>ERZ773072.505-NODE-505-length-21561-cov-3.710825_pt1 | contig 21561 bp, 24 predicted proteins | sample MGYA00580617_ERZ773072 | MGnify/ENA primary metagenome ERZ773072 (study PRJEB29015, sample SAMEA2737970) | human oral metagenome | biome: human oral; feature: human-associated habitat; material: dental | place: China | collected 2122 ...
GGGACCCGTCCTCGCCCCGGTCGGGTCCGCGAGATCGCCGGGTAACCCGCGAGCACGTACCTCGACCCGCGAGCACGTCACTTAACCCGCGAGAACGTCTGCCAGAGGTACGATCTCGCGGGTTAAGTGACGATCTCGGCGGTTCCCCGGCGATCTTGCGGGTCGGGCGACGCTCTCGCGCCCCGGGCGGCGCCCCCGGCGCGGCGGGATCCGGCATGTGGGCGGGGCCGCTGGCGGTGTGCCGGGAGAATCGGCTCCTCCCCGGAGCCGGGGACGCGCCCTGAACTGGGATGCGGTCCCCGCAAGGTTCTGCGGCTCCTCCTCAGGGCCGGGGACGCGCAGACGGACGGCGCGGTCGACACGGCCATGGGAGACCGCATCCGCCCCCGCCGGCGCCGCCACGCCGACCCCCGACCTTGTACCGCCGTCCAGAAGGACTCAATGCGGTGGCGATGCGACGGGGTCGCCGTCGAGAGCGCCCGAACGGGCGGCCGATCTGCGGGCGGCGATGATGCGACGGTGCCCGCCGACCGCGGTGGTCGGCGGGCACCATGAAGGGGAGAATGGCGGTGATGCCGGGGTCGGGGACCCCGGGGACTGCGGCACCGCCTGTCGCGCCCTCTGCGCTCAGCGCTGCTTCTGCGCGGCGAGCAGGTCGCGGATCTCGGTGAGGAGCTCGACGTCGGTGGGCTCGGCGGGGGCCTCGGCCTCGGACTTCTTCATGCGCTCCTTGAACTTGTTCATCGGCAGGACGATGCAGAAGTAGACCGCCGCGGCGATGAGCAGGAAGTTGACGGCCTGCGTCACGATTGCGCCGGGCTGGATCGGGTCGGAGCCGTTGATCGTGAACTGGCCGACGGAGTCGAAGTTCGGGGATCCGATGACGGCACCGATGATGCCCATGATCACATCGGTGACCTTGTCGACGATCGGCTTGAAGGCGTTGCCGATAATGACGGCGACGGCGAGATCGATGACATTGCCCTGGGAGATGAACTCCCTGAAGCCCTTGAGCATGGGGGACCTTTCGTTGTGCGTGAGGGCGCAGGAGCGCCCCTCTACGTCGCTGGAGGGGACCGCGCGGCCCGCGGTGGCCGGCCGCTGCGGCGCTACGGGCTCAGGATGATGCCAAGTGATCCTCGAGCAGCCGCTGCGACAATTAGGGTAGCCTGCTCCGCCGGAACGGCCAAGGTTATAAATGTGACCTTTGTCCCCGATGTCCAACTATTGTCAGTCTCCTCGGTCTGTCTCAGGAGCACCCGGGCGCCCGAGCCCACTACCGCGTCACCGCCCGCGATCGGATCTCCGACGCCGCCCGCGGGCGGTGCGACGAGGTCCACCCGAGCCCCGGGAACGGCGAGTTCGGCACCCACGTCCACGGGCACCTGCACGACCCTTTCGGCGGGGGACAGATCGGCGGTTAGCGCTGCGCTCGTCATGGATGTGGTGAGCACGGTGCCGGTCTCGAGGGCGATGATCGCGCGTGCGCCCACGACCTCGTCCCCGGCGAGCCCCTCCTCGGGAGCGGCCCCGGCCGGCACGGTGCGCCGCTCCAGGTCCGCCTCGGTCAGAACCGCCCCGGAGCTCACGGGCCGGGCCGCCACGAGGACCTCGACGCCGGAGTCCGGCGCGGGCCGCAGGACGCTGAGGGCGACGAGAACGGCGGCCCCGACGGTCAGTCCGACGACGAGGTGTCGCCAGCGCCACAGGAGCAGCGAGGGCCGGACTCGGGCGGCGGGGGAGTGTGGTTGATGAGAGGTCTAGGCGTATTAAAGAGCTTGGAGATAAGCTCAACCTTGTTCGTGAGGGAAAAGAAGAGCTAAGAAGACGGCTCGGTGAGTTAGATAAGGATGAGGCTTTTATTTTGGGAGAGCTTGAGGATCTTAAGACAGCTGCTCAACAGGATTTGGCGAACATACATGCTGCGATGGGTGCTACCGCGTTGCCGTCGTGGGATAGTGACGTATATCACTAAGTCGGAAGGGATATACATGCTATGAAATGGCTTGCAGTTGTCGGTACGCGCGAAGTAAATGACACGATTCGCCGTGACATTGAGCAGTTTGTCGGGCAAAAGATTGCTGAAGGCAGCGGTATTGTGTCGGGTGGTGCTACTGGTGCTGATCACGAAGCGGCTCGGCTGGCATATGAATGGGGTTTGGAAGCGGCACGGTTTCAGATATTTCTGCCAGTAAAATTGGAGCTGTATTGCCAAGCATTGTATGATCGTGCGGCCGACGGCAAATGCCGCCAGGATGATGCGATTGCGACGGTCGCTCTTTTGCGAGACATCGCCAAACATCGGCCAGGAGTACTACGCGATACTACTGATCTTAATGAAGTTAATGCCGAGTCGTTTCATGCGCGTAATTGTCAAATTGTTGACTTGGCGGATGAGCTGGTGGCGTTTCGGGTTAATGGTAGCCCTGGCACGACGTTTACAATTGATCAAGCTCAAGCGAAAGGTATTTCTGTCAAGGTGTTTGACTACACCATTGATTAGAATGGTATACTGATATATATGAAAGTCAGCCTAAATCTTATCAAACAATTGATTAACTTTGAATTGCCTCCCGTAGATGAGTTGGTGGCGCGGGTCAATCAGCAACTTGGTGGCGTCGAAGCAGTGATTGACCTGAACGCCAAATATGGTGGCGCGCGAATTGTCCGGGTGGTTGAATGCTCCAAGCACCCTAATGCTGATCGACTGAGCGTGACCAAGATTGATGATGGCGGTGCGGTGGCGGATGTGCCGCGCGATGAGAATGGTCTGGTGCAGGTAGTCTGCGGCGCGCCGAACGTGCATGCGGATATGTGGGCGATTTGGTTGCCGCCCCAGAGTACCGTGCCGGCGAGTTTTGATGACGACGAGCCGTTCGTGCTGGACGCGCGACCGCTGCGTGGCGTGCTTAGCCAAGGTATGTTGGCGGCGGCGGACGAGCTGGCGATTGGTACGGATCACGAGGGAATTATTGAGATTCGTGAACAGGACGTGCCGGTGGGAGTTGAGCTCACGGCAGGTGCGAGTTTTGCAGAAATGTTTGGTTTGGACGACTTCGTGCTGGATATTGAAAACAAGATGTTTACGCACCGGCCGGATTGTTTCGGGCAACTCGGCGTGGCGCGCGAGATTGCTGGGATTTTTCACCAGCAGTTTACTAGCCCCGATTGGTATAAATCAGTCCAGCAGTTCACGAGCGCTGAGGGTTTGGGTTTAACGGTTACCAATGATGCACCAGAATTAGTGCCGCGCTTTATGGCGGTAGCGATTCGCGATGTTACTGTGCAGCCAAGTCCGCTGTGGTTGCAATGCCAGTTGGTGGCGATGGGTGGCAAGCCAATTAACAACATTGTCGATGCCACGAATTACATAATGCTCATGACGGCGCAGCCAACGCACGCCTATGATTATGACAAATTGCGTGGGCATAAACTTGAAGCGCGGATGGCTCGTAATGGCGAGAAAGTCAGTCTGCTCAATGGCAAAGAGTATGAGCTGACGGCTGACGACATTGTTATTGCTGATGGCGAGGGCGTGATTGGTCTGGCGGGAATTATGGGCGGTGCTGACACTGAGGTTTCAAATGACACCAAGAATATTGTTCTAGAATGCGCTAATTTTGACATGTATGCACTGCGCCGCACGGCCATGCGCCACGGTATTTTTACCGACGCGCTGACGCGGTTTAATAAGGGCCAGTCGCCGCTCCAAAATGCTGCCGTATTGAAGCAGCTGATGAGTATGGTTGGCGGTGTGCAGGCTAGCGAAGTGTTTGATCTAAAACAATTTGATGACTGGCTTGATGATTATTTCAATGGAAAATACACGCCGGCTAACATTGACATCAACAGTAAGTTTATCAATGGGAGATTAGGCTTAGATTTATCTGACGATGATATCTGCGACTTGTTAAATAACGTGGAGATAAAGAGCCATGGCCCGGAAGAAGAATTGGATTATATTTGCATCCAATCGCCGTTCTGGCGCACCGACCTTGAACTGCCGGAGGACATTGTCGAAGAAGTCGGCCGGCTGTATGGCTTTGATAAACTGCCGCGCCAATTGCCAATGCGCAGCATTAAGCCAGCGCCGAGGAATCCGCGCCGCCAGCTCAAGCAAGCGATTCGCCAAAGTTTGTCGCGCGCCGGCGCCAACGAAGTCTTGAACTATAGCTTCGTCCACGAACGCGTCCTGAAAAACGCCGAGCAAGACCCGAGCCGCGCCTATCGGCTAAGCAACGCTTTAAGCCCTGATTTGCAGTATTATCGCACTAGCGTGCTACCGAGTTTGCTGGATAAAGTTCACGCCAACATCAAAGCCGGCCACGACGAATTCATGTTGTTTGAAATCGGCAAAATTCACGATAAAGAATTGCCGCTTACCGATGAGAATCTGCCGAGTGCGCAGACGTTTGTCGACGGTGTTTACGCTAGCAAAAAGCCGCGAGCCGGCGCGCCATTTTATAAAGCGAGGAAGCTAGTGGATAGGCTGTTGGCGGATATTAACGTTGAGGCTGATTTTGTGAAAGTAGTAGAGTCGGACGCGGACGTGCCAGCGCCGTTTGACGGCCAGCGCAGTGCTTGGATTGTCGCAAAAAACGGTGACAAGCTGGGTATTGTCGGCGAATTATCTCAGACAGCGCGGCGTAATTTTAAGCTGCCAGATTACACGGCGGCGTTCTCGCTTGATATTGAAAAATTGCAGGCCAATTTGGCTGAAAATCTAGAGCATAATTACCGGCCGCTGAGCCGCTATCCGTCAACGACGCGGGATATATCGCTGAAGATGCAATCGGCGGTTGATTATGCTTCGGTGTATGCGTGCGCTGAGGAAGTTGCGAAGAAACACCGCGAATTGCAAATTATTATTACACCAATTGCAATTTATCAGCCGAAGGACGATGATTCAACAAAAACCGTAACCTTGAGTGTCAAATTTACTAGCGCCGAGCGAACTTTAGCGGATAAAGATACTGCGCCGATAATTGAAGAAATAGCAGCCATGGCAGCGGAAGAATTTGATGCCGCGCAGGTTTAGGCGGGCGATTGTTGTACTTGGTAAAAATTGTTATAATTGAATAGATAAATAAAGGAGGACTATGGCAACGACTAAAAGCCAAAGGATAGGGATTTGGGTGATTGCTGGCATGATGTTTTTAGGAACGGTTGGCGGATTTATCGCCATGATGGTGCAGCCGGGCAATGATGCCAAAGATCAGGCTGAGCTTGAGAAAGCGCAGGATACATACACTAAGGCAGTTAACGAGCGGCAAAAAAAGGTTAAAGCGCAGGCGGAAGAATTGAGCGGTAAGTATTATAGCCAATTCTCAGAATATGCTTCGCGTCCGGCGGAATTTAGTAATGATGAAGCTAAAGAATTGAAGGTTGAAAACCTCGTGGCTGGCGAAGGCGCGGAAATAAAGAAAGACACTAAATTTGCAGTTTATTATATTGGTTGGAATCCAAAAGGCGAAGTCTTCGATCAGTCGATTGACGGTGAAAAATTGAAAGAACCTTTCTCAGTTGAAGGCTTAGCAAACGCGTCGGTGATTGAAGGCTGGAAGGAAGGCTTGATTGGTATGAGAATCGGCGGCGTCCGCGAGTTAGCGATTCCGTCAAGCAAGGCGTATGGCGAGAAAGGCCAGGGGGATAAAATTCCGGCAAACACACCGTTAAAGTTTGTGGTAATGGCAATCGACAAACCGGCAGAAATTCCTGAGCCAGAAATACCACCAGCATTGGAGAAATACTATAAGGAGCAATATGGGGTTTAAGGAGAGGGACGTAGTGATCGTTGGTGCTGGTCCAAGTGCGCTGACCGCAGCGATCTATCTGTCGCGTGAGGACGTGCCGACGACGCTATACGAACGCGGCGTGGTCGGCGGCATGGCAGCCATCACCGACCAAATCGACAATTATCCAGGTTTCGCCGAGGGCGTGACCGGGATGAAATTGGCGTCAGAATTGCAGCAGCAGGCTGAGCGTTTCGGCGCAGATATTGAGTACGGCGACGTTACGGAACTCAAGCAAGTTGACGATGAATTGGAATTGACGATCGATGGTCAGTCAGTACAAGCCAAGGCGGTGCTATTGGCGACCGGCTCAAATCATCGCAAACTGGGCGTGCCAGGCGAAGATGAATTGTATGGCCGCGGCGTGCATTACTGTGCGACGTGCGACGGTGCATTTTACCGCGACAAGTGCTTGATTGTCGTTGGCGGCGGCAACTCGGCGGTGCAGGAAGCGATCTTTCTAACTCGCTATGCTAGCCATATTGATCTGTTGGTGCGCAGTAACTTGCGTGCCAGCGATGTCCTGCAAAAAGAATTACAAAAGTATGTCGATGAGGGTAAAATTACCGTCCATATCGGTGCGACGACTGATGAAATTATCGTCAAAGACGACAAATTTTACGGCGTCAAGTCAACTCAAGACGGCGAGCAGAAAGAATTTACTGCAGATGGATTGTTCGTCTTTATCGGCTTGATTCCGAACACGCAGTTTTTGGCAGATTCGGACGTTGAGCTGGACTTAGGCGGACACATCGTCACAGATGAGCACTTGCATACCAACATTCCTGGCGTCTTTGCTTCGGGCGACGTACGTTCGGGCGCAACCATGCAAATCGCTTCGGCGGTTGGCGAGGGTGCGGTGGCTGCATTGCAGATTCGTGAATATTTACAAGAAAAAGCCAGAGAGGAGTAGATTATGGCAGATTTTAACCAAGTATTAACCCCGGGAAACTATCAGGACGGCGAAATCACTGTTGTCGTAGAGATTCCGGCTGGGTCAAATCATAAAATTGAATGGGATCGGAAAGTTGGCGTCATGCGGCTGGACCGGATTGATCCGGCGATTTTCGCTAAACCGACTAATTATGGTTTCATCCCGCAGACATTGGATGAGGACGGCGACGAGCTGGATGTGTTGTTGGTGACGGATACGCCGCTGACGACCGGGCTGGTGGTCGAGGCGCGAATCCTTGGCGTGATGAAGTTTGTCGATGACGATGAGGTCGATGATAAGATCATCGCGGTGCCAAGCGACGATCGCCATACTGGAAACGCCATTCAGTCGCTAGAGGATTTGCCGGCGCAGCTGATTAAGCAAATTGAATTCCATTTCAATCACTATAAGGATCTGAAAAAGCCAGTATCGACCATTGTCAAAGAATTTGCCGGCGTTGATGCTGCCAAGCAGGTTGTGGCGGCAGCGATTGAGCGCTGGAACGAGCAGGTGTAATACTACATATCTTGTAAAGCAAAGCGGCATCACGTCTTACCAATAATCTGGTATGCGTGTTTGTTGCGGGACGACCGTCAGCCATCTCCTCCAAGTCGAATGCATCCGGCAACGCCGTCCGCAGAACTATCGACTTGTCAGAGAGGCTGACGGCTTCGCGAATGTCACCGCCAGTACCAGTATAGGGGTATCATGTCCGTCACAGTTTCTGGGTTGGGTGTAGGTTACATTGCACCGTAAAGCCGCCAACTGCTATCTATGTCGAAACAGCGACGAAACGCCATCAGTCAATCCGGTCAAGTGTGCGAGTACGCCGCCGCTTTTTGATAACTGCATGCGTAATTTAGTTTTGGCATGCGGCGTGATAACCATATCGCGCCAGGCTGGTTTGGGCTTGGCAGATTTACTGGTCAATACTTCAACGACATCGCCGTGCTGTAATTCATAAGTGAACGGCTTCATAACGCCATTGACCTTAAAACCGCTGGCGTGCGCTGCGATGTCGGAGTGAATGCGGTAGGCATAATCCAGCGGGAAGGCGCCGCGCGGCAAGTCATAAATATCACCTTTGGGCGAATAGACGAAAATTCGATCCTCAAACAGCTTCATGCGGAATTTCTCTGAATCAAATGATTTGCCTTCGCGCGCTCGGGCCGCCGTTTCCTGTAGGTCACGAATCCATGCCAAATCCGTCGGCAGCGCCGCGATTCGCCCCTGGCGGTAGGCATCGGACATCTTTTGTTCGTTATAATGAAAGCTGGCTGCCAAACCACGCTCGGCATACTCGTGCATATCTCGGGTGCGGATCTGGAACTCAACAATTTGCTCGGTCGGCGTTTGTACTGTCGTGTGTAAGCTCTGGTAGCCGTTCGGTTTGGGGTTGGCAACATAATCTTTGATGCGCTCGTAAAACGGCTGGTACATGTCGTGCAACACGCCCAGCACCAGATAGCCGGTCGCTAAATCATCGACGATGACACGCAGGGCGATCAGGTCGTAAATCTTATCAATATCGCCAACACGGTCGAGCTTCTTAAACAAGCTATACACGCTTTTTACTCGTCCGTCCATTTCAAATTGTAGACTCTCATTCTGGAGGCGCGCCGTAACGTCGCGGCGGACTTTGGCGAGTTTACGCTGGCTTTTCTTTAGGCGGCTATCCATCAGGCTCTTGGTGCGCTGAAAATCCTTGGGCATTAAAAACCGAAAGCTGAGCTCTTCCAGCTGCACGCGGACGCGCCCCATATTCAGCCGATCCGCCAGCGGCGCAAACACCTCAATCGTCTCGCGAGCGATTTTCTTCTGCTTGTCGCGCGGCATATATTGAAGCGTACGCATATTATGCAGTCGATCCGCCAGCTTGATAATAATCACTCGGATATCCTCGCCGACCGCGATCATCAGTTTGGCGAGGTTGTCTTTGGTATGCGGCAAGTAACTATCAAGGCTGCGCATACCAGCGCGCGCCTGTGAAACCTTGGTTACGCCGTCAACCAGAAAGGCGATATCGCGACCAAACAAACTTTCTAGTTCATCCAGCGTCGCATCGGTATCCTCAACCGTATCATGTAGCACGCCAGCGATCACTGTGTCGATATCCATACCCCATTCCACTAAAATCCCAGCCACCGCCAGCGGGTGTGTGATGTACGGTTCGCCGCTTTTGCGTTTTTGGCCGGCGTGTTTTTTAGTAGCGTAATCAATAGCGCTATCTAACACCAGTACCGGTATCTCGTCGTACTGTGGTGCTGCCAGATCCAATAATTCCTCGCGCGTCATAGTCTTATTATACAACTTTGTAGTATAATTAAGGAAAAGCTAATGCTACTTGGGAGGGATAATTACATGGCGATAACGAAAATAGCAATTAACGGTTTCGGACGGATCGGGCGCAGCGCCTTTAAGATCGCATGGGAACGCAGTGATTTGGAGATTGTAGCGATTAATGATTTGACGGACACGAAGACGCTGGCGTACCTATTGAAACACGATAGCAATTACGGGGAATATGGCCGCCAAGTTGATTTTACAGAAAACGAGTTGGTAGTTGACGGGAAAAGTGTTAAAGTGCTCGCGGAAAAAGATCCAGCAAACTTGCCGTGGGGCGAGATGGATATTGACGTGGTGATAGAATCGACCGGACTATTCACTGATAAAGATGGCGCGGGCAAGCACTTGACTGCCGGTGCCAAGCGCGTGGTTATCAGCGGGCCGACTAAATCCGACGGTGTCGATACAATTGTACTGGGTACGAATGACAGCAAGATCAAGGACGCGACGCCGATAGTTTCTAATGCCAGCTGTACCACCAATAGCTTAGGTGCGGTGATGGCGGTTCTGGACGCAGAATTTGGCGTGGAAAAATCAATGCTGACGACGGTGCATAGCTACACCGCCAGCCAAAGACTGCAAGACGCGCCTGCCAAGGATCTGCGCGAGGGTCGCAACGCGGCTGAAAATATGGTGCCGACAACGACAGGCGCGGCTATCGCCGTAACGAAAACTTTGCCGCAACTAACTGGCAAATTTGACGGCCTCAGTGTACGCGTACCGACGCCAGTGGTATCGCTCAGCGATGTGACGGCGCTGCTGCGGCGCGATGTGACGGTCGAGCAGGTGAATGGCGCCTTTAAGAAAGCCGCGCAAAGTAATTTTTACCAGGGGATTTTGGGTGTATCTGAAGAGCCTTTGGTCAGCCGAGATTTTATCGGTAATTCGTGCTCGGGAATTGTTGATCTGCCACTGACGAAAGTAGTTGATGGCAATCTGATTAAGGTAATGGTTTGGTACGACAACGAGTGGGGTTATTCCAACCGCCTGGTTGAGTTGGTGGCGGATGTTGGACATTATTTGCAGAATCAAGCATAAGCGTTATAATGGAAATATGAAAATCTATCTCGGCTCAGATCATCGCGGTTTTGTGTTGAAAGAAAAAGTGTTCGCGTATTTGGCGAAGAATGGTTATGATGTCGAGGATGTTGGCGGTGTGGAATTGAATCCAGACGATGATTTTCCGCAATTTGCTCAAGCGGCAGCCCTGAAAGTTATCGGCGATGACAGTAAAGACCCGCGAGCGATTTTGATTTGCGGCGGCGGCCAGGGGATGTGCATGGCGGCTAATCGTTTCAAGGGAATTCGTGCCAGCGTGATTTGGGATGCCTTTGAGGCAAAAATGACGCGTAATGATAACGACTCGAATGTGCTGTGTTTGCCGGCGCGAATCTTGGAATATGATGAATCTGCTTGGAAAGGCATTGTTGAGACGTGGCTAAACACGCCGTATGCCAACGCTCCGCGGTTTAATCGGCGCAATGCGCAGTTGGATGAGCTATCATGAGCGCCGTGATTACGCCAGCAATTCTAGCAGAAAATGCCGCTCAGTATAAAGAGCAGGTTGATAGAATTACCGGTTTCGCTGAGCGCGTGCATATTGATATTTCTGACGGTGAATTTGCGCCGACGCTAACGGTTAGTATTCCGGAGTTGTGGGCGCCTGAGGGATGGATGGTCGATATTCACGCGATGGTTGATAAGCTTGACGAATACATCCCAAAGCTGATTGCTTTGCGGCCAAATATGATTATCGTGCATGCCGAGGCTAAGGGCGATGTCCAGACGACGCTAACGCAGATTAGGCAAGCTGGAATTAATGCTGGTTTGGCGCTGCTGCGTTCAACGGTACCGCGAACTGTCGAGGAGATGATAAAACTGGCTGATCACGTGATGATTTTTAGCGGCGAGCTGGGCAGGTTCGGCGGTAATGCCAGCCTGATGCAATTGGAGAAAATCCGCTTGATTAAGTCAATTAATCCAGGAGTAGAAATTGGCTGGGACGGTGGCGTGTCGATTGATAATGCGTATAGCTTGGTGCAGGGCGGCGTCAATGTGCTTAATGTCGGCGGTGTTATTCAGAAAGCATCAGATCCGCATGCTATTTTTTCCAAGCTCCAGCAGGAAATTAGCAAAACGAGTGTTTTGTAAATTATGAACGAGACATTGGCGGCTGGACAGCTGGAGGAGAAAGCGCGAGAACTACGGCAGCTGGTTATTCGCCAGGTAGCAGCCGCTGGCAGCGGTCATGTGGCAGGGCCGCTGGGGTTTGCTGATGTGATGGCCGTGCTGTATTTTCGGATTCTTAGATTGCGGCCAGAAGAACCAGATTGGCCTGATCGCGATCTGTTCGTCATGAGCAATGGTCATTACGCGCCACTGCTATATGCAGCGATGGCGCTGCGCGGTTTTTTTTCAGAGTCAGAACTGATGAGTTTGCGGCAGTTTGGCTCGCGGCTACAAGGCCATCCGGAGCGGGTAAAATTGCCGGGATTAGAGACGACCAGCGGGCCGTTAGGCTGCGGTCTCAGCCAGGCTGCCGGTATGGCGTATCATTTGCAATATTTGCAGGATTCGGAGCGCTTCGTATATTGTAGTTTAGGCGATGGTGAGCTTGATGAGGGTAACATTTGGGAGGCAGCGATGTTTGCGGTCAAGTATAAATTAGGCCGGCTAATCGCCATCATTGATCGTAATAATATTCAAATTGGCGGCGATACAGAAAGAGTCATGCCGCTGAATGATTTGGGTGAGAAATGGCGCAGTTTCGGTTGGCAGGTGCAGGAAATTGACGGGCATAACATGGCGCAAATTATCGCAGCGGTTAAAGCGGCGCAAGCAGTACGCGAGCAACCGAGCGTGATTATCGCGCATACGGTACCCGGGCGCGGCGTTGATTTTATGGAGGGTGATTATCATTGGCACGGCAAGGCGCCAAATGCTGATCAGGCCGCCGCCGCGCTGACACAATTGGGTTTACTGGCTAAGAAACGGCCGGAAGAAGGGGTGGGCGTATGAGCATGTTGCGGGATGATTGGCGTGCGGGAAATACCGCATCGGTGCGGCTCGGTTTTGGTCATGGGCTAGTTCACACGGCAATGAACAATAGCCAGGTTGTGGCGTTGAGTGCTGACCTGGCAGAAAGTGTTGGCTTTGGCGAGTTTGCCGAAAAAATCGGCGCGCCGCGGTTTATTGAGGTTGGCGTGGCAGAGCAAAATTTGGCGACGGTGGCGTCAGGACTAGCAGCCATGGGTAATATCCCGTTTGCGGCCAGTTATGCGGCGTTCAGTCCGGGGCGTAATTGGGAACAAATTCGGACGACGATTTGCCTGAATAACCAGCCGGTCAAGCTGGTCGGCTCGCATGCCGGGCTAAATGTCGGTGCGGACGGCGCGACGCACCAAATGCTGGAGGACATCGCGCTGATGCGGAGTCTGCCAAACATGGTGGTCTTGGCACCGGGTGATGCCTACGAGGCCGAAATGATGGCAGCAGTGATGGCGGCTGATTCGCGGCCAAATTACGTGCGATTGCCGCGAGCTGACATGCCGCTGTTTTTGGATGGTGAGGTGGCTATCGGCCGAGCGTCCGTACTGCGCCAAGGCACTGATGTGGCGTTACTGGGTACTGGCACGATGACCTGTCAGCTGCTCATGGCGGCAGAACAATTGGCGTACGCTGGTATTCAGCCAGAAGTCGTGCATTTTAGCACTATTAAACCGCTGGATGAAGCAGCGGTCGTTGCCTCCGCCCAAAAATGCGGCCGTGTGGTGACAGCAGAAGAAGGGCAAATTGCCGGCGGATTTGGCAGTGCGGTGGCGGAAGTACTCGGCGAGAGATTGCCAGTCAAAATAAAGCGCATCGGCGTCCGCGACCAGTTCGGCGAAAGCGGTACGGTAGCTGAATTGTGGAAAAAACATGGACTGGATGTCGAAGCGATTGTCCAGCAAGTAAAAAGTATGTTGTAAAACGTGGTAAATAATTCCAGTGAACTAGCCCGCCGAACATCTCAAACCGAACCGGGTCTCAACCCGGTAAATATCAAGGGAAGATATATAATCGGGGAGAGGTTTGGCGAGTAGTTCAGCGGGCATGAAGCCCGCGTTGAGTTTCAGGAGAGAGCGTCGTAGACGATATAGTACGCACCCGCCAGGGCTATGATTTCATACAGCCCCGCGAATGTGAAAATAGTCTCATAGCTCTCAAGACTCTCTTTGAACACCGTCCAGAAGGTGACGTGAACAATAGTGGTCAAGGTGATCGTGATCACCTTGCCGGTCACGCTATCACTCTTGATGGCAATGACCATCAAGAGCGGTGTAAGAATGAACGCAGAGACAAGAACAATGATGGCGACCATGATGTCGCCTCCTTCCTTCTTCCACTCAAGCTAAAGGGCGACTTCCGCCCTAAGACTAAGCCTGAGCAAAAGCTGATATATATATCATACCAGAACAGAAAAGTCAACACTTTCACCGCATTTTCTCCAAAAGTCAAATCACCCACCTCTGTAAAATTCGCTAAAAATTATTTGCCAAAATCTGCCTCTTTTCATTTTCCGTCGCCGCTGCTATACTTAAACATAAGTAGTATAAGAGGTAAAAGGGTATATGGGACTGACAATTTCTGACATTCGGCGCAATACCACACATGCGCGCCATCTGATGCAGCGGACACGAGCGCAACATTTTGCGGTCGGGGCGTTTAATATTGACAATCAAGAAACGCTGATCGCGGTGGCGCGGGCGGCGCAGAAGCTCCAATCACCGGTGCTGGTGGAGGTGTCGGATGCCGAAGTGAAGGCTATGGGTCTGGAGAACGTGCGCGATTTGGTGGATAATTATAAGGCTGAATACGGTATCGAGATTTATTTGAACTTGGATCACGGGCCGACGGTGGAGGGTTGCAAGCGGGCGATTGACGCGGGTTATGAGTTTGTGCATATCGATATTTCTCAGGCAAATCACGACGCCTCGGACGAGGAAATCATTGCCAAAACCCGCGAAGTTGTCGAGTACGCCAAATTTACTGGCGCGTTGGTGGAAGCCGAGCCGCATTATTTTTGGGGTTCGTCAAACGTCCATACCGAGGCGATTGACTATGAAGAAATTAAGAAAACCTTTTCCACGCCAGAGGGCGCGCGTGATTTCGTAGAGGCGACGGGAATTGACACTTTTGCGGCGGCGATTGGTAATTTGCATGGGTTGTATCCGGTGCCGAAAGTCCTGGATTTGGAATTATTAGGGCGCATCCGCGAAGCACTTCATTGCCAGATTTCGCTTCATGGCGGGTCAGGTACGCCGCTGCATTATTTTAAGGATGCGGCGAAAATTGGTGTTTCTAAGATTAATATCAATTCCGATATGCGTTACGCTTTCCGCACGACGCTGGAAAAAACCTTGCGCGAAAATCCGAACGAATACGCCATCGTCAAGCTGATGCCGCCGGTATATGCTGCTGTTCAGGAGGTAATTGAGGGAAAGATTCAGGCCTTCGGTTCGGCGGGAAAGGCGGTGGTGTAATGGCGAAAATTATTACTGTCGGTGCAGGCGTACAGGATGTTTTTTTAAGCCAGTCGGACGCGCTAAAACCAGTGTGCGAAAGTCCAGAGCATTGTTTTGCCCGGTTGGATTTGGGAGCGAAAGCCGATGTTAACCAGATTCATTTCGCTACAGGCGGCGGTGCTACTAATGCGGCAGTGACATTTGCTCGCCAAGGGCATCAGGCCTTATTCATGGGTATTATCGGTAAGGATCCGGCTGGGCAGGCGGTGCTGGACGATTTAGATAAAGAAGGCGTCGGCACGCAATTGGTAAAATATTCCTTAAAATACAGTACAGGCTATTCAGTACTGTTGTTGGCGCCAAACGGCGAAAGGACGATTTTAACTTATCGCGGTGCATCGACGCATTATCATCCAGCGGATTTTGATATCAGCGAGCAAAAAGCCGACTGGCTGTACGTTTCTACCTTGTCGGGAAACATGGACGTGCTAAACAAGTTATTCCGCCAGGCCAGAGACCAGGGGATTAAGATTTGCTTCAATCCAGGTAAAAAGGAATTAGCCCAAAAAGACAAGCTGATCGGCTTACTGCAGGACGTCGAGATCTTAACTGTGAACCGCGAGGAAATGCAGTTGTTGGTGTCCGGTGATGATTTGGAATCTTTGGCGCGCAATGCTCTGAATTTAGTACCGGTTGTGTTGATAACCGACGGTGTGAACGGCTCTATCGCCAGCGACGGCAGGACGATTGTTCGCGCTGGCATGTATGATGATCGGCCGTCAATTGACAGAACTGGCGCCGGCGATGCTTTTGCGTCTGGATTTTTAAGCGCTTGGGCGGAGGATAGCAATTTGAAAAATGCAGTTATTTTCGCCAGTGCCAATGCTAGCTCGGTGGTGATGAATATCGGCGCTAAAACTGGAATTTTACAAAAAGGAGTGCCTCTCCACGCTATGCCAATTCATGAAAAGGAGGTTTGAAATGCCGCGAAGTTTAAGCAGGCTTTTGGGCGATGACAGTAAGCAGCGATTAGCGCTAAACGAATTACAGCAAATGACGCGCGACGATAGCGACGTGCGGTTGATCGCGGAAATTTTAGCGCGGGCGCATTCGATCATTCGCTCGCTTGGCCTTGATCCTGGCGATACTACCGCCGAGGAAGTTTACCAGGCGCTGCAAGCAATCGCTCCGCGGGCAGAAAACTGGGCGCCGTTTAAGGCATCCGATTGGGTACTGCTGGATATCGACGGGCAAGTTATTTCTTTTCATCCGGTCGATGTCATTGATAATTATCATCATCAATTACCGCTTGGACAGCACCAAACGTCTCGAGGGAGAAGGGGTTTGGGCTTTGAAATCGCTCGCCGTTATAAAGATCATCCGAAAACTCACAATTCAACTGTTGAACGTGTCGTTTGCGAGGGCGGGATTTGTTATATTGCCTCGGCTGTTGGCGAGCCAGTCAAGTCAGCCTCGCCGTTTCAATTGCCGGTAGCCAGCTCCAAACCAAAGAATTGTAAGTCAGCTAGTACGCCTCTGAAATCTAAAAAATCTGGCAGTAAAAAATCTAGTAAAACTTGAAAGCCTCTAAGAATTATCTAAAAATCCTGAAAACTCAGAGTAATCGGGCGGGTTAATACGAAGTCTGGTCAGCAGTACGTCTTATTTGCTTGCACCAGTTCAATGATTTCATCGACGCTGTCGGTGATAGTATAAATATCCAGGTCTTTCTCGACGATAGCTCCCTCGGCCAGCATATGGTTGCGGAAAAAGGCATCCAAATCGCTCCAAAACGCTGTATCGAACAAGATCACCGGCGCACGGTTGGCTTTTTCAGTCTGGATCAGCGTCAATATCTCCGCCAGTTCATCCAACGTACCGAAGCCGCCCGGGAAGTAAATATAGGCATTGGCAAACATGGTCATGACAATCTTCCGCGGCGCAAAGTGCTGAAACTCAAACACCTCGGTGGCGTATTTATTGACTTCCTGTTCGTGCGGTAGCCGGATATTAAAAGCGATCGACTCGCCGCCAGCAGCCCGCGCTCCCTCTTGGACGGCCTTGTTGGCGCCTTCATTGGCAGCGCCCATAATGCCGTGCCCGCCGCCGGAAACGATGGCATAGCCAAGTTTAGCTAGCCGTTCAGCCGTTTCTTTCGCAGCATGGTAATAGGCGCTATTCGGATCGGTGCGCGCCGAGCCAAAGATAGTTACGGTTTTCTGATATTTCCGAAGAATTTCGTAGCCACTCTGGATTTCATCTTCCATCTTACCGAGGCGGAACATCGCAGCCTGTAACTGTACGTCGCGTGGAACGCAAAAATTTTTTGGGGTCATGGTTATCCTTTTGTTTTTATGATATAACTCTTCTAATTATAGCATAAGCATTACTATTTTGTCAAATAGCAATTTTATGGGCTGGCTATTTATGCGAGGAATTACCTGATAACGTCGGCTACCGCTGGTACAACACGCTCATCAAATGGCGATGGTATGACCTCATCGGCGGTCGGGTGGTCGACGAGTGCCGCTAAAGCCTCGGCTGCCGCTAATTTATGCTCGTCGGTGATTTTCTTAACGCCGTGATCCAATGCGCCGCGGAAGATTCCCGGGAAGGCCAGGGAGTTATTGATCTGATTTGGAAAGTCGCTGCGGCCAGTCGCGATAACAGCCACGCCCGCTTCCTTAGCAATGTCTGGCATGATTTCTGGTACTGGATTTGCCAGGGCAAAGACGACAGGATTTTTAGCCATTTTTGTTACCATTTCTGGAGTTAATAGTCCTGGTTTTGATACGCCGATGAAAATGTCGGCATCGGTAATTGCGTCGTTTAGCGAGCCGCTAATGTCTGTTCTTAGATATTGTTTTAGGGCGGTTTTTTCGGCATTCAAATCATCGCGGGCGTCGGAAATAATGCCGCGGCTATCAACAGCGTAAATATCGTGAACGCCATAAGCGTACAGTAATTTGGCGATGGCTGTGCCAGCAGCTCCCGCGCCAATCATCACTACTTTACAATCAGCCAGATTTTTATCGACGACTTTCATGGAGTTGATTAGTCCCGCCAATACTACTACTGCCGTACCGTGCTGGTCGTCGTGAAATACAGGGATATCTAGTTCGGCCTTCAGGCGTTCTTCAATTTCAAAACACTTCGGCGCAGCGATATCTTCCAAGTTAATCGCTCCGAAGCTCGGTGCTATCGCCTTGACGGCAGTGATAATTTCTTCTGGCTGGTGGACGTTCAAGACGATTGGCACGGCATCGACATTAGCAAAATGCTTGAACAGCAGCGCCTTGCCTTCCATCACCGGCATGGCGGCTTTCGGTCCCAAATCGCCCAAGCCTAAAATCGCTGAGCCGTCAGAAATCACGCCGACCAAATTATTCGTCCAGGTGTATTTCGGCAAATCCGTCGGGTTCTCGGCGATGGCTTGGCTAACGACACCGACGCCCGGGCTGTAATAAGCGCTAAGTTTATCGCGGTCAATTTCGCCGTTATCGCGCAGCGCGGTGGTGATTTTGCCTTTATATTTTTCGTGTAGTTCTAGTGCTAATTTATTGTAGTCCATATTGATATTATACGCCATGATAGCGGTTTGTTGTTATATATCTGGAAGCATGATATGATTTGGATAGTTTTATAGATAAGGAGGAGAAGTAATATTATTATGACAAGGCGACACAGTGGCGAACTTACTGGCAGCGAGAGAGGGTTTGGATTTCCAAGGCGCGCAATGGTGGGACTGGCGGGTCTTGCATTAGCTCTCGGCGGCTGCAGTATTGGCGAAGCTGGCGCAGGAGCTAGCTCTAGTCCAGAAGTAACTGCCACACCAGATACTACGTCCACTGCGGAAGCGGCTCCAACGCCGACTGCCGATAGAACACCGAAGATGGTCGCCCCGGGCAAATTGCCGACAGTTGAGCAGTTATCGAAGGATAATTTAGGGGAAGACGAATGCATAATGTACTCCGTAGGAGCATTCAAGACTGAAAAAGGTACGACAGTTTCCAGGCCGATCGTGACAGTCAATGGCAAGCTTACCACGTTCGGCGAGGAGGCGTGTAACGGCGGAAAAGTGGAAGTAGGAAAAGAAGATGACGTACGGTATTTCGTTATCGTTTGGGGGCAGCAACCGGGAAATACTGCAATTGAGCAGGTGTTTCCTGAAAATGGCGAATCTACTATTGCTTACACGCGCTCGGATGGCTATACGGAGCTGTTAAATACTATTCAGGCTGTGAGGACTGATTCATCTGATGTGTATGATTGGCGTAATGTTGCAGTTCTATTTAGGTTGTCGTCTGATGGTAAGTACTACCCGGTTGGCTGCGAGTATAGAGGTGATGATGACAAAATTGATCTGCAGACAATGGTCAATACCACCTCTGCTGATCTTGGTCGTTGCCGGCAATAAGAGCGTAAAACTGCATTGCTAGGTAATCTGCTTGATTTTATCATCTAATTGTGGTATAATCTGAAAGCTTATTACTATTTAATATTTTTGAGGTAAAGATATAGCAAAAATGAGTAAGTGTGCATTAAGGCACTGGAGCGGTTATTCTGGCGATTATCATACAGGCGAATCTGGTAAACATGTGCCAAGACATGCCAGCAAAAGTCCAGGCTTAAAAGACTATTTGCCAAGCGGTAAAACTGGGGGGACAGTCGTAGCGCTTATTGGCGGTGCTGTGTTGGCGATGGGGTGTGCTATCGATGCTTCTATTGATGATAAATATGACAAGGCAGATACGAGCATTCAGCAGCCAGAGAAAAGAAAACCTGATGAAAGTACTGGTACGCCGTCGCAGCCAACAGGATTGGATAGTATTATCGATCAATCTCCAGAAGAACGCAGGATAGTGATTGATGGAGCGTCTCGTGTGTCAGCTTGCGATATAAAATCGCAGCAAGGAGAGCTTGGGGAAGATGTAATGTGCGTTAATCCTAATACTTTTGCCTATCTAGGCGCCAACCCGGCAGAAGATTTTAGCAACAATATGCCGCCAGCCTCTGTTGATAACCGCAAACAGCCAACATCAGCGTAAACCATTTTCGGATATTTTATGAAAAACTAGGATTTAAGTGTTAAGCTGGTGATCTGCTCGTTTGCGTGTCGCTTTTAGCCTCGCGGCTATTGTCTATCATCTGATATTGTGCTAAAATTAACTGCATTGTACAAGAGTTAATTATTCGGGCTTTGTTTGGTGTGGAGCCGCAGAGGTACAACTGCGTGGCCAGCCAGAACGGGCTTGAAGGATAGGAAATATTATGAGTTTTCAGTTAATCAACAAAGTCAATCAAGCACAGAAAAAGCAAGCAGTCGTCGATGTCCGCAGCGGCGATACAGTGCGCGTATATCAGAAAATTAAAGAAGGCAACAAAGAGCGTATCCAGATGTTTGAGGGTGTGGTTATCCGCACCTATAATAAGCAGTCGCATACCTCGCGCATCACCGTTCGCAAAATTGCGTCAGGTGTCGGCGTGGAAAAATCATTCTTATTGCACAGCCCGCTGATTGAAAAGGTGGAAATTGTTCGCCGCGCCAAGGTTCGCCGCAAGTTCCTTAGCTTCCTACGCAAGCGGTCTGGTAAATCAGCTCGTCTGACCGCCAAGAACTTTGACCGCACCGCTGTCAATAATGTGCACGATGCTAAGGCTGAGGCTGAGGCGGAGCGCCTGAAAGAAGAGGCTGCTAAGGAAGCCGCTGCCAAGCAAGCCGAAAAAGACGCTGCTCAGGCGGAGCTTGACGCCAAAGCTGCCGAGGTAGCAGCCCGCCATAAAGAAGCGTAATCGGTTTTGAGACATACAGACCGCCCTCTCTGGGGGCGGTTTTTCATGGTATAATGCCAATATGTCGATCTTTCATTATATTTCCGTTTTCGTTCCCGTGACTTTGGCGTTTGCGGTGCCGTATGTGTTGCGCCGCCAGGGTTTTACCGATGAAGTAAAGTACCGCTGGCTGCTATATGTTGCGTGCGTGCTGTTTTTCATCTCGTGGTATTTGCCGTCGCCGCTGATTGAGGGGCGAGACACCAGTTTTACCACGCATTTCGTGGGCGGCGGATTGTTTACGGGATTGTTGTGGGTATATTTGGTGCTGGTGACGCGCTGGCGGGCGCACTGGTTGGTGATGGTGTTTTCGGTGTTTGCACTGGTGTCGGCGCTGGGATGCATTAATGAGCTGGCAGAATTATTTATGGTCAAGGTTGGTTTGGCGCACATCACGTTGGACGATACCAATTGGGATATTTTGGCAAATACGCTGGGTGCAGCGGCGGTGTGGATCGGCTGGGTGTTCATACGTTCGGGCGTAAAAAAGGATATGAAAAAGGGTCAGCGCGCGCATGATCCTCGGCATTGATGAAGTCGGACGTGGGCCGTGGGCGGGGCCGCTGGTGGTGGGCGCGGTGATTTTGGGTGGTGCTGAAATTGAGGGCCTTAATGACAGTAAAAAGTTGACCAAAAAACGCCGCGAGGCTTTGGATGAGGTGATTCGTGAGCAGGCGGCTGCGTGGGCGCTGGGCTGGGTGAGTGCTGGGGAGCTTGACGAGGTTGGTGTGAGCGAGGCACTGCGGCTGGCGACGCGGCGGGCGGTCGCACAAATTCAGGTGCAATGCCGGGAAAAGAAGGTGGCGTTTGATGAAATTATCATTGACGGGACGGTCAATTTTCTGGCGGATACGGCGCTGGAACAATATGTGACGGTGATGGCCAAGGCCGATGGTTTGATTCCGAGTGTATCGGCGGCATCAATTATCGCCAAAGTAGCGCGCGACCAGTTTATGGCCGAGCAAGATGCAGTCTATCCAGGGTATGGCTTCGCGTCAAATGCTGGCTATGGCGTGGCCAAGCACCGGGCGGCGATTGAGCAGTTGGGTGTGACGCCGCTGCATCGGCTGAGTTTTGTGCCGCTGCAGAAGCATGTGGGGGCGGCGGGTTCGCCACCATCCTCCTCCAGAGTACACTCTTCGCTTGTATCTCC
>ERZ773072.507-NODE-507-length-21534-cov-26.685321_pt1 | contig 21534 bp, 12 predicted proteins | sample MGYA00580617_ERZ773072 | MGnify/ENA primary metagenome ERZ773072 (study PRJEB29015, sample SAMEA2737970) | human oral metagenome | biome: human oral; feature: human-associated habitat; material: dental | place: China | collected 2122 ...
AGGCGACTGCGACGACGGCGACGAGGATGAGGAAGGACACCGGCATGGATGATTGCAGCCCGGAGCTTTCGTTGCGGGCGACGAACAGGGAGGCGGATCCGAAGGAGCGCATGGATTCGGGGATCATGTTGATCTGCACGGATTTGAGCGCGCCCTGCATGACGCCGTTGAAGACGTTGGCGGTGCCCAGGGTGATGATCAGCGTCGGCACGGTCAGCCGGGAGGTGAAGATGCCGTTGAATGCGCCCAGGAGCGCTCCGAGGACGGCCGCGATCAGGAAGGGCACGATGACGGGCCCGTTCCACCCGTTGTCGACGAGGACTTTCGTGGTCATGTAGACCGCGAGGGAGGCCAGCGCCGGGAAGGACACGTCGATGCCGCCGGAGACGAGGACCAGGTGGGCGGCGACGGCGAAGAGGCCGGGGACCACCATCGCGCCGGCCAGGTCGACGAGGTTGTTAGCCGTGTAGAACTGTCCGGACCTGGCCTGGATGACGAGGGTGAGCGCAAAGATGACCAGGAACACCCAGAATTCGTTGGCGCGCAGGACTTTCGTGATGACTCGGGGCATTAGTTCTCTCCCCCTTCGGTGGACGAGGTCGGGGCGCCGTCCTCGGACAGGAGCCGTGTCAGCTCGGCTTCGGTGAGGTTGTCGGGACTCATGGGCTCACTCAGGTGCCCGGAGCGCATGATGGCGATCGTCGAGCAGTTGGTGAGCACTTCGGCGATGTCGTCGGAGATGATGACGACTCCCATGCCTTGGGAGGCGAGCTCACGCAGGATCGAGTGGATCGTGAACTTGGAGCCGATGTCGACGCCGACGGTGGGGCCGTTGAGGATGAGGACGGAGGGTTTGGTGGCGAGCCACTTGGCCAGGACGACTTTCTGCTGGTTGCCGCCCGACAGGGTGTTGACGGCGTTGGCGGGGTCGGGGGTGACGACCTCGAGGCGCTCGACCCACTTCTTTTCCTCGGCCCGGATGGCTTTCTTGTCGATGAAACCAAGGGCCTTGGTGAAGCTCTCCATTTCGGAGACTGTGATGTTTTCACCGATCGAGCGGGATAGGAATAGGCCTTCGGTGAGGCGGTCTTCAGGCACGTAGGCGATGCCGGCCTCGATCGCGTCGCGCACGCCGCGCAGGGTGACGTCTTGGCCTTTGACGCGGATGCGCCCGTAGTCCAGGGGCAGCATCCCGAAGAGGGAGAGGGCCAGCTCGGTACGTCCCGACCCCAGCAGGCCGGTGATGCCGAGGATTTCGCCGGGCCGCACGCTCAGGGACGCGTTGGTGAAGGCACCGTTCACCGTCGCTCCCTCCACCTGGAGGACCGGGGCCTCGTCACTGTCGCCTCTCTGGTAGCGCTCCTCCGCGAAGTCGCGCCCCGTCATGTGGCGGGCGAAGCTGGCTCGGTCGAGCTCTTCCTTCGGGCAGGTGATGATCTTGTGGCCGCTGCGCAGGATCGTGAAGCGCTGAGCGATCTCGAAGACTTCTTCGAGCTTGTGGGACACAAAGAGGATCGCGATGCCGCGCGATTGGAGGTCGGCGACGATGTCGAAGAGGGCGTGCACTTCCTTCTTGGTGAGGGCGGTCGTGGGCTCGTCCATGATGATGAGCTTCGCGTCGCCCATGAGGGCGCGGCTGATGGCGACGAGCTGCTTGTCGGCGACGGAGAGGTTTCCGACGAGCTCGTCGAGGTCGACCTGGAAGCCAATCTTGGCGACGGCTTCGCGGGCGACTTCGCGCATGCGTGAGCGGTTCACGAGGCGCCGTCCGGCGGCGACTTCGCTGCCGAGCGCGATGTTCTCCATGACGGAGAGGTTGGGGAAGATGGAGAAGTCCTGGTAGATGACGCGCACGCCCGCGTCGATGGCGGCGGCGGGTGTCAGGCGCGTCAAGTCACGGCCGTCGATGGAGACCGTCCCGTGCTCCGGGGTGTGGACCCCGGAGATGACTTTGATGAGCGTCGATTTGCCCGACCCGTTTTCCCCGGCCAGGCAGTGGATTTCTCCGGGCGCGATCTCCAGGTCGATGTCGACCAGGGCTCGCACGCCTGCGAAGGATTTGCTGACGTGTCGTACCGCCAGCACTGGGGTGTCCATGTGGTGTCCTTTCCGACGCATGCCACCGCCCAGGGGCCACCCCCACGCGCGGGGATGCGCGCAGGGAGGTTCAGGAGCGCGAGCCGGTGCGCGCGGGAGTGGCCCGGCCACGGCCTCGTCATTGGAGTGAGGGACAAGGCCGTGGGGCCCGGGTGGTCGTCGCCTGTGTGGGGCTCAGAAGCCGAGGGAGTCGACGTTGTCCTTGGTGATCTTGAGCCAGCCGGTGCCTTCGAGGACCTTGGTGGAGCCGGGCGAGAAGTGCATGCTTTCGTAGCCTTCGACGCCCAGGTTGACGCCGTCTTCGATCTTTTCACCGTTGAGGATCTTCGTGGCCAGGGCGGCCATCGCGTAGCCGGCGTTGGCTGGATCCCACAGGGTCAGGGTGGAGACGGAGCCGTCCTTGAGGATCTGGGCGTTGGCGGCGGGCATGCCGGTGCCGGCGGTGAAGACTTTGCCCTTCAGGCCGAGTTCGTCGATGGCGCGGGCGGTGCCAGGCGCGTCGAAGGAGGAGGTGCCGAGGATGCCTTTGACTTCGGGGTACTTCTTGAGGACTTCCTTGGCGGTCTGGTAGGCGGTTTCACCGTTGTCTTGGGATTCGACGCGGGGCTCGGCTTCGAGCAGCGTCATGTTGGGGTACTTCTCCTTCTGGTGGGCGACGGCGCCGTCCGCCCATTCGTTGTGGGAGGCGTTGGTGACGTGTCCGACCATGGTGGTGTAGACGCCTTCTTCACCCATGGCTTCGGCGAGGTTGTCCATGATGAACGCGCCGTATTCCGTGTTGTTGAAGGCCTCGATGTCGTACATCGTGTTTTGCTGGGAGGCGCCTTCGTGGGTGACGACGACGATGCCTGCGTCCATGGCCTGCTTGAGGACGGGTTCGATGGCGCCGGGGTCGACGGGGACGACGCAGATGGCGTCGACGCCTTGGGCGATGAGGTCTTGGATGACCTGGGCCTGCATGGTGGCGTCGGTTTCGGCGGGGCCCTTCTGGAAGGCGTTCATGCCCGTGTCGGCGGCGTACTTGTTGACGCCGGTTTCCATGCGGACGAACCAGGGGTTGGTGGCGTCCTTGGGGACGACGGCGATCGTGTAATTGCCGTCTCCGCCGCCGGTCTTGCCGCCGGATGCGGATTGGGAGGCGTCGTCCATCGTGCAGGCGCCGAGTGCGAGGGCGCATGCGGACACGGTGGCGAGGGCTGTGGCTGCGAGGCGGGACTTCATCGGAACTCCTCTGGGTATTGTCAACATCGGTGTTGGGTTGTGGTTGTGCGTGCGGCGGCTCCGCTGGGGTGCGGCGGTGCGTGGCGTGGCCGTGCTTCGTTGCTGGGCCGCTCCCGCGGTGTCGCTTGTGCGGTGCTGCTGCGTGCCGGGCGTTCCCGTCCTTGGGGGCGCGTCGGCGTGCCCCCAATCCTAGGACAAGGGGGTGGTGGCGTTCACTTTTGGAGTGTGTGATGGACGAGGCCGGGGCGGGGTTGCGGGGTTGGTGTGGGCTGGTTGTGGGGGGATTTGTCAGATCAGTGACGCCCTAGTCCTCACCGAATTGACATGGACTGAATTCAGTGAGCGCGGTCCACCATTCACACAGCAAACCACCTGCACAACCGTTCAGTGAATCGCATCATATGTGCACGTCTGAGTAACTCTGAGTACGCCGGACTACCGCTGCCACAACGTGAGCTTCTCCCATCCCTCGGGAGCACCAGTTCGTGACATAGGGACAATGTCGTTATGCGGAAACGTATCAAGCAGCTGAGGTAGGCGACTGGCGGGAGACAGGTCGAGCTGACGATGCAAGTATTGAATGAGCGACAACTGCCCAAAGGAACGATTGCTCACACCAGCCACTTCTTGTAGCTGCTCGTCGTCGCTGAGCTTCGGCTTAATGTCAAAAACGCGATTAAACATACGCGCATGATGAGCAGCATAATTTCTAACAATATTCAGACATTTCAGCCACGATGCGAGCTGCGGAGCAGCAAGTCCACACTCATCCGCAATGCCATGACGCACTTCCGTTGGAGAAAAGTCATATAAGTACGACAACATCCCCCAGTCCATGATTTCAACGGCTGCCCAGACAGGCATATCACCTTGATAGTGTCGTCGATGGTGCTCAACAAAGTCTTCTTTCGAAGAGCTTACAGCTCTTTCAAATTTCTCAACCCAAACCGCATGTCTGCTACGACGACTCCCCTTATTCGGCTGACGAGCAAACGCACTTAGACGTGTCACATCTTGATAAATGAATGGGTCAACACTTCCCAATCGATACCCAAGCATGGTACGGATCGCCATTTCAACACGATCCAATTCGGCGAATACAACATGCCGCATCCGCTCATCAAATTCGTATAGGTCGATGACCAAATCAAACGAAGCTCCATCAACAAACTCATCGCACGCCTGACCGGTATCCGGAGAAAAACGACGCATGGGATACCAATACCCCGACAGTCGATAGTAGTTCAGTCGAGCAAGCTTCTCCTCTGCGCGCTCAACGTTATCGATACGCATCCCACGACTTCGTAGCAGCTCAACCTGTTCGGCGTAGGTTTTAAACACTTTCACGCGAGTCACGACACAGATCGCCTCTCCCGAATAGCAAGGACCGGCCCTGGACTCCCGCCGTGAGGCGGGCAGCGGAACCGGTCATGTTGAGCACAACCATACTCTTCAACAACATGCCCATCACAATAAGCACTAGTGACACTCACCACTAACCATAAGCAAGTGGGTTGACTTTACTGTATTGACGGTACGCTCAGCGGCCAACATCACGTCACAACTAGACGATTGACACGCGGGGAGCTTCCTCCCTGCTGACGTTGATCGTGATCTCCTTCGTCCGCCGCAGGTGTGGCAATGTAATACGCGGATCGAATGGCGACGACCAGGAGAAGTTCTCGTAAACGTCCAGCCCGCGACCAAGATCGATCACCCATCCGGTATCGGTCACGATGCTACGGTCGTGGAAGTAATCAACGATGCTCCAATCGATGACGATCCCGAACTGTCCCCACGACTGCTGTAGCTGTTCGAACGTCGCTTCCTGCTTCGCGCGATAGTCATCCTCATCGCTCGCGCAGGTTTCGATAACAACGCGCGGCAGCCTAGCGGCATCAGCATGCTGAATAAGCTGCAGCAGAATCTCGTGCACGTTCCGGATTTGATACGGATGGCGCAAGTACGGGTCACGGATCCGAATCTCAGCCGCATCGAACAGGTACGGGAGCAGGATGTCCGGCATGGAATTACCCATGCTCGGCTCGATCTTGTAGCGCTTGGGGATGGCACGTGCTTTCAACAGGGCTCGACGGTCAAAGACGGGCGAGGCCGGCTTATTGTCTCCGCGTGCATCGACTACAACGTCCGACTTCGGAAGACCATCGGAAAGCTCTCCGGCATCCCATTGACCGCTCCCCCGCTCATCAGCATCACCGTGCGACGTGAAGTACTGCGGATAGTCCAGTTCCTCCTGCGTGGGAACGGATCGGGCGCTCGAGGCATCGTAGCGGTCCTGGTCCACGCGCCCCAGCATGTACGTGAAGTGAGAGCCGGACGCAGCCATCGTGTCATCGAGTCGGATGATCTGATCCTTGACGCGCTTACGCCCCTCGATCGCGAAGCGGAGCAGCTCCTCAAGCTCCTTAGGATCACCGTCGCGTGCAGGGAAGATGAGTTTCGCCAGTCCCGAGAAGGTCTTCCGCACCGCGTCCTGATCGCGCTTAGACATAGCCGGATCGAGCGTCGCAAGTGTATCCAGGTCACCCGAGTAGTCGAGGGTACGCAGGTGCCGGAGCGCCTCCGCCAGGTAGTCGACAATGAGCCCGTACCCGCGCGAGAAGAGCTCGGGCCGCACGATGTCGACCTCCCATCCCGGCACGTAGTAGTGGATGCGGTCCATGTACGCCGTGTCATGATACGCCTCGGGCAGGGCCTCGAAAAGGTCGGCGCTGGCCAGCATGGCGGGCACGGTCCGCGTCGTGTTACCGACGAAGACCATCGAGGCCTCGGCCGTGATCGTGCTGTCGCCGCGCGAGAACGACTTGTTCGCGAGGTAGTTCTTGAGCGTGTCGACCAGGCTGCGCTCCACGCGCTTATGCCCGGCGAATTCATCGAAGGCGACGACATCCCAGTAGCCAACCAGGCCGATGCGCCGGGTCGCGTTGTTAACGAAGAGCTTCGCCAGCGTCACCTCACCGCCCGACACGAGGATGCCGTGGGGTGAGAACTCGGAATAGATATGCGATTTTCCGGTGCCCTTGGGGCCCAGCTCGACGAGGTTGTAGTTGCGTTCGACGTAGGGAATGAGGCGGGTCAGCTGGAAGAGTTTCGAGCGTCGGCTGAGCTTATCGGGATCGAGGCCGACCGAGGCGACGAGCAGGTTGATCCACTGGTCGGCGCTGAAAGAGGCGCGCCCCGTGCAGTAGCGGCCGAAATCGAAGCGCGACAGCTGGATGGCTTGAAGGCGGGAGACGATCCACGGACTGGATGCTTTTGCTCCGGAATCTCCCATCGGCACGTAGGACATCTCAGCTATGCACCAGACACCACCGGTCAGGAGGCGGTCGTTCTCACGAACGGTCTCGTCGGATACCAGCGCGTTGGTGACCCCGAGATTTTCGAAGGAGGCGTTGTATCGGTCGTGCGTTTCGTCAAGGTTGACGGAGACCTTGTCGATAATCCGATACTGTCCCTCCTCGCGGATGCGGGACTTGATGAGTTCGGAATCTCCGCGGTTGACGTAGTGCTTGGCGAGGATACGACGGACGCTCTCGATGCCCTCGACAATGGCCGTTTCGCTCGTGGTCGCGCAGTACTGCGCGAGCAGGAATTCGAGCACGTAGGAGGGGACGATCGCGTTGCCCTTGACCTGGCCGACCAGGTCCTTGCGGACGACGAAGCCGTCGTATGCGCGCGCGGCAATTTCCTCGTACTCCGCGAGCTTTCCTCCCTCGCTGCCCCCGATCAGGGACGAGGCCGGGGAATCCTCGCGCTCAAGCGCGTCTTCGGGCGAGATGCTCATAGGTCGAATCCTCCGAATGCTCCGAACCCGTTATCGTTGAGGGTCAGCTCGTGGGTGGCGACGGGCTCACCGACAACTTGTCCATGAACGGTCTTGTAGGCGACGATCCTGACGGCTTCACCGGAATGCCTCTGCAGCACCCCGTCGAAAAGGATGAGTTCGCTGCTCTGCTTGAGCGACACCTCAGAGCGCTCGCCCGCGTCCAAGGTGATGACGCGAGTGCTCGACAGCTGCTCACCCGACATGCTCTCGAGGCCGATCGTGACGGTCAGCGGACGTCGCGTCGGGCTGATGGGCTCCTGCTGGATGACGCGGGGGCTGAATCGGTTGACCTTGAGGGACGTGTCGTCGTAGTGCAGGGCGATGCCGACGTCGCGGACCTCCTCAGCACCCCCGCTGCCCACCGACACTTCGATGACGGGGGTGGTGATTTCTTGGAGCGAGGCACCGCCATGGACGAAGCGGTTTCCTCGGCCCTTAATGCGGATGCGGCGGGTGCCGTAGGGCAGGGCGATACTCGGCCCGTCTGTCAGGCCGACGCTCGTCGCATCGAAGGCGACGAAGTCGTCCGTCGACTCGAGGTCCTTGCCGAGGACGTAGCGGCGCTTCTTCACTGAGACGGAACGCCCGCGCGGGACGCCGCCCTGTTTCGCGGTGTCATCGTTGGCGGGTTCGCTGTCCTGGAAGAGGAATCCGTGGTCGGCGGTCACGAGGATGCGGGTAATGTCCGCGGAAATGAGCTTGCCGACGAGGCCGGAGAGTTCTTCGATGGCGTGGTTGACCGCATTTGGGGTAGCGCTTTCCGAGGCCGCGTGATCACCGGTCGCGTCGATGACGTCGTGGTAGATGTACACGGCGGAGGCGCCCTTGAACTTCGAACGCATCGACTTGACGGAGTCGTTCGCGAGCTCCTCGTAGGTGAACGCACGCCCGTCGGCACCTTCGAGGATTGTCCGGCGTGCATCGATCCCGGACGTCGATCGTCCATCGGCCTCAACGATCACTTGGTCTTTGCCGCGCACACCGAGGGTCAGCTCTCGATGCGGGAGCAGCGCGGCCATGCCGAGGGCGGTGATCGACGGCAGCATCGTGTACCAGGGGTTCACGGCGACCGCGCCGCGTCCGAGGGAGCGCAGGTGGTCGGCGAGCTCGACGCCGGCCTCGTATCGGAGCGCGTCGGAGATGATGACGACGGTGCGCCTGTGGGAACCGGCGACGAGGAGACGGTGGAAAGAATCGATGCGCCCGCTGGACGGCGGAACGGTGATATCCCATGTGCGCATGCTGCGCAGGGCGTCATCCCACGTGCGCGAGAGGGGGCGCAGGTAGTCGTCGCGGTACGCGCTTTCGACGTGCCGGTCGAGGTCGGTGAGGACGTCATCGACGCGAACGGCTCGGGAAGCGCACACGTAGTGGCGATACTCCTGGTCGATGGCCCACAGGCCGCCATCCGGGGCCGTGTAGCGGGCGAAGCCCTCAGCTGCGTCCGAGAAGGCAATGCCCGGGAGCGCACGCAGGTGGGTGAGCAGACGCGCCCCCGCGCGGGCGGCATCCCACAGCGCCTCCGTGTCTTCGAACCAGAGCCCTTCGAGGCGCCTCCCGCGCTGCTCTTCGACCTGAGCGACGCCGACGGATCCGTCGATGATTCCACGGACGAGGCGGGAGATGAGTTCTCGGTCAACGCCGGGCGTGGTCGTGTCGATGAGGAGGGAGCCGGTGGCCGCAGCGTGCAGCGCTGAGCTGGCTCCGGTGGCCTCGTCGACTCGCCTGGCCCATCGGCGGGCGTCATCTCGCGTCGCGACATCGCGGGTCCACATGCTGAAGTCGCGCTGGGCGGAGTTGTGCCGGTGATCCCAGCCATTCGCATTCATAACGAAGAGCCAGGTCATGAGCGCATCGAAGGTGTGTTCGCCATCGTATCCCCAGATGGCGTGAGCGCCTTCCCAGAAGTACGCGTCGAGACCCCACTTGAGGGCGTCGAGTGGGTTGTCCTGCATCATGGAGGCGAGCTTGGCGAAGAGGACGGAGAAGGAACGCTGCTGTGTCTTGAGCAGAACGGCGCTCATTGCAGCGAGGAAGGTCTTGCGATCGGATCGCTTGTCGGCGTCGCCGATGGCGCCGAGGTGCTTCTTGAGGTCGGCGACGCGGGCGGTGGAGTTGAAGAAGGGGGCGTATTCGTCGATGACTGCGGCCAGCGCGGGGTCGACGCCGAGCTCACGCACAAGGAGGGTCGAGGCGTCTGCCTTGAAGGTGGGGTACCCGCATCGCACGTCGGCGAGGAGGTCTTCTTCGAGGGGCGGGAGCTCACCTCGGCGGTAGAGAACGTAGCGGGACTTGGGGTCTTCAGCGAAGATGCGGAGTTTGGTTTCGAAGAGGTTGGCGTTGATGGTGATGAGGGTGGCGCCGTCGAGCAGTTCTCGGACGGCGTCAAGGTCGTCCGCGTATTCGCCGTTGCGGTCCAACCACGTGACGATACGCCCCTGCTCGAGCAGGGCGTGCAGTTCCTCTGCCAGCCGAGAGGCATCGATTCCGCTCATTGTGTGCCTCCTCCAAGTCGGTCATGCAACTCCGTCAGGCGCTCCAGCGCACGCCTGAGGCTATCGCTTTCGACGGCGGCACGCTCGATGTTCCAGTGGTCCGTCACGAAGCGTTGTAGGTGTACCGCGTAAGCGGGACCAAAATCCAGCTCACGTCCCTTTTCTTCGACAGCGTCCTTGAGCTTCGCATCCTTCAGCAAGCGGAGCAGATATAGCTTGTGATGGGATGCGGGCGGCGTCACGCTCTCTTTTGACCGCTTGCAGAACTCTGCGATGCCGTGCCGGTCCGCCAGGATCCACGACTCGATGCACTGGTCGACGATCCGAATGAGCAGATTCAGTGACTCACCCGGAGTATGTTCGACGAGTTCCGCACGAAGTGTCACGGGACATCCTCCCCCGTCCCGATCGAGGTCACGAAAGATGACGTAAGGGAGAACGCGAGCGGCTTCCCAGTACCTCTTGATATCCCTATCGATCACGCCCTTGCCTTTGGCGCTCGTGACGGAGAATTCGCTGTCGGCCCATCCCGCCGCCCGCATGAGAGCGGTGACAACCGGTATGTCTGTTGGTCCCTCGACGATGACCTGGGCGTAGACGTAGCCCTCCATCGTTTACCAGGTTCCCAGCGGAATCGTGCGACCGTTGACAGCGTCGATGCCCTGCGACTTGGGCAGGCCAGCGCTAACCACGGCTTTGATGCGCGGGTCGTTCGACTCCGACAGCAGCTGACCCGTCGTCTCCCCGTTCTCCGAGCGCAACATCAGGACCTGGCTGGGGAGCACCAGCTCGGAGTCAATGAGTTCCGGCGAATGGGTGCTAATGATCATCTGCACGTCGCGGTTCATGGCGACCTCTGCCAGGAGCGAGGGGAGCGAACGGACGACGGAGGCCTGCAGGAAGGTCTCGGGTTCTTCGATGAGAACGACGCTCGTGTAGCGCGGCAACGTCGCCAGGTCGAAAAGCAGTCCAAGCAGGCGCAACGTTCCCTCAGAGAACTGCTCGTGCGAGTAGACGCCGCTCGCCCCGCGCACGGGAGTATCGCTGTAGAACACGACCTCCGTGCCGAGCCCCATCCGCTGGTAGGACAGGTTCGGGATCTCCGGAACTACCGCAGCCATGATCGGGCGAATACGATCGACCACGGCATCCAGCTGCTGATCCGAGAAGCGGCCCGCGTACTGGAAGAAGCCGGTCCCGTGGTCGGGGTCGTAGCGATCCGAGCGCTCGAGCATCTTCTTGGGGTTCGGGTGAATGTATCGGATTGACTCAATAGCGATGCGGGCGAACTGGTACAGAAGAGAAATCTGCACGTCTTTGACCTTGAGCTTTGAATCAGATTGCACAACTGAATCCGGATCAAAAGATGATCGCACACGCACACCAAAGTGCGAGTCGTCTGGTTCCGCTGCCCTTTCAGCACTGATCGATACCGGTTGACCATTGATCATAAGATCTTCACTGTCGATAACGGCACAATTACCAACGGGAAATTCTATCACTTCGTTCGCAGCGTTATCTCTCTTATTCTGGCCATTAGCCAATGACTCTTTTCGAAGCGACAGCTTGTACTCAATTTGATGTTCGTCTTGTTCCAAAGTGAGATCGAAGGAGGCGCTCTCCGTACCGGAACGGAAGTACCGTTCCGGGTCACCCCACCGATCCAAGGTAGCTGCCAGGCCGAGCCGCGCAACATCGCTCAGAAAGCGCAGGGCGGCCAGCAGGTTGGTCTTGCCCGAGGAGTTGGGGCCGACGACGAACAGACGCGAGGACATGTCGAACTCGATGTGCGCGAAGTTGCGCCAGTTCGTGATGGCGATGTGCGTCAGCTTCACGTCGCGTCCTTTCGTTGCCAGACCGGGTGTCTCTCCAGTGTCCCACGGGGTGGGGGCACTGTCAGGACCACCACACGTTGTTCTTCTTGATTTCTCCGCGGGCCCACTTCAGGTCAGTCGCGATTCCCTTCTTGACGTCCGTCGTGGCGGCACCGATCGCGGGCTGGGGAAGATCGGCCAGGTCCGAGCGCCAGCCGTAGGCGAGCTTGAGGCGATTGATGCGCACGCCGTCGTCCAGGTCCAGGTGGATGCGGCGCTGGGCGAGGGGCTGCAGGACTGAGTCGATGTAGCCCTGAACCTCCGCAACCTTCGCGTCGATCTCCGAGCGCTTTTTGTCAATGCGGGCACGCTCGCGATTGGCCTTCCTATCGTCGCCCATCACGGCGTCACGCTCTCGCCCGACAGCCTCCGATTCATCCTTCAGACGATCAACGAAGGGAGCCGCATACTTGGTGAGCACTTGTCCGACCGTATCGGGCGTGTAGCGGTGCAGGTAGATGAGCGCCCGGAACGTACCCTTAGGTGACTCGAGGGACCAGTACACGGGGCAACCACCGTAGTCCTTCTGATGGTCGGCGGTAAAGGACTTCGCCATGTAGTCCTCGAGTGCGCGATCGGGGTCGGCCGGAATCACCGGTGGAACGAACTCGGCCGTGTTGCTGCCAGACTTCACGGCCAGGCAGCGAGTCAGGAACTCAATGTTGTCGCCAAGGTCGGCGGCACCGAAGACCACGCGCAGCACGGCCTTCACGCGGCGCGAGGCGTCGTCGTCAAAAGCACCGCCGGTGACGGGGATAATGCCGTCATCGTCGGGCTGTAGGCGGGGCTCGGCCACGCGGTCTCGGAACTCGTCGAGAGTCGAGGCCTGGTCGGCCAGCACGAGACCGGGAATGTCGACGCTGTAGCGGCCCATCGTAACGCCGATGGCCCATGAGATGAGCTCTCGCGCGCTGCGCTGGTAGTGCCGCCAGCGATACTCCTCCTCATTGGGTTCGGGTACACCCTTCGTGGGAGCGAAGGCGAACCGCGGGTTGTAGGTGAGGGAGACGCGCGAGAGGGGGACATCGACCTCCACCTCATCCGCGAGGCCATACACGTCAGCCCAGTAGCGGTTATTCTCCGTCTCCAGGCGTCGCGCTTCGTCTGCGGTCTCGCAGCTGCGACAGTACCAGTCGTCGAAGGCGTCCTGGAGCAGCGAATACCCGCCGCGCAGGTAGGGCGGCCGGGCGAAGTCCCACGAGGTCTCGCGAGCATCCCAGTCAGCGCGGAAGATCTCGATCAAGCGCTCGACACCCGCCGAATCAAATGAGTCGGGTTCGATCCACGGCAGATTCTTCACCTGGCCAACTTCGAAGTGTGTTCCAGGTGCCATAACAGCAAGGAATTTCGTCGAAATTATCGAGTTGGTCATTGAAGCAATTTCGAGCAGTTTGTCTCTTCCAGCAACGATGACAGGACCGACATCATTCGGAGTAGTCCCCTCACCAAAGAAACGAACCGAGAGCTCACCCGATGAAACCCGCGACCAGGAAACACAGGGCCGGAAGTAGCAATCCGGATTACGAATCACAGATCGCGGCCTGAAGTCCCAGAGCTCGCGTCCGTCCCCCTCCCAGTTGATGACGTAGTCCTGGTTGCCCCACCACTTGCGGAACTCGCCGCCCTTGTTGTGCGGGAACCAGCATGCGCCACTCGCCTTGGCGTCCTCGCGGTCGCGGGCGCGCATGTAGGAGCGGTCAGCACTTACCTCAAACCATTGCCGCAGGAACCGCTCGTTATCTCCCGTCTGCAGTCCTACTTTAGCTTCCGTAATCTCCCCCAGCGGCGTTCCCGTCGCAAAGACGTTGAGCATCTGTTGACTCGCCCAATACACGACTGGTCGCCCCGGGATGACCGCGAGAGTCGCCGCGGACGTCTCGAAGCGCAAATCGTGAGCGCTGTTCGTAGCCGCCTCGCAGAGCAACTGGGCTTTCTCTATCTCGTCGCGCCCGTCTACCAATCGCAGGTAAACGCCGACACGGTCGGCATCGCAGGCGATATTCGTCGTCGCGAATGCGGTGGTCTGGACAATCTCTCCATCGATTGAGTCGAATGCACTCGTACCCAGGTGTGCCATCGATTCGATACTCATGGCAGAGAGTATCCACGGCCGAAGGTCGCGGTAAGAAGACAGAAACATCCATGCGTGCATCGTGATCATACCGATCGCACCACGAAGCTGAGCTAGTGAAGCAGCACGCTCGATAAACATCGTGCACAGGTCCGGGGCACCGCGCTTATAGAACTTCTTCGCATATCGCTTGAGTGGATCCTTCGCCTTCCTCATACCGAGATATGGCGGGTTCGCGATCAGGGTCGTGTAGCGCCCATCCTCGAGGATCTCGCACATGTCGGCGCCGCGCAGCCACTCCTCACTGTCCGCGCCGCCCAACACCTGCTGCCTCTCCCCCGCCTCGATGCGGCGCGCGATCTCGCGGAACAGGGCGGAGGCGCCCGCAGGCACACGGATAAGCGATCCGTAGGTGTCGGCATGGCTCAGCTGCTCGATTAGCTGGGAAACGCCGAGAGAGACGACCTCACCGGAGGCGTCCGTGATCTCTGCGGGGCTCAGCTCATCGAGTTTCACGGACTCGACGTGAACGATCCTGGGCCCCCGCCACGAGGTCTCGACGCCCCGCTGGCTCTCGCGTTCGATGCGTTCCAAGAACCGAGTATCGTGCTCGACCGCCTTCATCGTCAGGGCGAAGGACGCGAGCTGCGCCGCACGCCCATCCACATCCGCCCCGTGCAGGTTCTTCTCCAGGATCAGGCGCGCGATCCGCCTGGTTGGGTACCCGGCTTCAACGTACATCTCCCACAGGACATCGAAAGCATAGGTGAGCATGTGCCCGGAGCCGCAGGCAGGGTCGACGACGCGGAAGTCCTCCGGGTCGACAATCGCCAGCCCCCGGTCTTCCTGCCCCTCGGCAGGGGTCACCAGGTATTCGAATTGCTCCCGGAGCGCAGAGTCCGGGTGGGCGCGCAGCCACTGCATCCCCAGCGTGTTCTCCACCAGGTAGCGCACTACCCAGTCCGGGGTGAAGAGCTGCGTGACAGGAGCCAACGTGTCCTTGTCGATCTTGGCATTCGACTCGTTGATTTCCTTCTTGCGGGCGGCGATGTAGAACTGGTAGAGCCAGCCGATCACCTCAACATCCATGCGCCCGGACTCGTTGGGGCCGATCGCCGCCACGATGTCGGCGCGCACGGACTCCCCCGCCGACAGAAGGTCCGCGGGTGGAACCAGGTTCGTCCAGTCACCCGCCTCCGGGAACATTCCCGGCATGACCTGGTGCCAGGCAGCAAAGTATTCGCGGAGCAGCAGGACGTAGGCTTCCAGGTCCCTGTTCTCGAAGAGCAACTGCGCCGCCCGCGCTCGCGCGTCCTCTCTGATGCGCCGGTCGAAGTCACCCCCGCGAGCGCGCTGCACGCACTCGGGAACACCCGTGCCCGATCCCTCAGCCGGAGTGACGACTCCGTAGTCGCCCGAGATCCCCATCGCGTCCATGTAGCGCAGGGCTATCAGGCGGTTGAACCACGAGTAGGCAACCACCTTCGCGGCACCCAGCACCCGGATACCACCGGCCTCGGCGTGCTTGTCGACAGCCTGGGTCAGGCGCGAGCGGTCGGCATCGCTCAGAAGCGGATCGGCTAACTTACGCTCGATCGCCGCCACGGACATCTCGATGAGGCGCTCGCGCGACGCGGACGCCAGGGACTCCAACGCTGAGGTGTTCATGACCTACTCCTTCAGGGGCGCAGCTGCTTGCCGTCGTTTACAGCCGCGAGCATCTGCTCGCGGATGCGTTCGACGTATTCGTTGACCTGGTCCGGCGTTGACAGGAGGCCGTTCGTCTTCGGCAGTAGATCCGCCAGGCGTACGATCGTCGGCCTCGAGGCTGGCTCCGTCGCCTCGTCCGCATCCGGTCGCTTTGCGGGCGTCGAGGATGCAATCAATGCGGCGTAGAGGTCGTCCACACGCTTATCCAGCTGACGCCCAATTTCCGCCGCGTGACCGGGCTTCGACACCCGATTTACCACGTCGCAGAGCCGCTCCATCTCCGCATCGACCATCAACTGAGCACGCTCCGACGCGGCCTTGAACTCGGCTGACCCGCGAATACCCGCCACGGCCTCGTCGATGCGTCGCAGCACCTTGTCGCGCTGGGCTTGGACCAGCGCGCTCCGCGCCGCGTCGATACGCCGAACCAGCGGCGCGATCTCCTGCGTGCGCACGTACAGCCTCCGGTCTGCCGCGAGCTTCCGAAGCTCATCGATCGCCTGCTTGCCGTCCTCCGCGAGCTCGAAGAACGACAGACTGTCCGCCTTCGCCAATGCGTCGCGGAGGTTCTGCTCGTGCCCCCCCACGAACTCCCGGTAGGGCATGAGGAAGTCATCGACGATCTCGATCAGATCATCGAATCCGCCGCGGATCTGTGGGGCGAGCATCTCCTCTTCGGTGTGCTGCGTGGTTGTGAGCGGCGTCAACAGGTCGCGGGCCTCCGCGACATCGTCATCAAAGCTATACCAGTCGGACCTGTATCCCTTGAGCAGCTTCACCCACTCGGCCGCCTTAACCTCAACCGCGCGGACGCGTGAAGGGCCATCCTGCGGGGACTCCCCCGGGACAAACTGGCCGACAAAACGCTGGAAATCCGCGAGCGCAGCGCGATCTAGGTGCTTCTTTTTCTGCAGCAGCACGCGCCCCTGCCGGTTCACGTCGCGCAGGGCGCCTTCCAGCTCCGTGCGAGTGAGAGGCCTGTCGTTCTCGAGGGCTTCAAGCAGCTCCAGGCGAAGGGCCGTCGCAACGATGGCCAGGACCGCATTCTTGTCCCAGCCAAAGGGAGCCTGACCGTAATACTCGATCGCATTCTTCACGAACACGTTTTGACCATTGCGCACGCGCGCCTGCTCCACCCACTGGGCACACTCACCCGCCAAACGCTGCGCGATATCCACGCCCGGGTCGACGTCTAACGTCGCGTCCTCCTGATCGCGCAGGAAGGACGCGATCTGCCCGTCCTTGAGGCTCGCCAACGGCTTCGCATCCTCGATGCGCGGGTAGACCTGCTGGGCCAAGCGCATCAGCCCCAACTCAATCACGTCCGCTGGCGTCTTCGCTGTGCCCGTCTTCACTTCCTCACCAGCAACAAACAACGACGCCCGCATAAGAGCATCCTTCACCGCCTCGCCGATCACTCGACGACGCTGCTCGTTATCTTCCTTGTGCGTCAGGATGATGCGCTTACGCAGGCCAGAGGCCGCGCCCGCTTGGCGCTTCACATACTCCTCCGTCTGGCAGAAGACACGCACGTCCTCGAGGATCTCGGAGCTGACATCGAGCCCCAACGAAAGGGTGTCGTGGCGGACGACGCTCTCGTGGCGGATACCCTCCTCGTCTAGAGAGGACTGCGGCGTAAATACCGAGATCACCAGCGGCTCAGCCTGTTCTCGACGCCCGTCAACAAACAGGGACACGCGCATGGAACGGTTCGTTCCGGGGTAGACGAAGCTCGTCGCCGAGGTGCCGGCGTGCCTACGGATATCGGTGCGCAGCAGATCTGTGACCTCTCGCGGCTCGACGACGATTTGGCTGATCTCGCGACGGACTTCCTTTTCTTCGTTCGTCATGTACGCGTAGGTTCCGTCCGCCTGACGCTGGACGTACACCTGATCTGAGAGGATGTGAAGCGCACGCTCGACGCACGTCTCCAGATCCGTCGCATCCTGATCCAAGGAACGTCGCAGCAGGACCGCGATATTGCGCGGATACGCCTGGAAGGAATCCACGTAGCGAACGAGCATGAGAACCTTCAGCACGCTCATCGTGAAGGGGTCTCGCGTGTGTGAGTCCTGAGCGGCGCGGCCGATGTTGTCCTTCACGTCCGACTTGAGCATCGCCGCGATGCCGTCGTAGAAGCGATCGAAAGACGCAACCGTGCCCAGCTCGTCATCCGTCAGCTCCTGCGCGATCTGCTGGCACACGCCCAGCAGCGAACGCGCACCCACCGACGAGTGACGGCCCGTGAACAGGTCGTTATCGGACAGTCCTCGCATCGCCTGCGTGAACATCTCGAACTGGTAGTCCACGAACGGATACTTCGCGACAAAGCTATCCCGGGTGAGGTAGTTGTCGTACTTCTTCGTCCCCTCCGGGAAACGGAACATCGACGGGAAGCCCGCACCGAGGCGCTGCCACATCGCATCCAGCTCGGAGGCCCCTTGCTCACTCTTCGTCAGGAGGCGACGAGCAATCACGTCCGTGACCTCCTCGGTCGACAGGCTCACCTTGATCGCGAAGCGCCCCTGAATCTTCGAGAAGTCAGTGCTACGACGCTCGTTCATCTGTGCCGTGATACCGCTCAGTTCCTCCTGCGACGTCACAAACACCCAGGCGCGACCGGGGCAATGCGTCGCCAGCTGCTCCGTGATGGTCTGCAGATTCAGCATCAGCTGCGAATCATCGCCGATGAACTGGCCGACCTCGTCGACGAAGAAGGCGATGCGCTGATGAGGCCCCTGACGATCCAGCCACGCAGCGACGTCCTGCGCGAAGGCCTCGGCCGACAGGTTGAGCTGCTCCCGATAGCTGCGGAAGGGCTGATCCACCTGGTGGCCCAGGCGGGCCAGGGCCTTCGATACAAGCGCCTCCGAGAAGACCGTATTGACCCGTCCGACTTCCCAGGCGTGCCCGGACTCCTCCTGGTAGGCCTCGCGGAAACGCGCCAGCTCTCCCCGATCCTCCAGGTCGCGCTCAAGCGCGCCAACTCCTAGATCCTTCGAATACAGGCCGCGTGCCTCGAAGTAGACCTTGTAAAAGACCTCGATCATTGCCGATCCGCGTTCACGCGTCGACTTATCGTCCTTCGCATCGATATTGAAGAGCACCGCGCGCGTGGGTGTATGCAGGCTCCTCTTGAGGTCGGCGATAATCGTCTCGTCGCCAGCGACCTTCTGCTCGAAGGCACGCTCGACATCTTCGCGGGTCACCGGCTGATCTCCCGCCTGCTCACCGAGCAGGTAGGACAGCATCTTCAGCAGGTGCGACTTACCCGAACCGAAGAAACCCGCGATCCACACGCCGTTCGACGGAGCATCGATCTGGTTCCACGCATCAACAATCCGCGACAGACCACTGCGGATCTCGCTGGTCATGACGTATTCGTCGACCTCGGAGGCGACCTTCGAGACGTCATCAGCCTTGATGACACCGTCGATCGACCGGAAAATATCCTTCGCGTAGAGACCCTTCATGTCCATGCGTCACACCTTTGTCTTTCAGTTCGCCGACGGTTCTAGAGTAAGTGAGAAGTCCACCAAATCAAAAGCCCGGTAGTAGTTGTCCTGGGAGATTTGATCGAAGAGGACGAGCGCCGAATGAGTGGACGGCGACTGGTGATACGACCCCGGGAAAGTCACCACCAGTGGCACGCGCCCCAGCAGGGGCTGCAGGCAGTTCAGCAGCAAATGCGTGCGCACGAGCGGAAACAGGTGGTGCACCCCGGAGAGCAGGATGGCATCAACGCTGTCCTCTCCCCCGACCTCGTCCACGGCCTTCTTAATGGCGGGTGCAAGCAAGCCCTCGACATCGATTACCTTGCTCAGCGCATCCCGGAAAGTCTCCGGAGGCAACGTCTTTTCCATCGCCAACATCTGATCGTAAAAAGGAGATCCCTTCCAGATGTCGACCGCGAGCGCAAACACGTCGATATCGGCTAGACGGTGGCGCTCTTCGCGCAGGCGGCGGCGCAGCCGCGAGAGCTCCTCGTCAACAGTCGGCTCCCACTCCGGCTTATAGCGCAGAATGAAGAAGGGGACCTCGTTGCTCAGGCCCTCCATCTTCTTAAAGCGCTCTGAGGTAAGCACCCGGAAGGCACAATCAAAGGTCTCCCTGAGCGAATCCAGATACGCCCCACGCTTCGACACCGACCGTACCTTCCTCTCGCGCAGCGCCCCTCACCGGGCTTCTCATACCGTACCGCAGACAACCCACAATTCGAGCCCAATCATGGCTCCTGCGTCACAATTTCCTGAATAAGTGTCAGTCCAGGACATCGAACTGGAACTGCGCGACCGGGAATGACTCCCGCATCGGCCAACCCCACGGCTGCGGAGCCGCGTTCACTAAACGGGCGACCCCCACGGGAATCACAATGGGCAAAGCAGCCCCGGCCTCGTCGATGAAACCCACATCGCGCATGCAGCGCAGAAACACCGAGCGCACTTTCTGCCCACTCTTCACCGTCAGCGTCGACATCGCGGGATCCACCCTGCGCTGGCGCTCCACGAAGTCGTCGATGTCCGACGCTGTCAACGGAGCCTCATCGACGACCAGACGCGGCCAGGCAACCTCGCGCGCGCACGCCGCAAACACGTAGGACTCCGTCACGAGAGCCAGCCACATGACAAGCTCCCATCCGTACTCGCGACTGGCGACGAATCGGAGGGCGTCGTCCTCCAGGAACGACAGGTGCTTCGTCGTCGCACTCGCTAAGCGTCGCCGCGTCGACTCCGAGCCAGCGACCACCAGGTTCTGCTCGAATAAGACGTCGCTCGCCTCGCGCGCGCTCATGCCCGCGGCCATCAGCTCAGCCGCCTCAAACGTTCCCGCGTTCGTCGCACCGCCAACCGTGATAGTCGAGGCCAGTCTGCGATCCGACACGACGCCACCTCTCACGGTCTACCTCATAAAACGCAGCGGTTACCCCGCCAAGAACCCCACTATCATCGCACACGGTTGTCCCCACGCGGACAGCCGCGCGGGGACAACAACGTGTTTGTGATCAGCACTAGCTGAGCCAGGTTGGCTGAACGTAGCGGAACAGAACGACAATCACGACTGGCACGCAAGCAAGCAGCAGGGTACCGACGATATAGCGCCAACCCGGAACGGGAAGATGAGCAACAAGCCAGGCGCTGACGCTACCCGCACGACCCGTTGCAAGTCGGCGCTCACAGAACTCTCGAATCATCATCCCAAGGACAGAAAAGCAGAGCACCGCCGTCACGAGCATCGCCACAAATACCACCGAAACATAGCGGAAGGCGTTCTCAGCACTGAGCAAATCGAAGGCATCAACGAACGGTACCAGTTTCTCGTCTCCTGCAGCTTCAGACAGCATCCGACTAAGATCCGGCATAGACAGTCCAGATTTTTCCGTAGACAAGCTGAAGCACGACCAGTAGGTCACATAAGTAGACGTCACCGCGAAAGTGCTCCCAACGATGGAGGAGCCCAGAGTCTTCGACAGGTGTCTACACCGCAGGGACAGCCCTGCGGTCAGCAATGACGTCGTCATCAGAAACACAGAAGTGATCACGAGGAAACTCAACAGAGTCTCGTAGTACCTCAAAAGGAAAATCGCGATGACAACAAAGGCAACAAAGCCAAGCCCCAGGTACAGCCAAATGTCCCCATCGCTAGTCTCTCTCCCCCGCTGACTATCGCCGGCGACATTCACGTACACAGAGTTGTCGTCGCCAATATGGGCATAGTTCCCATCTCCAGCAACCGTGATGACATCACCATTTGCAGCCATCACCTGTTGGGTTACGGTGCCTCCTACTAACTCGGTAGGTTCCAGAGCCACAGAGCTATCCGGTACCAATCTCGCCAGAATGATCCCGGAGACAACACCGGACACAACACCGATCACAAGTTCAACAATCCAAGACATGATATTTTCCTTCACATCAATCACGGTCTTCATCGACAGCATCTAGCTGTCAGGCAGAGAGTACGAGTAGCCGTACACATCTGCGTACTTGCGTCAAACGCCAGGCTTGTACTAGCTACTCAGCGAGGAGATACCCACGTCCAAAATCAGGATTTCCACTTCCCTCCGCACATCCGTGCGGTTCTGGGAATGCGGGTGGGAGGATTTGCGTGATGGTTGCGCGGCATTCTTGGTGTTTCGTGTCGGTTCTGCGCGTACCATGAGGGGGAAGGGCGCGCTCCCAAGGGTGGGGGCGCGTCGGAGGACACCTCACCGTGGAGGCA
>ERZ773072.508-NODE-508-length-21531-cov-9.344757_pt1 | contig 21531 bp, 19 predicted proteins | sample MGYA00580617_ERZ773072 | MGnify/ENA primary metagenome ERZ773072 (study PRJEB29015, sample SAMEA2737970) | human oral metagenome | biome: human oral; feature: human-associated habitat; material: dental | place: China | collected 2122 ...
TGCGGATGAGGTGGGTGTTATCAGGTTGGATAAGACCCCTCGCCATACGAGGACGATTCCGTGTACGTGGTGTTGGTTGTTGCGTGTCCTCGTTGATCATGGACACTGGGGACTGCGGGGATTGAGGGGTAGCATCCAGCGGAGTAGTGATATTCATATAGAGAGCCTGCATAGGCCATGGGTCAAGTCCGTGATCTGTAATTGTCATCTCTGAGATAGCCACGAAATCACGGTATCCGTCTTCAATTTTGGAAATATCAAGGTCAATACCATGGTCATATGCCAGTCTACTCATAGCAATTCGGGTGGCACGACCGTTACCTTCCCGAAATGGGTGGATAAGATTAAGTTTGGCGTGTATGTCTCCGAGTTTTGCAGCATTAATATAGTGCTTCAGGTCATCGGCTTCAATGTCATCATTATCCCAGTCGAATTCTGCAATATCAGTGTTAACTTCCTCCAGCATGGGAATGATATCGTTCGGGCCGGCAAAGGTTGTCTCTCCTTTAAACATCCACACGTTTCGTGGCTGTCCGGCCCACTCATAGCAATCTTGGAAAAGATACTGATGCACAGCAAAAAGTTCCTCCCCAACATTCCCAGTAGTCAGTCCTGTACGAGGTTGAAGATCAGCGTTGCGCGTTGCGACGAAGCCACGTTCCATTTTGTGCCATTTCGCAGCCTTGGTGATACCAAGTTTATTGCGTAAAACTCCGGTGGGATAGAGATAGGCTTCCCACCGGTCGTTTTCTTGTTTCCAGTCGTCGTACTCACTCATGAATGACTCGTGGTATCTGGTGGGGTGACCCCATAGCGCTGGAGGATCTCATCCCGGATTTCATCTGAGGTTTTCTCTCCCAAGATAATTCGGATGACATCGTCAATATTCTGGTCGGTTAGCTCATACCCCTCAAGACGGGAATTGGCGACAACATTGTCCAAGTGTTTTCGTTGTTCTGGTGTGAGCGGCGCGTTTTCACGGGTGTACATGATGATTAACCTCACTTAAATTTATCACGAGGAATAAAACTATCCTTACTTCCTTTTTAGTATGACATATTCCTAGCTGCTATACAAGGTATTTAACGGTAAACCGGGTTTACATTTCTACATTATTTTACTCAATAATATGAATATTATCCTTATATGCATTGGTTTTATATCTCCCTGAAGCGTTGGACCATAAAAACGGATTTACGGTTCAACACTTCAGGGGATGGGCTATCTCCAATAATTTCAGAGAGCTTGAGAGTTGAACCTCAGCCAGCCAGCTCCCTTTTTCACGACGTAAACCGTTCATATCCTGCATCACCAATAATTTCCGCACCTGTGACAGCAATACTTGGTACCCATTGATTCCTCTCTGTACCTGTTCCTGGCATAAACTCCGCGGCCACCATCACCCACATTCCATCAGATACCCTCGCAAGAATCCCCTTCGGATCATGCAACCGCACCTGATACATACGGGCATCTGCGGCACAACAAATAATTACCACCCGAGATAACACCCGCATGTCATCACGTGTACTCACCTGCCCCTTCACCATAAACTTCTGCCCCCGCAACCGTAAATCTTCTGGAACACCAGATCTAGCAATAACCTCCCGTATCCGCAGCTGCGGTATAGTCGTAGGATCAAGCGGCGGCCACGACGATGGATCACCACTCCCCCTAGCAACCACCTGATTCGCCCGCTCAATAACCCGAGGATCAAGCAAAGCCGAACCCCCACTCATCCCCATCGCTAAAATAAAACTACCTATAAAAACCACATGCACCCAGCTGGGGTTCAATTCTAAAACCGCCTGCTGAGCATGACACTCACACTCATCTACAACACGGAAAGTAACCATACACCGAGCTACAGCCACACCAATAAGAAGAATCCCAGCGCCCACCAACACCACCGGCCACGTAGTCACCCACGTGACACTTATACCCGTGACACCAACATACACCATGCTTATACCAACAAGCACCAACATCACACTCAGACACCGGTTAGCCATGCTATCATCACCACCCCAACATACCTGCAATAACAAAAGTACTCATCACACTCATACCAAACCCAGTCAAAGCAAGAAACCGCGTTGCTGAAGAACCCAGTACCCCCTCCATCATCACCCCCAGCTTCACATCCAAAATCGGACCCAACGTCATAAACATCACCATCCCCGCTGGATGAACCCCCACAAACGATGCAGCCACAAAACTATCCCCATAAGAACACAAGGAATATACCATTGCCAACACCCCCATCACAATAACCGCAAGCACCAGATAATCCCCCAACTTCATCACCACAGATGATGGAATCACACTACTTGTCACACTGGCAAAAAACGCCCCTAACACCAAAAACCCCAAAGCCTCACCCACATCATGATGCATAACAACCACCGCTTGCCGCCACCGCACCCCCACCTCCCGCGCCGGTACAGAAGAACCAACTACCCCAGAATCCCCCACAAAATAAGCATCCTGAATCATACACGAAGAAAAGGCCTTCTCACCCCACCACGTAATACATAATCCCACACCTATCACCGCCACCACACTTGCAATCATTCGAATCAATGCCCACGACCAACCACCAAATGCCGTCATAGTTGCAACCATCACCAACGGATTCAGCGACGGAGCCGCAAGCATCATCGTCACAGCAACAGCCGGTGGCACACCTGATCCCATCATTCGTTTCGCCACCGACACCGACGAACACTCACACGTCGGCAGAATCAACCCACACCCAGCGGCCACAACAACAGCACAATACTTATTCTTCGGTAACCATCGCACCCACACATAAGATGGAATAAAAACCGCCACCATAGCTGATATAACCCCACCCACAAGAACAAACGGAACAGCCTGTAACACAAGCGCTACAAAACTATTCACCCCCACCACAACCCGAGGATACTCAGATAACATATCCCTCCATACTGCGTTTACTTAAACAATAAAACGGTCGAGATAAAAAGTCTAGAATCTCCCCCATTCATCAAACACCACTGTTGTCCAACTCACTGAACATCATCTAATGATAAACTTATTTATGGTGTTCTAAACACCTCCTGCGTCGTGACAAAGTCCACGTTCAGCAGGGGTGCCTTCGTCATGGTTGACGCAGGGCTCACAACTATGGAGGATTCCAAATGAAAAAATTCAATTGGAAACACCTGGGTGAAAACATCACTGCCGCCACCAAACTGGTGACGGCAGTAACAAAATTCATCCATACTCTAGCTGAATTATTCACCTAGCTAGAGCCGGGACGCTTATCCCAGAGCCAATCCAGTAGTATCTAACCCATCCTACCGGGTGGCTCCTTTTTACACCCCAAGTATAACCTGGTTAAGGTTCATCCTCAAGCTAGTTAGCTAGTTGTCAATTGGTTGGGCTCATGAGCTGGACAGTAGCACTACCGGTATATCAGGGGAACCCAAAGAAGCTATTTACTATTCAAATAATCCAAAGAAGCCACCTTCCACACACCTGCTTCTTTCACCAAATGAGCATCAATATCATTCGTATGAATAGGAGTCTCATCCCCATTTTTATGCCGCACAACCGTTCTAGCTGTCACAGGAATCACCACCGACACCGCATCCTCCGGAATATCACTATCCCCACGTATCGTCACAAAAACCATAATACGATCCCCCGCCTGCTGCCACTGATACCACTTTTTCGTCCGAACTGGCTCATGATTCGACTCCGCCGCATCACGAAGCTGTCCACTTAACCGATCCTTTTCCACCCGCAACCGATCATCAGGAGTCTCCCCCATCGCAGGAGAATACGACAACATCGACGTTACAACCGCAATCGCTGCATTCTGCGCATCCTGCTTTACCGGATCCACACTATCAACCTCTGGATCACCCACCCCCACAAACCCATCCACCGCAGGCCGCGTCACTAACCACACAATCACCCCCACACTCACCACCGCAACCACCAGACACACACCCATAACAACCTTCCACCACCGAGTAAGAAAATCCATAATACTCACCGCACCTTCTTCTCATACTTCTTCGCCTGCGCCGGAATCTTCTTCACATAATCCTGTGTCTCACCATTCAACGGCACCCCACCAGCACTCTGAACAGCATAAGGCCCAGCATTATACGCAGCCAACATCAACTCCGTATCATCACCATGCACACTCCCATTCGCCTTCCACTGCTTCACCTTCTGCGCGGCATCACACAAATACCTGCCTGAAGCCATCAACGCATCCGGAATGCTCCGCGGATCACCGCTACCAGGCGGACCAATTACCTCACCAGTATTCTTATCCACCTCAGCACCCGACGTAGCCCACGTATCCGGCATAAACTGCGCAGGGCCCTGCGCCCCTACATTACTTACCGCCCCAATCGTAAACCCAGACTCCGCCCAAATAAGCGCCGCCTGAATCGGAGCCGTCAACTCCTCACACTGCGCCGCCGACTTCTCAATCCACTTCACATACTCCGGCGGAATATCGTCACTGTTACCTAACTTCTCCTCACCCACCGGCTTACCACTATGCAAGCACTCGACACTTGCTTCCTCCACAAACACATCCGTTGTCTCCCCCTTCAACACATACTTTTCATCTGGCTTCGGTAACCCACTCGGCTTCGTTGTCACATGCACATGATCAAAATGATTCAGCCTATAAGAACCCTGATCCTTCATCTTATTCGGCTGCCCCTCAAACGGCCGATACGTCTGCCGCCAAATCGTGTACTCCACCCCAAAACTCGCAGCATTCGCCTCCACATACGCCAATACATCATTACCCAACTGCTCCCCCTCCCCATTCTGCCAACCAGGAATCATAATATCCACAGCCAACCCTTTACCATGGTCATCATTACTATTACGCCACCCACCAATCGTCTGAATCTGCGGAAACTTATGCGCCACCGCCCGCGCCACTAGTACCGCATTCTTCTGCAAATGCTCCTCACTGACCACGGCCTTCTGCGGGCCTAACTCCACATCCCGCTTCTGCTCATGTGACCCTGTACTTGTCTTAATCACCGATGATGCAATCACCCCAGCAAACGCCTCCCTCCCCGCATCCGTAGGATGCACCCCATCATGAGAAATATACTCCGGATGCTCAGCAACCACCTCAGCCCAATCCGCAACCCCTACCTTCGTATCATTCTTCTTCACCAACGCATTCACCTCACCAGCAGCAGACACATTCCGACCCCCCACCGTCATCAACACATACCGCCGCGCCTTCCCAGAATTCAACGTCGCATCAATATCAGCCTGCGTAAACGGCCCATTCGTACCCAACGCCATCACAATCACATCATACTTCTTCTGCAAACCCCGCAACTGCTCCAACCCCCACGAATACTGCTGAGACTCTTTCGCAATCACATCCACCCCCGGAAGCTGCTTCTCAATCATATCCTGCGCACCAACAGTAATCGAATCACCAATCACCGCTACATGCGCCCCCACCTCCTCCTTTTGGCGCGACTCTTTACTCCGCCGCCGCGAATCCTCCCTAGCCTTATTAAACACCCCCTGCACCTCACCAGGATTAACCGCCTTCTCCAAAAAAGGCTGCGGATTCACATCATGCCCACCCGTTAACCGACCTTCCGGCCACACCTCAAAATGCACATGCGATCCCCGCACATCCTGCGGTATCACCTGACCGTTATACCCCTCCTTCGCAATCACTTGACCAGCTTTCACCTTCTGTCCTACCTGCACCAACACTCCTTCCGGAAACATATGCCCATACACCGTCGAATACTTCTTTCCATCCCACACATGGTCAAGAATAATCCACTGCCCAAAACCATCCGCGGGGCCCGCAGCCACCACCTCACCATCTGAAAACGCATGAATCTCCGTCCCCAACCCCGAAGCAATATCAAACCCCTGATGATTCGGACGATCTGGTGTCCGCCACCCTGACTTCACCTTATCCAGCGCATCCATCTCCGGCAAACTAAACTTCCCCGCCGGCACCTCATAATCTTTAATCGGCCCTGTCCCTGCCTTCGCCCCCACCGGTTGACACTCATTCATCTGCTCCCCCTCGCCATCCTCATCCAGCACCACCACAAGAATCACCACAGCAAGAAGACAACCCACAATAAGACCCAAAATCGTTTTCATAACATTACTACTTCACACCACGAGAAACACCATCATGCACCACAACTGCCTCCCCCTCATGGAGATAACCTGACTCTCTCACTGTCACATGTACATGATCACAATGATTCAATGTCGAAGACCCCTGATCCGGCATCTTACTCGGCTGTCTACCAAACGGCCGATACATCTGCTGCCAAATCATGTACTCCACCCCAAACTCCACGGCATTTGCTTCTATATACGCCACCACATCATTGCCTAACTTCTTCCCCTCCCCAGTCTCCCAACCAGGAATCATAATATCAATAGCCAACCCTTTGCCATGGTCATTATCTTCATCCCGATATCCACCAATCTCTTTAATTGCAGGAAACCGATATGCCACTGCCCGCGCTACTTTAATCGTCCCACGCTGCAATTCCGCCTCACTTAACACTGCTTTCTGCGGACTTAACTCCACACCTTGTTCCTCAATAACCACCCTCGACGAGGCCGCACCCCCGACAAACTGCGGTTGAGAAACAGCACACCCACTCATCACCATGATACAAAGTAGTAAAAACCCAGAACACACCCTACGCATCACTGCTTTTCTCCTCAACCCCACCAGAAGACTCCTGAAAGAAGTCATCAAATCGCTTATTCGTATCATGCAGCCGATACGCTACTTCCGTCGGCGTTAACACCGTCCGCACCGGAATACCCGGAGTACCATCCTTCGCCGTTTTAATCATAAAACACCCAACTCCGCGTGAGGAGTTGTCTTTTTGTCCCCGTGATCGTTTCGGGTTTGCACCTGCGGCCCAAGAAGTAATGAGTGTTTGCTCTGCTGGGGAAAATTGTACGTGGTCGTTCAGTTTCACAAGCTCGTCTTTGTCTAGGCCGCCTACAATAAGCATGCCGGCGCGAGCAATAAATCCTTTTGCGATTTTCTGGTCTTTTTCGCTAGCTAGTGCTTCCAAATCTTTCATGGTGTGAGTAATCATATTCAGTGATGTCCCAACTGTTCGATTAAGTCGGGTTAAAGCGTCGATTTTTTGCACCATTTGTGGTGCCGCACCCATGACTTGCCACATCTCGTCAAGCGTGACGGAGAAGTATTTCTGTTTTTCCAATCCTGCATCAGCTAAAATATGTGACGCTTGGATAGCACCAAATGCATTTGACCAGCAGCTCATCATGACTGCTGCTTTCATTTCAGCGTTATTCCCATCAATGGCAGATACATCAATGCATACTGCTGAGGAATCTACACTAATAGGTTCTGTGGTTTGGCCGGAGAATATCTTGCCAGTTGCGCCGTCTAATAGCGCATTCAACGACAATAACAACGGCTTCGTCTGCTGATCCCACGCCTCATCAGACTCCGCACGAGCCTTCTGCCGCAACCTAGGCGAACCCCGCTCTAAATACTCAATCAAATCCTGCAAAATCGGCGGATTATCCCAATCAATATTCTCCTGCGAATAAATCTCCCCCAACGCAATCGACACCACCATCGCCTCCCAATCCAACAACGGCTCCTGCCTAGATAAACTAAGTAGTGTGGAAACCATTGTGACTTGGCGTTCTTGGATTTGTGATTTTGCATGTTCTACGAGGCGTTCTAGCTCTGTAATCCGCTCGGTTATTTGATACGACTCACTCTGCTTCTTCAAAAGCAATAACGCATCAATTTTCTGCTCAAGAATCCCCTTCTGTTCCTCCAACAACACCCGCTGACCCTGAGCATCAGCAATAATATTGCGCTTTTCCTTCTTAGCAATCGAATCAATAATACCCACACACCGGTCGTACTCCGCCTGCGCTGCCGCCACCTCATTCCGAAGCGGCGTCAACCGCTGATCCAATTCATGAGTTTTCTTCAACAACTCATCAAATTCCAGCTCACCCAACCCAGCCATACCATGATTCCTGGTCCTATCATGTTCTTGCTGCGCGGCTATAACCTTCCGCTCCGCCTTGATAAGCGTTACTTGCGCCGCCTGGTAAAGTTCATTTTCTTGCAGCCGTTGCTGCAACAAGGTTGAATCCCCCTCACCCATCGAAGATGATTTCGCAATCTGCGCCACCACCTCCTTTAACTCCCCCTGCACCTGCTGCAACTGCTGCTCCACATCACCATCACTATCAACAAACTCCGCCACCGCATCAGCAGTCGCCGCAAGCACCGCAACATCTTCACGCAACCTCATAATCTCCGCCTCCAACGTCGGAATCGCCCGACCCAACGCCCCCACATCAAGCGGATTTAATCGGGAATCACCACCACCAAGGGAGATAACTTGGCCGCCTACCTGATGAACAAATCCCACGTATTCACCTTTAATATCACCAGCGATAATAGGGATATGCCCTTGAGCAACATCCCCCATCAGCATTTTCCGTACTAGAGTGGATTTTCCCTTCGCAGGTACACTCATTAAAAAGAACGACGGATTATCAATGATTCCTTCTCGAAACCATGCTAGGGGATCACAGCAGATTTCTGCACCTGTAATCACGTGTTGACCAATGGGAGTACCAATTGCAGGAGCTGGTGCCCCCACCACATTCGGATTAAACCCCCCACCCAAATTCGTCGTCGTTTGGTATCGTTGCCCACCAGATACCACCATCGCCTGACCCGACAACCTCCCCACAAACCCCCTCGCACCAGCCGTCGAAAACCCCCGCTCGCCCACCACCGGTACCTGATTACCCACCTGCTTCGCCAACCTCTCCACCTGCGCCGCATGCTTCTTATTCAGCTTCAACCACTTCGCATATTTCCTCCCCACCGCTGAAAACCGCGACGGCACCTCCCGATCACCACGAGTAATCTCATCATGCAACACCGCACAATCAACATCCACAACCCGAGATATCACCAAACTCCTAACTCCTCTTACTTCTTCACCATCTTTGACACCAACGACGTCACCCGAGATGTCTGCCACCCATACACCGGAATACCCGCTGCTAACAACACACCCAAATACTGCCTCCCATACAACCGTGACAACCGCAACCGTGATCTAACAGAAATCCGAGCAATCATCTCCGCAGCAAACCCCTCCAACCCCACATCAGATTCTGCTGACAAAACTATAATGCCCGAACGACGAAACCGATCCGCCTCCGGATACTGCACCCGATACAAACTATCCGTCGGCCGCACCACCTCCACCACATACATCGACTCCCCTACCCCCAACGAAGCAGAAACCACCAACCTCCGTATCTCCTCCAACGCCGCCAACCCAGCAGCATCATGCGCATTCACCTCAAACACCACCCGCGCCACCCCATCACACACAATCGACCGAGGCCCCTCCACCAACTCATCCGCAAACGGCGGAAATACCACCTTCGAGGACGGCGCCCACACAGAACTCGCATACCCCGCCACATCATCCACCGACTGCACATGCCACATAATCTCCACCTCATCAGGCGAATAACACAACACCGACAACCGCTTCGCCACCAACGTCAAAAACTCATCCCGCGACAAACCCGACATATCAAACGTCACCATAAACCGAGGAACCCCACCATCAACACCCGCCACCGTCATCACCGTAGCCACAACAACCCTCTCCACCGAAGAAATATGCACCAACCACTGATCCACCTCCTCCCGCGTCGTATCCTCATCCCCCCTCACCACTACAGTCGCTTGATGAAGCACCGACTGCATCATCACCCCCACCCTATACCCACCAATATCAACAACCTCCACCAACTCCACCCCCCGCAACACCGGCACCTGCACATCCTTACTCCGCCGACTCACCGACTTCTTCCACAACACCCTCAACTCACCAACTTCCCCATCAACCTACGAATCCAACCACGACGGCGTAGAAGCCTTCACCCAAGGAACCTGACCAAAACCACACGCCACCTGAAACGCCGCATCCTGCTGACGCTTCATCAACTCCAACCGAATCGATGACCCCGCCGCCAACTGCTCCACATCATGCACCACCCGCGACATATCATCCCCCTCAGCAAGCGTCGCCGTCACAAACAACGAATACCTCCCCAACTGCGAACCCTTCGCCTGCGCCCGCCTGGCAGCCTCCGTATGCTCAAGACGCATCTCCGCCGCAGCAGAACGCACCTTCTTCGACGAATTCGCCGCATTCAACGCATCCAAATGCTCCTTCTCCACCAACCGCGCCGACACCCCCGCAGCATACGGCTGATAACACAACGCCACCCTTTTACGCGCCACCCGCTGATGCGGGGCACATAATCCATGGAGCACCATATCATCAAATGTTGAGCGGGGAGCCTCACGCATTTCCCAGGTCACCGATCGACATCCATCATGGAAATAAAACCGAGGAAACACACACGCCACCCCCGGACCCGCATCCTCCCATGAAAGTCCATGCTCCTCACCTGATAACAACAACTGCTCAAAATCCACCTCCGCCGCCGGATTAAAAAACGAATGCACCCGAGCCACCGCCCGCTCATACGACATCGGCTTCACCACCATCGACGACCACCCCGCCATCTCACACCAACTCGGCACCCTAGTTGCCAACTGCCCCAAAAACTCATTATCCTTCATCACACCCGAACTCACCTTCACCGTAATAGCAATATGCCCATCCACCTCAGGCTTCCCTGTTGAAATCGCCGACGCAGCCTCAAACAACACCTGCCTAGCAATCTCCGGGGCATCATCACGCACAATTGAACGTACCTCGTCGGCTACTAACATGCCTGAGCCTGGCCTGGTGGAAACAACAGTTACTACCTGTTCAATATCCCCAGATAATGATAGATTCGCTAAAAAGTCACACCACCCCGATGTCTGCACATTCCGCTCCGCCTGCGTCACCTTCACCTGACCCGTGAACTCCACATCCAACAACACCGTCGCCTCCTTCTGCGGCCTATCCAAAACCACCGCAAACTCCCGACCCAACACATCCCGTCCCCGCAGCAACTGCGTCCTAGCCAACAACCCCGGCAACCGCCGCTGACCACCCGGAACCCGCGAAAACTCACCCGACACATACAACTCCCCACCCACCAACGACCGCCGAAAAGACTGCCACACAATCACCGCATACTGCGCAACAGAACGATTATTCCACCGCATCGAAATCACCACAGCAAACCCCACTGCTGGCACCACCACCACATACGCAACCAGCCCCAACCCCCCAACAAGCTGCAACACCAACGCAAAAATAAACCCCAAAAACACCACCATCGACGCCCGCGCCGAAAACCCCCCAATACCCGTCCGCCGCGCCGGCAACCCCAACGCATACTGAATCGGCTTATCCCAATCCACCTCAGACACAACCACTCAACACCTTTCCCAACAACAACCTTTAATAACAAAACCACACATCACCGAGCAATCTGCCCCGGACCGCCCATCGCATTCTCCATCATCGACTCATACGCCCGCACAGCACCACCACCCATCCGCGCACCGGACGACGCCCCCCGAGCAGCAAACGACGCAGCCCGACCAAACCGCGACTGCCGAGGCATATTAACAACAACAGGCGGCGGTGCCCCATGACCCCCACCAGCAGCACCAGCAGGCGCAGCACCCGAAGAAGACCCACCACCGTGGCTACTAAACACACCCCCCGGTGGCGCACCAGCCCCAGCCGGCGACCCCGAAGACTGACCCCCACCACCAGCCTGCTGCTGTCCCTGCGAACCACCAGAACGAGCACCCGACAACGCACCTGTTACCCCACCCATCGCAGCACCCGTAATCGCCCCCGTCGCAGACACCGCCGCCGATAACGCCATCCCCCCAGAACCACCACCAGCCTGGGCAACCGCCGGCACAATCATCCGCACAAGAGAAGGAGCCAAAAAGCCCACCATCGCAATCATCATCGCATTAAACAACGCCTTCTTACCATCATCCCCAATCGGAGCCGACGTATTCCAAATCACCACCACATAAATCAACGCACACGCCGGCTTATACGCCAAGGCCGCAATAATATAACCCACCAAATGCCGTAGTCCATTACGCCCCGTTTCACTAAACGACGCAGCAGCAAAAAGCGGCGTTAACCCCAAAACAATCGGCAACACCAAATCCCGAATCACCAACGCCACAACCTGCATCACCGACCCACACAAACACACCAAAGCTAACGCCAACATAATCACCGGCCCGAACTTCGTCTCCTGCAACGTCCCAATCTGAATAATCGCCTTTGTATCCTTCGACCCAAACTCATCCATAATCGCCTTGGCTAACGCATCAGATCCCCGCAACGCACTTATCGTGCCCGCGGGCACCACAATCGAAAACATCAACCACTTCCCCACCCCCTCACCAATCTCTTCTAGGCCACCCATCACACCCGACTGCCTCGCCATCGCCATACGAATCCCCCCAATAATCAACGACGCAATCATCAAAAACCCCGTCACAAAATACACAATATTCTGCACCCACCGGGCATTATCCTTCATCTGCGTCGGCGACAACACCTCAATATCCATCCAAAACGTCATCGCAACCTGCAACGCCTCCCCATTCCCCTCCATCACAGCCTTCGTAAACTTCCCAACCGGATCCCCCCAAAACTCACTTTCCTTCCGATTCACGTAAACTCCCACAGCTTCAAAAACGGAAACTACACTACACCTCATTCCGTCTCCGGATTTAAGATCTTTACCTTCAGTCTCAAGTTGTCGCCGTTTTTCTTCAAAAAGATCCAAATGCTGACTTTTCACGTCCTGAATTGCGCCGTCTACACCTTTTTCATCCGCTAACTTTCCATCTAAAGCAGGAAGCTTACGTTCTTTAGCTAAAGCTTCGAATACGTACTGATCAGTCGTCCTGCTACGGCATTCATCACTTGCTTGTTGCCGCGCGCTGCGCGGATCTTCTTCTCCAGAAGCAAACGGGGTAGAAGAAAATGCAAAGAAAACTACACACAGAAAGAATATTAATTTCTTCATGAGTAACTAATCTCCGCAAAATCCTCTTTTTTCAATCCTGAATACTTCGATTCCTGATACGTCTGATTATCAGCCGCTCCACTCAAATTTGCTTGCCAATCTCCATCCTTCCATACCATTGGAATTCGAGTAATAAGTTGCATGTCTTGCGCATAACAAATTGTTTCTACCACAATAATATTTTCTGAGCATTGGACAACTTTAAAACCATTAGGGGAAGGAAGGATCTTAGGACGATAATTAGCCATGAAAGCTTCATCTTCAAATAAGTCTTCCTGGGCCTTCGCTGAAGACTTCCATAGAGTTTTCGTTAGCTCTACGCCAATTTCATCTTCTTGTGGACGTCCGTAGTATGTCATATTAATGGTGGCAAGGATTGCTCCTTGCGGGGAATGTGCATAGCCGCGGGGAACGCCTCGCTCCATCTTCGTGGGACCAGCTTGCTCGTTCACAACCAAATACCGAGCGTTCACGTACTGCTGCTGAGTTTTCCCCTCCAAGGTGATCTTATCCGGGGTTTTACATCCCTCAAATCCGTCTTTCAACCCACTCTTCTTCGGCAAATCCCCATCATGATTAATAGGAGTCCACACCGGCCGCTGTTGGAACATATCAGGAGAATACTGGCCTGGAGTTTTATGTCCCGAATCATCAATTCGACCGGATTTATCTGGCCATGTGCGTTGAGTATTGCCAATTAAAGCTCCAGGGAAATTGTAATTCGGATCTTTCTTGAGTTTTTCAATATACTCATGATACTCATGGTTTTTTTGTTTTTGTTCCACGAAGGAGTCTTCATCAGTCGCCGCTGAAGAAGATGTATTCTCCGCAGCCGTATTCTCACTGGGAGCATCCCCCCTCGTCACCACATACACCGCAATAGCAGCGATGATAATAGTGGCTGCAACCACACCGATGATAAGTGGCTTCTTGCTGATTCCCATAATAAAATCACCTATTTTCCTCTTTATAATGGGATGAATTCTTTGTTGAGTTGGTCTGCTGTTATTTCTACTAAATCCGGCGCAGCATCCTGCGTCGGATTCACCACACGCCAATCCCCACTGGAATGCGACACCTGCACCGGATAAGCAGTGATTGCACCATCCGGTTGCTTCACCGCAATAAGAATGACCGCTTTATCCGGCGTGTACTCCGTAAACTTAAACCCCGCAAACAGCGGCGGATGAGTCACCCTCCCATCCACCGTCACCAACGCCCGCGCTTGCACCCACTGATCCCTACCAGGTCCAGGTTCTAGCAGGTGATTAGCAACCTCCGGAAAAACCTTATCATCCGCACCCGCCATCCACACCTGAGCAGTAATCGCCGCTAACAACGCCCCCTGCGGCGTCGAAGAGAACCCATGCGGCACCGGAGAAGACTGAAACGGCCCATCACTAGTATTTTTCGGCTGATTCAACCCAGCCGGCCCAATTGACCACGACAAATTCTCAGGAACCGTAGTAGTTGACACCACCTGCGGTTGATTTTGATCCATACCAGCAGGATCATCCCCACACGCAGACAAAACACCCATCACAACACCGCTTACCACCACAAAACCCACTAACCAACATGCCTTACTCACCATCATCACCTCGCTATTGCATACCCCAGCTGACCAGCCACCCCAATCAACATCGCAGCCACCCCAATCCGCAACAACACCATATGCGGAGCCGTCGCCGAAATAGCCTCCCCACGCTCCTTATCCAACGCCAACGCCGCCCCAAACATAATCAACGCCACAATACACACCGCCAACCCAATCCACGTCAACCACCCCAACCACTGCACAATATCCACCTTCAACCCCTGCAAATACCCACTACCATTCCACGGCGCATCCGGATGCTTCGTAGCAGGAATCCCCAACGGACGTGCCCCCGATGTCTGCGCCGCAGCCATATCAACCTCCACCTATCACAACTACCAATACTGAAACCTACGAAATCAACGCACTCACCAACGTCACCGCCGTACTAATCACCACCGTCCCCAACCCAATCCGCAAGAAATTCGCCGTTGCTTCCTCACTCGACCCCTCACGACGCGACAAAACAAGCCCAATACCAGCAACAATAACCCCCACAACCGCAAAGAAAATACCAAAATACTGCACCCACGACAAAAACGTATTCATCTTCCCCGCCAACCCCGGAGGAGCCTGCGGCTGAATCCCCTGACCCGGAATATCCGCCTGCGCCATCACCAAAACAACCCCCACCTTATCCACAAAAGCATTCATCAATTTACTCCTCTCCTTCCTTATCTTCCTTGTTAGAACTAAACCCCAGCTCACTAGGGACATCTACCATAAAATCATCACCAAGAACAGCCGCTACAATCTCCTCCCCCAACCGCGCAACCGACACCGGTACCCGCTCAATCACAGACACCTTCCGCCCCCGCCTCGTGGTATCCACCACATCACCCGGCAGCCACATAGCTAACTTATCCACCTCCACCAACCGCAGGTCAGAAAGATACTCCAATTCCCACACTGTTGTCAGAGGACGTAACACATCAATTTTATTTTTCACCAAATTTGGGTACTTACCAGGGGTTTCCGCCACCACCACAACACCTATCACATCCACAGTTTCTACTTGCTGCTGGCCTTGCAGGAGAACCTGGTGTGCTTTTTCCAGTGATGGCACACTAGCTTTCGCCACGACCACGCACACCCGATTTTCTTCATGCACCGGCCAACTATGCCCCGCATCCCCAGCAGGGGCTAATAAGGTAGCCAGCGTGGTTGTTCCCGCACCACCGTGCGCACCAACAAACCACCATAGCGGAGCAAACGTGGATGTATCATCCGCTATCACCTCACTATCCCACAACCGATTGGCCGCTTTATCCAACAAAAAATCTTCATTTAGCGCAATCACCCGCGGCAACACCCGATCAGACACGACCTACTCACTACCCTCAGACTCATCAGATGCCACCGCAGCAGCAGAAGTTTTACCAACAGTTTTCTTCCCAGACGCACTCTTAGCAGCAGTGGTAGTAGTGGTGGCACCAAACCCATCCACCGCCTTCTTCGACGCAGCATCATCATAATCCTGCCTTACCGCCTCAGTCTTCGAAGCCGCCGACACCAACTTCGCCGGCGCCTCATCACCAAGCGCATCAGCCGCTAACGCGGACAAATACTTCGTCGTCGCAGACTTCGGCGACTGCCCATCCTTCGTCGTAGGGTTGGAATACGCCCCATCACCAATAGTCTCACCAACCGCAGCTTCCACAGCCACCTCAGCGATTTCAGTATCCTCCATACCCGATGCTTTAGCTTCATCCACAACCCGCATCGCACCCGTCGATGCAGTCTCCGGAGTAAACAAATCAGTGGATGCCTCAATAAGCTTTTCCGCAACCACTAAACCAGCAGCTTCCGGGCCAAGTGCTGATGCCGCCGCAATCTGAGCGATATTCGATGGGGTAATCACTTTCTTCGCCACCGTCACACCAGCAGCCAGAGCCATACCCCCTAACTGAGCCCCAGCAGCAACTAACCGGCGATCCACCTCTGACTGATCCACCTTGGTTTCCGCATTCGCCGTGATCCGACCGATCAACGTATCATCCACGCTTTTTGCCCGCTTAAAAGTAAACCCATTCTCCCCAAAATTTAAGTCCTCAGCCAATGACTCCACACTAGCAAGTGCCACCGCTGGACCTAACGTTTGTGCCACATAATTCATCGACTGCTCCGGGTTATGCGCAAAATCCGCATGCTCTTCCGAATGCTTCACCAACCGGGCTAATGGGGCACCCTTTTTCACCCCACACCTGGTATCACCATCCACACACCAACTCATCGTCCGATCATTCAACGTCCCATAATCCGACGGCTTCGTTTCCTCAGCAACCGTAGCCACCCCAGAACCCTTCGTCGTTGGTGAATCAATCTCCACCTGATCCACATTCTTCCCACTCGTCCCAGGAGCTTTACCAGCCTTCTTCGACCCTGATGCAATCGTTGGTTGATCCTCAGAACGAGTCGGGTCAGCAAACGTTGCCACACCAGCCACATGATCGGCATCAATCACCCCCTTACCAGCACCAATATCCCGAGCAATCTCACTAACAACAGCGGCACCCTCATTCTCCCCGACAAGGGATACTTTCGTATCAGGGCATTTCTCATGAATCTGCTTCAACACCCCATTAACCTGTTCTTTATTGTCACCAACAGTCTCACGCCACGATGGATTTCCTTCTTTATGCACACCCGGAATAAACGACCCCGTCTGCTGCTGAGAAGCCAAATTCACATACGTCCGCCCTACTTTACCTGGACTCTTCTTCGATGCTCCCATAGAAGCCTGCGTCGAAGGTACGACCGGTGAAGCCGTCGTCACAGATGCTACAACTGGTTTCACACCCGCAGATTGCAAGGCAGCCGCAGGCTTCGTCACCGGCGCAGCTGACTGCTTCCCCGCATCACCTGCTTTCTCCTTCTTCTCTAAATCCTGTTTCAACTGATCCCGCCAATCCCCACCAGTAGTAGGAACAGGCTCCGGCTTCGTCGCCGTTATCGTCGCAGTCTCCGTCGATGGCGCCATCGGATCAGTACTTCTCTGAGTAAAACCACCGGACTTATCCACATCCTGGCCATCATTTGCATCACGCACAACCGGACCCACCACACCCCCTAAAAACCCAGTATCAGCACCCGAATCATCAAACGAATCCGCAGCAGAATTCACCACCACAAACTGCATCTTCGGACACTGACCATCAAGCCCACCCACTGATGAGGGCACCGCCGATGCTGTCCCGGTAGTCTGCGCTAATACCTGCGGCGGAGAAAGCAAACAGCCAACCGCGATAGCAGCAACCACCATCTGGGCACATGTTATCCGTCTCATCACAACCAACCCTTCAATCCACTCAACAACAAATCCACCACAAAGCCATGACCAATCATGATGCCCCATCCCCCTCATCATTAGTTTTATCTTTATTCTCTTGTGCATTTTTATTATCATCAATCGCAGTGATCTTATACTCACCATCTATCTTCTTCGTATGAACCTTCTGCAAAAACACCAGTTCATCCCCACTTTTCTGCTTCACCGTCGTCGCAGCATCCACCACACCCCCATCATCACTCACCCCCACAATCTTGACGCAAAACTCTGCCCCCTTCATCTCCGCCGCAACCGTCGCCCAATCCACCTGCGCCAAATAACTCTCAGGATCAAGCGTTTTCAACACAGCTTCATTATTGGCATCAAAATACGCTTTCTGATACGCCACAACAACACCCCGCGGCGACTTTAACGACGCAGCCGGCTGATCCACACACCTATCCACCGGCTTCACCGACGACGAAGCCACCGGCTCCGGCGCACTCGATACCGCCGGCACCGGAGCAGCCGTTGTCTGCCGAGATGGAGACATCAACGACAGTATTGCACTCGTTGCCAATATTGTCGTCGCAAACACCGCAACAACAACCAAAACAGCAGTCCTCGACGGCATAGCAGCCGCTATCACCTGCCCCACACCTGATGTCGATGAAGAAGCAGACACCGCCTTCGCGTCTTTTCTGCTTCCACGACGGGTTTTCTTGTGTTTGAGATCATCAGCAGGCTCACACACCTCAGCAGCATCCGCTGCCTCCCTTTGCTCATGAATAAACTCAATCCATGATATGGCCATGATATTTCACCTCAATCCCCACACAGAAGAAAACCCACACATATCAACAAACTTTTACACGTTCACCTGCGGCAACGCTACATTCGGCACACCAGGAATAGACGACCCCGGCGGCACAGGAGCAGGCGGTAAGTTTGGTACCTGCGACTGCATCGACAACGCAGCCTGAGAACTCAACGCCTGTGCATCCGGCATACTTGGTGGCACATACCCCTGATTCTTCGCCTGCTGCGAATTTGGCATCGAATCACCAGGCTTTTCACCAGCAAGTGGTTCCGCACCATTGGCAACACGTGCCTGTGATTCCAAATCCCATGTAGTATTTGCCACCGTACGATCCAATGCAGCACGACCACCAGGAACAGCCGTCGCACCCAATTGCGCACCAGCTAATGCACCAGCAGGCGCAGCTGCCACCGCACCAGCACCAGCACCAGACAAACCACCAACAACCGCACCAGCAGCAGGCCCCATAGCCCAACACCCAGCAGCAACCGGCGCAAGCGGCGGAGCTACCGGCACAGCAGCAGTTGTTGACGCACAGATTACTGTTGATGCACCAGCACCAGCAGCAACACCGGCTGCCCCGCCTACCGCAGCACCAGCAGCAGCGCCAATGACGGTGCCAGCTACCGCACCACCAGCAGCAGCACCCTTCGCCATATTGATGGTTTCACGGTCTTCGGCAGCAACATTACGTTCAAAAGTATTTGCCACATTCACAGGGTTTAACACTCTCGATCCACCTGCGGTTGCTAAAGCTAATCCAGGCGAGGTTTCGTATTTAACCACCTTGATAATGTTCTGCTGCACAACCACTTTCTTTACCACTGGCTGCACCGCAGCCTGCTGTGCCCCTGGAATAAACGCAACTGCCTGAGGTTGCACTGGTGCAACTGCAACCTGCTGAACCGGCGCTGCCTGAGCATACACTTCCGGTTCAGCAGCTGGAGCTTCTGGCTTTTCCGTACCAGGCTGCGATGCAACCTTAGGAACCGCACTTGCATATGACGACGCAGAAACCGCAGCAGTTGCCGCCGTAGCAAAAGCCACCGCCGACTTCAAAATACGCCTCTGACGAGCACTTAACCTGCGGTGCTTACCCATAACAACATCTCCTCACACTTGCAAACAACACACTTATGACAAAGCACAAAATATCTACTTGCTAATCATTATTGCCTACCCCCAGGACACCGTAAAGTATCCCATAAAAACCCAAGAAAAAAATACGCGCAAACACAAGGCTTACGTCACGGTAAATTTAGTTAAAATTAATATAAAACACAGTAAAAGACCAGAATTGCCGCCACACTAACGCTAAAATAGTCCCCCAAAACTATCATCAAACAGCAAAAATACTACACTGAAAAGAAACACTGCTAACTGTGAAAAATAATTACACCCAAATGGGTGCAAACATGAAAACTAAGCCAAAACTTAAAGACTCACGCACCACACACCCCACCACTAGCCTCCACAAACCACACCCATGTGATTCAATAGAAAAGTAAATAAAAAATGCACCCAACACGACTGTTACTTGGTTGCGACTTTCGCATTGGGTGCCCAAATCTCCAGAAAGGAGAAAGCATGTTTAATGATAACACCGATCCAATGCTTGATACAAACATGGTGGACCGCCTGGAACAAAAAGTCCACATGATGGAAGAACTCGGCATTGATGATCCTATTACTTTTTCGAGCCGGACTTTGATTCAGGCAACCTTCCCACACAGTAAAAAACACGCCGATGAAGCCGGCACCTTAGTCCTGCATAACGGGAATCTCACTATCACTATGTACAGCCGGAATGGCTTACCGTATGGTCATTATCCTCGCCTGATTATGTGTTGGTTAACGAAAGAAGCCATCCAGCGAAACGCCAGCCTTCCCATCGACCAAGCCCGTGTTATCCCACTTGGTAACAGCCTCAACCAATTCTTCGCAGAACTAGGCATCAGCCACGGAAAATACGTCTCCGGCCAGACTAAACGAGTAGACGGCCGGCAAATTAAAGCTATCCAAGAACATCTTCATCGGCTTTTCAACACAGTCATTTCTATCGACCAAACACGGGAAGTAGACAGCAAACGGGGAAAAGCAACAGTACAATCCATGATGAATACTGTGGTTGCCACCGAGGCATTCTACTGGTGGGAAGCACATGATGAGCTTCCCTATGCCTACGTCGAACTTTCAGCAGAATTCTTCCGTGAACTTATCGACGGGGCTGTACCCCTTGACACAGTGCATCTAGCACACCTCAAACGCTATCCCCTCGCCATTGACCTTTACTGCTGGGCCACCTATCGAATCAGCTACCACAAAGGTGATACCCGCGTGACGTGGGAGCAACTCAAAGCCCAACTCGGCACCGGATACCCCACCACCGCCCAAGGCTTACGGGATTTTAAAAAGAAAGTCAAAAAAGCCATCAGTCAAGTCAAAAAAGCCTGGCCGGAAGCAGGAATTGAACTCTGGACAGGCGGAGTCAAACTTGTTGGCCATACTCCAGCAGTGATGAAAAAAGACATCCCCATCAACCCAGATCTTCCACCGCAATTCTAAAAAATATTCCAGCCCCCGCCGCCTCATGGTTTATCCACAGGCGGCGGGGATTTTTGTGACACCAACCACATTCCTCTTCGTGAGTCGAGTCCCGCTTCTTCGTGAGTCGAGTCCCGCTTCTTCGTGAGTCGAGTCCCGCTTCTTCGTGAGTCGAGTCCCGCTTCTTCGTGAGTCGAGTCCCGCTTCTTCGTGAGT
>ERZ773072.510-NODE-510-length-21483-cov-12.275901_pt1 | contig 21483 bp, 19 predicted proteins | sample MGYA00580617_ERZ773072 | MGnify/ENA primary metagenome ERZ773072 (study PRJEB29015, sample SAMEA2737970) | human oral metagenome | biome: human oral; feature: human-associated habitat; material: dental | place: China | collected 2122 ...
TGCGTCCAGTTTCTCAATGGAATAAGGGCAAGCAAGCGGAATTTGAAATGAGGGAACATTATGACGATGCCGCCGAACACCAGCGACTTGGCGCCGTCGCGGCAGCTTAAGGTGTCAATTGGTGGAATTCAGAAGCTGTCGCTCGTGGATTATCCAGGGCACGTGGCGGCAGCTCTGTTTCTCTCTGGGTGCAATATGCGGTGCGGTTATTGCCATAATCCTGAATTGGTATTACCTGAACGGTTAGCGCCGAGCATTCCAGTTGATGAAGTGATGATATTCCTAAAATCGCGAGTTGGTCGACTGGACGGCGTAGTGATTTCTGGCGGTGAGCCAACGATGAGTGAAGATTTACCCGAGCTTTGTCGGATGATAAAAAAGCTTGGTTTTGATATTAAATTAGATACCAACGGCACGCATCCAGACATAGTTCGCGGAATGGTCGAAGAAGGACTGATTGACTTTATTGCGATGGACGTGAAAGGTCCGCTGGAAAAATATGTTGAAATTGCGGCACGACCGATTGATTTGGAAGCGATCAAGGAGAATGTTCGGTTGATGATTGATTCGGGAATTGATCACGAATTCCGTACGACGATTGTCCGCGAGCAATTGGAAGTTAGCGATTTTGAGAAGATTGGTGAGCTAGTTAAGGGCGCAAAGAGATTTGCTCTGCAGCATTTTCGCACTGGCACGACAATTAGTCTAAAGTTTGCGAATTACCACACTTTTACTGACGAAGAATTTAGAGAAGCTCAGAAAATAATGGAAAGGTACGTTGGAGAATGCGTGATTCATTAGAGATTGAAATCGTGCGCGTCCGTCAGGAAAATCCTGAGGTGAAGACATTATATTTTGCGCGACCGTTCGACTTTACCGCCGGACAATATATTACAGTTTTTATTGACGGTAGTAGTGTGCGTGAAGGTAAGGCGTATAGCATTTCTTCTATTCCTGATGATGAGCTAATGTCAATTACCGTGAAGAATGTTGGCGGTGAATTTTCTAGCTATTTATGTTCACGGAATGTTGGCGATAAATTACAAATTAGCCACGCTTATGGCGATTTCAATCCACAAACAGAAAGTCCTTTGGTCGGAATTGCTGCGGGCTGCGGACTTAGTCCAATTTGGAGCGTTATGGCAAGTTCTAGTCAGCCGACGTTTTTATATTTTAGCCAAAAATCGCCAGAATATATGGTTTTTGAAAATGAGCTAGCGGTGTCAAATATTAAAGTGAAGAAGTTCAGTACTCGCCAGCAAGTTGAAGAAAAAGATGGTTGGTTTAACGGTCGATTTAATGTGGAAAAAATTGTTCATGAAACGCCAGAAGATGCGCATTTTTTGGTCTGTGGAAGTTTGCCGTTTGTTAGAGATGTTTGGCAAAAATTATCCGCCGCTGGTGTGAATGAATTGAAAATTTCAACGGAGACTTTTTTTGAGCAATGAACGAAGGTTTGGCAAATGGAGCGGGCGATTTTAATGTTTTCTCGGCGTTGAACGATGATGCTAATTTTCAGGATATTGATGATGATGCGACTGAATTAAATTTGGTAAAAGCGGTTGCTAGTGATGAGAAAATTGATATGTCATTTGTCAAAGAAAGTGAAGCGGAAGCAACAGAAGAATGTTTGGACGCTGAAAGACGATCGGAAATTTGCCAAAATGTAGCCAGTGCAGCGTGCGACAGTTGCGCTGCGGCGGGAAACTGTCCAATACTAAAGATGCGAAATTTTGCTGAAGAGAATTTACAGCCGGCAGTAAAAGAGCCAGAGAGTTATTTGTCTGCCTTAATGAATGATAATTGTGATTTTGTTGTTGCTGGATATGTCAGTGCTGATAACGAAGAGAAGCCGCCCGAGTTGATTGAAAAAGATAGTCCATCAGAAAATGAAAAAACTGAATCCGTACCAGAAAAACCTGCGGTTAAGTCGGAAGCGAGCGATGATGACGCGTCGATACGCATGTCGGCGGAAAATGATGAAGTGAACAAATCGACGGATGATGAATGTTTGAATAGTGAAAGTGCGTCGTCGGAAAATATTCCAAGTGCGAAAATAATCAAAGAAAATATCCAGCCGAAAATCAACGAAGAGCCGGAGGAGACCGAGGTGGCTAGTCAAATTAACTTGGTGGATTTGGAATATATCGATGAAAAAGTAGATATTCATAAGGAAGATGTGTCTTCTGAGAATCAAGCTCCGACTGTTGATAAAGAGGATGAATTGTCTATAAAGAAAGATAGCCATGTAGGGGATGAAAATAATATAAACTCTGCACCGATTTTGGAAGATTCTACTCCAAGGGGCAATCTGGTCGGGAAAACTATTTCTAATGAGCCAAATTTCTCGCTTGTGCGTGGTTTTGTTCAAGTCAATAATGAAATTGATGTGGCGATGGACGATAATAATAATGTGCCAGTTGAGACAGAGTTGAACTATGAGGTTGTGCGTAAAAGAATTGAATCTGTTGAATTGACAGAAAATAAGAAGGATTTGCCAATTTTACCGCAACGCGATTTTGAAGAGCGTGAAGTATGTTTCGAAGATTCAAAGAATATTGCTATGGACGAAGATTTTGACAATTGTATGGTCGTGAATGAAACAGATAATATGGCAGATGATTTGGGTGATTGTGCAGAATTGAGCGAAGAAATTACGCGTGAATTGGAAGAATTGCCGACCAATAAGCCTGAAGTAATAGGACAATTTATTTCTGATTTGAAATTAGCCTATGGTACAATTGATCAGAATAATATCGTCGATAAGGTTGTGAAAAAAGTTGCGGAAAAAGCTGAATTGACTGAAGAATGTAGCAAATTGGTCACTACAGATAATTCATCGGATGAAAAAGCTAGTTATAATTGTGATGAAGATGACGCCAATAATACAAATATATCCGGCGTTTATTCAGGGATTTGGGCTGACGATAGCCCATTGAATCCGGAAGATGATAAGACTTCGAACGTTAGTTATAATTCTAGCGTACTTTCTCAGCTGATAACATTAGTTGGTTCGTTGGCGGTTAGAATTGTCTTCAAGAAACAAGAAGGATTGTGTAAATAGATATATAATAAGCGTATGAATGATAAAGAAAATATTATTAATGTCGCTCGTGCCATTATTCGCATTGGTGACGCCGCTGAAAAAGCCAAAGATTATGGTTTGTTGAAGTCACTAGAGGAAATGGTTGATCAGTTGGCTCGACATAATGTTAAAGACGCTGAGGTTGATATGCAGTTGTTGTTGGAGTATGTTAAGTCGTTGAACGATTGTGAATATTGCCGAGAATCTAACGGCGAGATGAGCACTGTTGATTTGGTGAATGAAATAAATCGACAATTAGCGCGTCTTAGTCAGGAGCAAGTGGATAATTCTAGTAAATTGGCTTTGGAATTTGAGCCGACAGTTCATTTAGTGACTGCAAATTATGCCAAGGATGAGAATGGGACGACTTCTGGCGTATCAATAGCTTTGGTTTTTAATAGAGATGGCTCGGTAAGTGCACCGCGTGATCATTTCTTGAATGCGGAATTGCTTAATTATTTTAATGATAAACATCAGGTCAATTATCAATTTATTGAAGATGATTTACCTCCGAAGCTTCAGGACTATCAATTAGTTGCAGGAACGGCGGAAGTGCGAGAAATCTTGCCGCGGGAATTGGAAGTGATAGATTTTTAAAGTTTTATGAAAATCTCCGTACACATTAAACCAAACTCTCGCCATCGTGAGGAAGTTGTGAAAAATGACGATGACACATTGACGGTTTATGTCAAAGCTCCAGCAATTGAAGGTCGAGCCAACGCGGCGGCTATTAAATTATTGGCAAAACATTTTAAGGTTGCGTTGTCCAAAGTTAAATTAGTGCGCGGTGCAACTTCAAAGTATAAGATATTTGAGATTGATTAAGTTTACGGATAAACGGAGCCCGGTGTCATATTGCCGATTAAATTTTGTACCGTTACGAATGAATAGCCTTGTTGTTTGAGTGAGTCAAGAATGCAAGGAACGGCATTTACGGACGTCTGATGAATATCGTGCATTAAAATCACAGCTCCGTTGTGAGCACCAGCGACAGCCCTTGAACAGACGATTTCACTATTACGATCAGCCCAGTCGCGCGTATCGACAGACCATAGAATAGACGACATTCCACGTTGACGGAATTGCTCCAAAACTGTCCGATTAAACGCGCCGTATGGCGGACGTATGATATTTGGCTTGATGCCGACTGCTTGTTTTATGGCATTATTTGTTTGGTCAATTTCACTAGCGAGTTGCTCTGCTGAAATCTTATTTAACTCTGGATGAGACCAAGAGTGGTTGCCTAATTGATGCCCGCGCGACTGCATACGACGCAATGTATTAGCGCGTGCTGAAACTTTACTGCCGATTAGGAAAAATGTCGCCTTGGCGTCGTACTTATCTAATATGTCCAATAATTTTTCAGTGTATGGTCCAGGTCCGTCATCAAAAGTCAGGGCAATTGTTTTATTTGCGACGGTAGGTGTTGGAGCTGCGGGCGCTGGTTTTGGTTTTTCTGCAGGTTTGGGGATGTTGGCGAATTTTCTCGCCGTTGGGTTTTGCAGATATTTAGAGACGGAGGAAATTGGTACGGTAATTGTCAACTCTCCGTAAGACGACGGCAACAGCGACGCCTGACCGAGCGGCCAAGCCAGTGCATTGCCGTCGTTGGTGATGATAAAGTTAGACAAAGCTTCTTTATTTATGATTTCGTTCAGGTCAATTTCTGGCTGTTGGCGCTGTTTTATGGTCTGAGAAATGCTATTTTTGGCAGCGGATATGATTGCTTCGGCGGCTTCATCAGATTGTTCAGTAAAATCAGTCAAGCTGACGACTTCGCCAGATTTTTTGTCGAAAGTCCAAAATTGCGTCACTGATGCTGGATGTGCGCCGTTCATATCCTGCTTAATATTGACGACAATCGACAGTGCTTCTGAAGTGTTGTATGTGACTTGATAGCTAATCGTTTCGGTCATTGGCTTGTCAAACACTGTCGCCAGTAAAACCGTATTTTGAAAATCGCGATCAATTTTATCAATCGACTCGCTAATTAAGCGATTAATTTTTTCATTTTCCGTGATCGGATATTCAATTGAAACTTTTTCCCGTTTGTTATCTCTGGTGACAAATTTTGAGCGAATGCCAGAATATTTCGAGTCGGCAAAATAATACTTTTCATCAGATGGCGCAGTCGTTTGTCGCGAGTGTGATTGATTGAGGAAATATATCCCAAATAGCCCTGTCAAAAATAGCAATATCAAAAACGGTATGATAATAAATAGCTTTTTCGATTTTGGTTTTGCTTTTTTTCTCTGAATGCGCATACTATAAGTATAGCACTAGTACTTTGGTTTTGTTATTATTGATAATAAGTAGAGACTAGCTTGATCAAAATTACAACAGAGAGGAATTTACGGAGTGGAACTTGAGCCAATTATAAAAGTTGATAAACTCGTTAAGACTTATGATGGAAATAACGTGGTTGACGGCGTATCGTTTGAAGTTAAAAAGGGCGAGATATTTGGGATTCTTGGTCCTAACGGTGCGGGCAAAACAACAACGTTGGAAATGCTGGAAGCGCTCAGACCAATTGACGGCGGTACGGCTACAATTGACGGCATAGATGTCGCTAAGAAACCTAAGGACATTAAGAATATAATCGGCATTCAGCTTCAGTCGACGGCTTTTTATGACAAGCTGACTTTGCGTGAACAATTGAAAATGTTTGGTAGTTTATATGGTCGGACGGTTGATATTGAGGCGCTGCTTGCTAAGGTTCAGTTGACAGAAAAGGCTAAGAATTACGTCGAGCAGCTTTCTGGTGGTCAAAAACAGCGTTTTGCGATTGCCTCGACGTTGGTAAATAATCCAAAAGTACTATTTTTGGACGAGCCGACTACGGGGCTTGATCCGCAGGCGCGTAGAAATTTGTGGGATTTGATTAAGAAAATTCGCGACGAGGGAATTACGATTCTCTTGACGACGCATTATATGGACGAGGCGGAATTATTGTGTGATCGTCTGGCAATTATGGATAGCGGTAAGATTATCACGATTGATACGCCGCATAATCTTATTCAGCAATTATTGGCGCGCGGTTTTAAGAAAGAGCAAGTTGTTGAGCAGGCTAACTTGGAAGACGTGTTTATTGATTTAACAGGAAAGGCAATTCGGGATTAACATGAAAAAATATTGGATTGGAATATTCGGGCAAGTTCGCGCTCAGCAAAAGCGTTTCGTTCGAGATAAAATGGCGCTATTTTTCACTTTCCTTTTTCCGCTGATTTTTCTATTAGTGTTCGGGTCAGTTTTTAGCAATAATTCTACCAGTTTTGATATTGCAATCATCAATAATTCACAGACGGAATTTGCTAAAAGTTTCGTTAAAAATGCCAAAGAAAATTCGAAGGATTCGATCCTCAAAATTAAAGACGTTAAAGATATGGATGACGCACGCGAAAAAATGAAGCGGTCGGAGCTTAACGGTATTATTGAGCTTCCAAGTGATTTTGGCGCGATAAAAAATAATGGCAATCATCCTATTCCAACAGGCACTATGAATGTTATTTACTCCAAGGGTTCTGAGCAAACAGGCGGCGCGTTGGTGGCGGTGATGAATCAAATTACCAATAGTATCAATAGTCGGATGGGTCAACCTGAAGCTCCGCTTAAAGCTGTTGGTAAAGCGATTGGTGATGAGCAATTAAAATCGTTTGATTACATATTTACGGGGCTATTAACTTTCAGCTTGATAAGTATGGGTATTTTTGGCTTAGCTAATCAAATGCCGGCTGAAAAGAAGCGTGGCTCGTACCGACGCTTACGTGCGGCGCCGTTTACTTCTGGTCAGCTAATTATCTCTACAGCAATTCACTATACGATTATTTCCTTGCTTAGCTTGATTATGATGGTTGTCGCTGGCGCTTTGATATTTCACTTTAATATGCGAGGCGACTGGGTATTGTTTGTGGCCATATCTGTATTATCGGCGTTCATGATGGTGGGAATAGGACTATTAATCGCTGGCTGGTCGAAAAACGAAGATCAATCTTCCGCATTGAGTAATTTAATCTCTTTTCCAATGATGTTTTTATCTGGCACATTTATCCCGATTTATCTATTTCCAGAATGGTTGCGAAGCGTTGCTCAATTTGTGCCCATAACGCCAGTTACGGACGGTTTTCGATTAATCATGACCGAGCATGCGACCTTCGTAGAAGTTTTACCGCAATTTGGTATCATTGCAGCCTGGACTTTCGCAATTTATTTTGTAGCTATTAAATTATTCAGGTGGGAATAACTATCCAAGGATAGTGAAACAAATAGAAAAACGTCACGCTCACTATAAGCGGATACTTGATATTTTTTATCACGGGAGTTTCTTAGTTCTACGCGACAAATCAAATAATTATTCGACGCCGCCAGCCTTAAGAATGCTTCTTAATCCGTTTTCGCCACCGACGAATCCGCTGGTTTGATAGTCGTTAATAACCATATACGGCAAGCCATTCACGCCAAGTGACAAGGCTTTTCGTGTGTTGTTATCAATTTCTTTTTGGTACGGTTTTTTAGTCATACAATCGGAAAATTGCGATTCATTCATGCCGACATTTTTGGCTGAAGTCAGGAAGTATTCCAGCGGAAGAGCAGGGATTTTTTTCGGCACAGCAACGTTTTTTACGCCGATTCCTTTATCAAAGTAATCGCTTTTAATGCGCGGGACGATATCGTGAGTGTACTGCCAATATTTATCCTGATCGGCAGCGCAAAACGCAGCGTGAGCACCGGTTTCGGTATTGTTGGTCATCTCTTTTAATAGTGTTACTACGCGATGTTCATAACGAACTTTTCCGGATTTAATATAGTCATTTTTGAAGAATTCTGTGCTGGTTGCGGCTTCGACCTCGGCACAAAATGAACAAAAATAGTCAGTATAATCAATGAACACGTTTTTCGCGTCAGCGGATCCTTGTGACATTTTTTCATTCCACGGTTTATTATCGCCAATGTGACGATTTGGCGGACGATTGACAATTCCATAAATAAACAAAGCTACAATTCCCACGATTACAATTCCCGAAAGAACCCAAATAAGCGCTATTCCTGATGATTTTTGTCGATTCATATTTTCTCCTGTTTAGATAACTCTGTGTACATAAAAATAATTTGACCTGATTTATATAGCGAGAATAAACTGAGTAGTAAAGCCAATAAAAGGACTATTATGCTGGCGATATTTGCGGCGGTGGCGGCGGCAGCTCCTGAGAAAAATAGGGTTACAATCGGTAAGATTAGTGACGTTCCGCAGGGTACACAGCCGAGCCCAATTGTTGCGGCAATTGATGCGATTCCGCTTAGGCCGACTTGTCGAGATACAGTTTTTTCATTGTCGCGATTATTCTTTGCTGTAAAAATTACAGCGGCGATCGATACACCTTGAAGAACTGACACTGTCATAAGCAGTGCGCCATTTAGTGAAGTGAAACTTTGTTTGAAGATATCTATAATCATCGAACCAAGCAGCGCGATTTTATCGAGGATTGGTAAACGCGACATCATCAGTGGCCCATAAAAATTGGCGTTGATTGCGAAATAAATTATCACAGCGAAGGTGACGGTCGCGACAATTGTTATTAGGAAATATTTCGGCAAACCAAGCATTCTGCCGACTCCTAAAAGCGCTGATTTGATGGTTAGTTTGTAGTGCTTATTGTTGTAATTCATTGTGGTAGTTGTGCTATAAAGTTTGCTGGTGTGTTATTACGGTCTCTTTTTTAGTTCGTAAATAACCTTTGTTGGCAATGGAATATTATCGATTTTGAAGTATTTTTGTAAATGTGGCAAATAGGTTTCATCGAATTCATTCTGCGATTGTGCTATTTTGTAACCGTGTGGCGTGCAAATCCATTTGTGAATAAGGTGGTCCACGATAACGTACGATTCTTTTGATTCGCGTTCAAGTGAATCTAGCCCCCAAACCGCGTGAAACATGATTTCATAAATAGTTTGGCTATTTGTCTTGCAGATGTACGGAGCGATAGGATTATCATTGTCGTCGCAAACGATATCGGGCATACTAATCACTGAATTTTTAACAAGCGCTTCAATCCATGTGTAAACTTCATCGTTGACATCTTCGGATGCTACTTCGATAGACGTGACTAGGCTTGACGTCTCGCCGGGACCCCAATCACGGATGATAATAGTGCCGTCGGGCTTGAGTACTCTATCCAGCATCGCGAACGTTTTAGTGCGTTCAGGTCGGGATAGATAGCTCATCAACTCGTGAAATACACTCGACATGTAGATGATGTCGAATTCATCTTCGGCGTTTTCAAGTTGTTCCTTAGTGATAAAATCAATGTTATTTTCTTGAAGTTGAGATTGAACAATTTGTGAAACATCATAGGCTACGTAGTGAGTTCCTGTTTGCGTTACTTGTTTGATGAATTCTGGCGAGAATCCAGAACCAAAATCAAGCAATTTGACGTTTTCACCAAGGTGTTTTTCGATGGCTCCGAATTTGGATGGCGCTGTCTGGTTCATTCGCTCTTGATAGGTTTTGTTGGTATGATTTTCCAAGTGCTCGCTACGAATTTGGTCCATATATCTATTATACGATATTCGTAAAGGCAATTCGATCATCCGCGGCAGCAACTTTTACCGTATCTCCGTCGTGAATTCGCCCGTCGATCAATTCGAGCGCCAAAGGATCAAGCACGCGTTTTTGAATCAAACGCTTAAGTGGCCGAGCGCCGAAACTCGGGTCGTAGCCGTCTCGCGCCAACATGTCACGAACGCTATTGTCAAAATCCAGTGTTATGTCGCGACTATCTTTAACTTGGCGAACAACTTTTTCTAATTGCACGTCAACAATTGCACGCATCGATTCAGGATGAATGCGATCAAAAATCACGATGTCGTCAATTCGGTTTAAGAATTCTGGGTGGAAATGACCACGAAGCGTCTCTAAAATTTGATTGTCGAGCGAGCTAATGTCGTCGCCCGTGTAGTCCATAATCATTTGCGACCCGACGTTGCTGGTCATGATGATAATGGTGTTGCTAAAGTCAATCGTTCGTCCTTGTCCGTCCGTCAATCGACCGTCGTCCAAAACTTGCAATAGAACGTTAAACACGTCGGGATGTGCTTTTTCGATTTCGTCAAACAAAACCACGCTATACGGACGTCGTCTAACGGCTTCTGTCAATTGACCGCCTTGATCGTAGCCGACATATCCTGGAGGCGAACCGATCAATCTGGCTACGGCGTGGCGTTCCATATATTCACTCATGTCAATTCGAATCATGGCGTGCTCGTCGTCGAATAATTCACGACATAAACTGCGCGCAACTTCTGTTTTTCCTACGCCAGTAGGGCCGAGGAATAGAAATGAACCAATCGGTCGATTAACGTCGCCGAGTCCAGCGCGCGACCTACGGATGGCGCTTGCTACAGCTGCTACAGCGCGATCCTGTCCGATGACTTGGCGGCTAATTGATTCTTCCAATTTGGTCAATTTACTAGATTCGCTTTCCATCAATCGCTCCACCGGAATTCCGGTCCAGCGCGCCACCACGCCAGCGATATCATCGGGCGTAACTTCTTCGCGGAGCAATCGGTCGTGAGTTGGAATTGCCGCCAATTCCTCGCGGGCGCTTGCTAATTTTTTCTCCAGCTCCGGTAAATCGCCATACTTAATGCGGCTGGCGGTGGCTAAGTCTGCGTCGCGTTCAGCAATCTCCAATTGCGAACGCAGGTTGTCCATTTTTTCATTAGCCGTATTGACGGTTTGCAAAATGTCTTTTTCGTATTGCCATTTTTTATCAATCGCTTCAGCTTTGGCTTTAATTTCGACAATTTGTTCTTTAATTTCGTCTTTACGAATATTGGCGTGGTCGGATTTATCCTTTTTCAATGCCGCTTCCTCGATCTCTAATTGCAAACGTCGATTATTCAATCGATCCAGTGCAATTGGCACGCTTTCTAATTGCATTTTGAGTGAGCTGGTCGCCTCATCAAGTAAATCTACCGCCTTATCGGGCAGGAATCGGTCGGGCAAATATCTGGTGGATAATCTGGCGGCCGCCACGATTGCGTCATCAGCGATTTTTACTCCGTGATGAATTTCGTATTTTTCCTTCAATCCGCGCAAAATGGCGATAGTGTCGTCAAAGCTTGGTTCGCCAACGTAAACTGGCTGGAACCTTCGTTCTAGAGCAGCATCTTTTTCGACATATTGGCGATATTCAGCGAGTGTCGTCGCGCCAATCATATGCAATTTTCCGCGAGCCAGCGCTGGCTTTAACATATTGCCCGCATCCATGCTACCTTCGCTTTTTCCAGCACCACCCATGGTGTGAATTTCATCGACAAAAAGAATAATCTCGCCAGCCGCTTCTTCTACTTCTTTCAGAACAGCTTTCAGTCGATCTTCAAATTGTCCGCGGAAACTAGCACCCGCTAGAAGACTGGAAATCTCCAGGGAAATTAGTCGTTTGTCTTTTAGTGATGCGGGAACATTACCTTTGACAATTCGTTGTGCCAACGCCTCAACAATTGCGGTTTTACCAACTCCTGGCTCACCGATGAGAACGGGATTGTTTTTGGTGCGGCGACTTAAAATTTGCATAGTGCGTCGAATCTCTTCATCTCGACCAATCACTGGATCGAGTTTACCTTCTCGCGCCAACGCCGTTATATCTGTACCAAATTTTTCGAGCGGCTTAGTTGTTTCCTCTTGATTCATGTTTGGTGGCATAAAATCCTCCTTTTTGGTTTTTTAGGTCTAATTTGTTACGCCCCAGCAAAAGACAGAATGGTGAAATTTGATATAGCTATAATAACAAATTAGCACTCTCGGTGCAAGAGTGCTAATAAAATAAATAGTTATTTTGTGATATGTTAAATGTATGAATATTCTTGTCACTGGTGGCGCTGGATATATCGGCAGTCACACGATCATCGAACTATTATCATCGAATCATAACGTAGTGGTGGTCGATAACTTATCAAATTCATCCGTCGAGAGTCTGAGACGAGTTGAAGAAATTACTGGTCAATCAATACCGTTTCACGAATTCGATTTATGTGATCATCAGCGACTATCAAAATTATTTAAGACTGAGAAAATTAATGCTGTAATTCATTTTGCTGGGTTGAAGGCGGTTGGTGAATCGGTTGAAAAGGCGCTTCTTTATTATAAAAATAATCTCGAAAGCACGTTGGTTTTGCTTGATGTGATGCAAGAATTTGACGTGAAGAAATTGGTGTTTTCTAGTTCGGCAACAGTTTATGGTGATCCTGCTAAATTACCAATTACTGAAGATATGCCGTTGTCTGCCACGAATCCATATGGCCAAACAAAGTTGATGATTGAGCAAATTCTTCGCGACATTTCAGCGACAAATCAGGGGTGGCAATTTACATCTCTCCGCTATTTTAATCCAGTTGGCGCGCATCCGAGCGGTCGCATCGGGGAAGATCCCTCAGGAATCCCGAACAATCTTCTGCCGTTTGTGTCGCAAGTTGCTGTTGGTAAGCGAGGGCATTTGAGCGTTTTTGGTGACGATTATGACACTCCAGATGGAACTGGCGTGCGCGATTATATTCACGTGGTTGATTTGGCAAAGGCTCACGTGGCAGCTCTGGAGAATTTAGGCCGACCGAACGAATATAAGGTCTATAATATCGGTACTGGTCGTGGTACTTCAGTTTTGGAATTAGTGAAGGCGTTTGAGAGGGCATCTGGTCGCGATGTTCCATATCAAGTTACGCCACGTCGAGCGGGTGACATCGCGGTGTGCTATGCAGATCCAGGTTTGGCGGAAAGAGAACTAGGTTGGCGAGCAGAATTGACAATTGAAGATGCTTGCCGCGACGCTTGGAACTGGCAAAACAATAATCCAAACGGTTACAACGGCTAATCACCGGATTTAGCGAAGATCTTTTTTTCGTAATAAGCAGAACGTTTGGAGAGTTCTGAATTTAAGTTTTCAATTCCGCCGTACTGTTCGACCAAGGTTTCCTTTCCAGAGAATAAATTTGTGCCCAGACCTAATCGATCGCCGTCAATTTTAATTCCTAATGCCGCCAAGGTTGATGGATACATATCGAATGTCGTGAATTGACGGTTCTTTGAATGGCTAGTTGAAATAGCTGGATTGATAAACGTGTTGTAGATGGTTCGCTGATAATTAGTTCCACCAATTTTTTCGTCATAGTATGAAGTCTGCATTCCTAAGTGATCGCCAGAAATGATAATTGTGGTGTTTTTATAAAATGGCTGAGATTTAACCCAATTGACGAATGCGGCGACTTGCTTTGAAGAGCAGGCATGGACGTTATCATACTGATTGCTGAAAGCTTTAGCGCAGGTTTCATCTAAATATCCGTCGGTAAAATGCGTGTCGGCGGTAAGTAATTGTAAGTTGAATGGTCTATCTAAAGACACCAAGCGAATAGCTTCTTCGCGGGCAAATTGGAATAATTTTTTATCTTCATATCCCCACCAAACGTTGTAGTTTTCGGCAATTTTTCCGTGCTGTTTGGCATAATTGTAATCCTTAATATCAAAGTTGCCGTGTTGAGTTAGTAGTTTATCGCGCCCGCCAAAACTTGCTTCAGAGCCCATAACAAATGTTTGATTATAGCCTTGTTTTTCTAAAATCTCACCAAGACTATATGCTCCTGGCAAAAACCTCTTAAATTCGCCAAGTGCATTATGGTCGCGTCCGCCGACCAAGTTTTCTTTCAGTGGGACGCCAGCAGATTGCGCAGCCATTCCCGCTACAGTCCAGCCAGTATTTGTTGCAGGTAAAGCGCCGCCGACGCCAGATGCTTTATTTGAGAATGAGGTATTTTTTAACGCCAATTCTTCCAGCTCTGGAATAATGGAGGTTTCGGAACTGCCGCCATTAGCCTTTGATGCCAAAGTGTTTTCCATTGACTCTAAATAGATGTATATTAAGTTGCGTTTTTTCTCTGGAAAAGTTAATTTGGCGGTTTTTGGATTAACGTAATTTTCTTCATATAATTTGGTTGATTGGGTCAAGGCGTAAATATAGCTAGGGATGCCAAAACTTTGAATGAGAAGGACAATTGCAATTAAAAACATACTTAGCGAGTAAATTGCTTGATTTCGTAATCTCAAAAACGGCAAAGTGAGTTTTCGTGATGATTTGATTTTTCTCAAACAGAAGGCGATTATGCGATTGATAAAAGAGATCGATTTGTCGAACATTGGGATTAATAAGGCGCCGAATAATAGGAAAACTAGCGGAAGATTTTGTAGGACGGCCGACCATAAATTGTCAGATTTGCCACCAGCTAATCCGTTGACGAAATAAAAAATTATCTCGTCGATTTGCGAATTTTTAAAGACTATATATTTATAGCGCGCCGCAATTAAGCAAAATGCCGCCAAAAAAAGCAGAACAATTGATATTGATTTAATCCAGAAACGCTTGGTAAATTTAATTTTTCTCACTATTCTATTATATCACTTACGTTTTTTGAGGATGAAGGGGTATAATAAAAGCATGAGCAAGAATAAGACGCACACATTCGGAATTAGTTGGTGGATTGGGCTGGTTTTATTTGCGGGGATGATTTGTTTGATGTTGGGTGATATTTTACATCGAGATGGCGTAATTGGCTCAAAAACTGATGTTCTGGTAATGGGTACAAATGCTGGATTTAAGCCGTTTGAGTATATTGATAACAATCAAGTGGTTGGCTTTGATGTTGATCTGGCGAGGGAAATTGCTAAAAGCTTGGGCAAAGATTTGAAGGTCGAAGATATGTCGTTTGACGGGTTATTGCCAGCGTTGGATAGTGGTCAAATTGATATGGTGGCGGCTGGAATGACAGTGACGCCTGAGCGAGAAAAAAATGCGCTGTTTTCAGATCCGTATTATTCGGCGTCACAGAGGATAATTGTTAAAAAGGGCAGTCCGATTCGCAATAAATATCAATTGCCAGGGCGAAAAATTGGCGTACAGCTGGGTACGACTGGCGACACTTTGGCGTCTAAGATTGCTGGCGCATCAGTCACGCAGTTCCAAACTGCGCCGAGTGTTTTACAGGAGTTAAGTTCGGGAAAAATTGAAGCGGTCATTCTGGACGACGCTCCCGCAAAGCAGTATTCGGCTGGATTTTCTGACTTAGAAATCTTACCGGGCGCGCTCAGTGATGAAAGTTATGCGATTGCTATTAAAAAGGACAATAAAGACCTCTTGGAGAAGGTTAATAAAGAAATTGCCAAGATGAAAAAAGATGGTCGCTATGAAAAATTAATCCGCAAATATTTTGGTGAGGAGGCTAAATCGTGAATTTTTGGGAAGTGATTTTTGGCGGCGGTCGATGGCTATTTTTATGGCATGGATTAGAGGTAACACTGGTTTTGACTGTGTTATCGCTTATTTTAGGATCGGCAATTGGCGTGCTTATCGCCCTAATGCGTACGTCGAATTTGCGACCATTTGGCAGGATGAAAACAAGCAGACTCGCGAACTTTAATCCGCTAGCTAGTCTGGGAAAAATTTATGTCGATATTATTCGTGGCACACCACTTTTGGTCCAGCTATTGATTATGTATTACGTAGTTTTTGGGTCGTATCAATTTATGCCAAAGATTTTTGTGGCGGCGGTGGCGTTCGGGATAAATAGCGGCGCGTATATCGCCGAGATTATTCGTGGCGGAATTCAGAGTATTGACAAGGGTCAAATGGAAGCGGCCAGGTCTTTGGGATTGAGTAATTGGCAGGCAATGCGGCTGGTTATTTTACCACAAGCAATGAGAAATTCATTGCCGGCGTTGATTAGTGAATTTATCGCGCTGTTAAAGGAAACTTCGGTTGTTGGTTGGATTGGTCTGAATGATATTATGCGGGGCGCGGACAATATTCGTTTTCAAACGGCGACAGCTTTTCAGTCGCTATTTGCCGCTGCAGCGATGTACTTAATTTTGACGGCGATTTTTACGCGAGTAATGGCGCGAGTAGAAAGGAAATTGAAGCATGACGATGATCAGCGTTAAAAACTTGAAAAAAACGTTTGGCACAAATCGAGTTCTTCGCGATATTGACGTAGAAATTGAAGAGGGTGAGATTGTTGTTGTGGTTGGTTCTAGTGGTTCTGGCAAGTCGACATTCTTGCGTTGTTTAAACTTGCTGGAGGAGCCAACTTCGGGCGAGATTATTGTCAATGGAGTAAAAATTACTGATCCTCATGTGAACTTGAACGCGTTGCGTCAGAATATTGGTATGGTTTTTCAGCAATTTAATCTGTTCCCGAATTTGAGCGTGATTGAAAATATTAAATTAGCTCCGAAAAAACTGCGTAAATTTTCAGATCAAAAAGCGACAAAATTGGCGCGAAGCTTATTGGACGATGTTGGACTATTAGACAAAGCGGACGCTTCGCCGAATAGTTTGTCTGGCGGTCAAAAACAGCGAGTAGCAATTGCGCGGGCGCTAGCGATGGAGCCGAAAATCATGCTTTTTGACGAGCCGACTTCAGCGCTAGATCCAGAGATGATTGGTGAAGTTTTGGATGTGATTAGAAAAGTTGCCAAAAAGGGAATGACGATGATAATCGTTACTCACGAAATGAAATTTGCCCGCGAAGTCGGGACTAGGATGATTTTCTTAGATAAGGGCGAGATTATCGAAAATGGAACACCTGAACAAGTTATGGATCACCCGAAAACTGAACGTGCCAAAAAATTCTTCGCTAAATAGCCCGAGTGACCTCGCTATAATTCGCTTAGAACTGGAACTTCTGTCAATTTGTTAACCAGCTGGTCCAGGTCAACCTCTGTCAAATAGCTTGGCAGAATCCGCGTCGTTTTTGGATCGACAAAGCCGCATTCTGCTACTTCCTCGACGCCGTGTGATGTTTTTTCTAAGTCAATATTTTGGTAGTCTTGCCAATTTGTAATAGCGAAGAAAAATTCCAATTGCTCACAATCTCCGTGTTTGGATGAAGAATTTGTGTCGGCGAATTGCTGGACAAATAGCAGCTTACCAATTTCTGGTTTGACACCCGTTTCTTCAATCATTTCTCGACGTAGACCGTCCAGCAAGCTTTCGCCCATTTCTAAGCCGCCGCCCGGCGTACACCAAAAATTACGCCCTTTGCCATTATTGGCGGTCAATTGTTGGCAAAAAATTTCGCCCTTGTTGTTGATAATAATTCCACGTACGTTTACTCTTCGTCGCATAAAACCTCCTTTGATTGCTAATAGCCAGAGGTTCAATTAAACTGAACGTATGCCCAATAATTTCATGGTCGGGGTGACTGGATTTGAACCAGCGACCTCACCGTCCCGAACGGTGCGCGCTACCGAGCTGCGCCACACCCCGACGCTAAAAAATAGTATAGAACTAACAAAAATTTTTGTCCAATTGTAGCCTACGAAATAGAATCAATCAATTGCCCAGTGATATAATATAAGGCAGACTTAAGATATAAAGGACTATAAATGAAGCATATTTTACGAATTTTTAGCGGCTATTGGCTGATGTTTATCATCTTGGTTGGATTTACTTATGGCGTTGTGATGGCGAATTTGTGGCTGCCGGATAAAATGTCGGAAATTGTCAATAACGGCATTATTAAACAAGACATGTCGGCGATTTGGAATAATGGCTTGATGATGATTTTGGTGACGGCAGCTGGTGGGTTTTGTTCAATTGTCGTGGGTTTTTTGGCGGCGCGAATTGCTACGGGAATGGCGCAAAAATTGCGATTGAAATTGTTTGAACGAATAGAAAGTTTTTCTTTGGCGGACTTTAATAAGTTTTCTACGGCGTCATTAATTACGCGCTCAACGAATGATATTCAGCAGATTCAAACAACATCAATAATGTTGCTAAGGTTGGCGTTAATGGCGCCGATTATGGCAATTGGTGGTCTGCAAAAAGCCACGAATAATGCGCCCGATTTAAGCTGGATTATCGCTTTGGCGGTGTTTGTTTTGTTTGTGGTGATCGCTACGTTATTTACGATTGCCGTACCTAGGTTTAAGAAATTGCAGACGCTGGTGGATAAGCTTAATTTGGTGGCGCGGGAAAATTTGGTTGGACTGAAAGTTATTCGTGCGTTCCATAACGAGAAGATTGAGCAGAAAAAATTCCAAGAAGCCAATACGGAATTGAACAAGATGAATTTATTTGTGAACCGCTTGATGATGTTGCTTGATCCGATTATGACTTTAGTGATGAACTTTTCGAGTGTGGCAATTGTGTGGTTTGGCGCGCATTTGATAAGTAGTGGCAATTTGCAAATTGGTAATATGATGGCGTTTTTGGAATACGCGATGCAGGTGATAATCTCGTTCTTGTTGTTGTCAATGGTGTTTATTATGGTGCCGCGAGCCGCCGTATCAGTGCGTCGAGTCGGGGAAGTTTTGGATACTTTGCCGTCAATTACTGACCCGAAGTCGCCGAAAAAATTACCAAAAGATGCCAAGGGAAAAATTGAATTTAAGGACGTTACATTTACTTATCCTGACGCGGATTTGCCAGTGCTTTCGGATATTAATTTTGTAGCCGAACCTGGTCAGACAACGGCGTTTATTGGCAGTACTGGTTCGGGAAAGTCGACTCTGATAAATTTGATTCCTCGTTTCTATGATGTTTCGGCGGGGCAGATTTTACTTGATGACGTTGATATTAGAGGTCTGAAATTGGAAGATTTGTCTGGTCAAATTGGTTACGTGCCGCAAAAAGGTGTACTGTTTAGTGGAACGGTTGCTAGCAATATCAAATATGGCAATGCTGAGGCTAGTGATAAGTTGGTTGAAAAAGCGGCCAAAATTGCCCAAGCGGAAGAATTTATTAGCGAGTTAAAAAATGGCTATAAAAGTGAAATCGCTCAGGGCGGTAGCAATGTTTCTGGCGGTCAGCGTCAGCGTTTGTCGATTGCGAGGGCTATTGCGGTTGAACCGAATGTTTACATTTTTGACGATTCGTTTTCGGCGCTTGACTTTAAGACTGACGCGAAGTTACGGGCTGTGCTTGCAAAGGAAACTAAGAATAAAACTGTGTTAATTGTTGGTCAGCGAATTAATACGATTATGAATGCAGATAAAATTATCGTGCTTAATGAGGGAAAAATTGTTGGTCAGGGAACGCATCAAGAATTGATGAAAGATTGCGAAGTTTATCAAGAAATTGCCGCTTCGCAACTCTCGGAAGATGATTTACAGAAAATGTCTATTGCTGCGAAAGGAGTGTTGTAATGTCTAGGCAAACCACGAAAAAACGTCAGCAAGTACGAATGGGCGGCCCGATGGGTGGAATGGGCACTGGCGAAAAGGCTAAAGATTTCAAGGGAACGGTCAAGAAGCTGATTAAATATTTGTCGGATTTTCGATGGCAAATGTTGATGGTGTTGGTTTTTGCAATTGGTAGTACGATTTTTGCGATTGCCAGCCCAAAGATTTTAGGTGGTGCGACAAATCAAATCGTTGATGATTATATCAACATGAAAGCTTACGAGGCGATTACGAGTAAATTGCCAAAAGGTGTTTCGTTGCCAGCGGGAACTACTGGCGCGGACGTTTTGAACCGATTTCCGAATAAGTCGGAGATTGAAAAGCAAATTCCGTCCAGTCAGCTTGAGGCGATTAAAAAGTTAGATGTCAGCCGACGTCCAGAATTTCATTTTGACGCTATTTGGCGAATTGTTATTTTGCTGATTGGGCTGTACATACTGAGCGCGATTTTTCGTTATATTCAAACTTGGATAATGACTCATGTGACGCAAACTGTAACTTTCAGAATGCGACAACAATTGTCCGAAAAAATAAATCGCTTGCCGCTGAGTTATTTTGATAAACAAACCTACGGTGAGGTTCTCAGCCGAATTACTAATGATGTCGATACGATTAGTCAGACGTTAAATCAGAGTTTGTCGCAAATTGTGACATCAACGATTACGGTGCTTGGTATTTTGGTGATGATGTTTTCGATTAGTTGGCAGATGTCGCTAGTCGCTCTGCTGGTTCTTCCTCTGGCGGGCGGTGTGATTACGTTAATTGCTAAAAACTCGCAAAAACAATTCTTACGTCAGCAGACTCAGCTGGGCGAACTTAATGGCCACATTGAAGAAATGTATGGCGGTCATCAAGTGATGCGCGTCTTTAATGGTCAGAAAAAATCGATTGCTAAGTTTTCTAAGATCAATAATCAGCTTCAAGAGAGCGCCTGGAAGGCTCAATTCTTTTCCGGATTGATTTATCCGATTATGAACTTTATTGGCAATATTGGCTATGTGGCGATGGCAATTCTGGGCGGATGGTTGGCAATTAACGGTCGGTTAAAAATTGGCGATATTCAAGCGTTTATCCAGTATGTTGATCAATTTAATCAGCCGTTGGTACAAGTCGCTAATATTGCTAATATTCTGCAATCGACAGCCGCTGCCGCTGAGCGAGTGTTTGAGTTTTTGGGCGAGCCAGAAGAAGCGGTTGAATCGAATAACTTGGTAAAATTGTCTAACGTAAAAGGCGAAGTTGAATTCGACAACGTCGTCTTTGGTTATAAACCAGACCAAACTATCATCAAAAGCTTGTCGGCGCACATTAAGCCGGGTCAACGCGTGGCGATTGTTGGTCCGACGGGCGCTGGTAAAACGACGCTGGTTAATTTGTTGATGAGATTTTATGAGATTAATAGTGGTTCGATTAAAATTGACGGCGTGGATATTCGTAGAATGAAACGTAGCGATGTGCGTCAAATGTTTGGCATGGTGCTGCAGGATACGTGGCTGTTTAATGGCACGATTCGTCAGAATTTGATGTATGGCAATCCAAAAGCTACAGAGGAAGAGATGATAAAAACCGCCAAAGAAGCGCATGTTGATCATTTTGTGAGGTCATTGCCGGGTGGATATGATATGGTTCTTGGTGAGGAGGCTGCTAACATTTCCCAGGGAGAAAAGCAGCTGCTGACAATTGCCAGGGCAATGTTAGAGAAGGCGCCGATGCTGATTCTGGACGAGGCGACAAGCTCGGTCGATACGCGCACCGAAGTACTTATTCAAAAAGCCATGGAGAAGCTTATGCAGGGAAAAACTAGTTTTGTTATCGCACACCGTCTGAGTACCATTCGTGACGCTGATTTGATTTTGGTGGTTAAGGATGGGAATATTATCGAGCAGGGCAATCACGAAACTCTGCTGAAGCAAAATGGATTTTACGCCGAGCTTTATAATAGTCAATTTGCTGAGTAGCTGTCTGTTACCTTTTATACAGTGATATTTTTGTAGCTTTTGGTAAGTGAAGGTTAAAATCAATATCGGTTTTCTGGACAATTTCATAATAAGGCGGAATTGATGGGTTTTTCGGAAGTTCAATTATTTTCCCGTCGTTAAATAATTGTCCTTGTCTGTAGACATTGTGAATAAACGGTACATTTGGTTTTGTTTTTCTCAAGCGATATAACGCTGAT
>ERZ773072.522-NODE-522-length-21340-cov-21.399953_pt1 | contig 21340 bp, 20 predicted proteins | sample MGYA00580617_ERZ773072 | MGnify/ENA primary metagenome ERZ773072 (study PRJEB29015, sample SAMEA2737970) | human oral metagenome | biome: human oral; feature: human-associated habitat; material: dental | place: China | collected 2122 ...
ACGACACGATCGGCCAGGACCTGGTCGGCATGGTCGTCGACGACATCGTCGTGATCGGCGCGCGCCCGGTCCTCATGACCGACTACATCGCGTGCGGGCGCGTCGTCCCCGAGCGGATCGCCGCGATCGTCACCGGAATCGCGCGGGCGTGCGAGGCCACCGGCACGCCCCTCGTTGGCGGCGAGACCGCCGAGCACCCGGGCGTCATGGAAGCGGAGGACTACGACATCGCTGGCGCGGCGACCGGCGTCGTGGACGCCTCCAAGCTGCTGGGCCCCGAGCGCGTCGCAGCTGGCGACGTCGTCATCGCTTTGGCTTCCTCGGGCCTGCACTCCAATGGCTACTCGCTGGTGCGCTCGGTGCTCTCCCGCGTGGGTGCCTCGCTCGACTCGCACGTTGCCGAGTTCGGCCGCACGCTCGGCGAGGAACTCCTCGAGCCCACGCGCCTGTACACGCGCCTGTGCCTTGACCTGGTGGATCGCTTCGGCGTGGAGGGTATCCACGCCTATTCGCACGTGACCGGCGGCGGCCTGGCCGCGAACCTCTCGCGCGTCCTGCCCGTCGGAACGATCGCCACCGTCGACCGCTCGACGTGGACCATCCCCGCCGTGTTCGACTGGGTGCGCCGCGGCGGCGACGTGAGCTGGGTCGGCATGGAGGACTCCCTGAACCTGGGCGTCGGCATGGTAGCCGTCGTGTCGGCTTCCGTGGCCACCGAGGTTCTGGCCGCGGTCAACGAGGCCGGGGTGGCCGCCTGGGTCCTGGGTTCCGTCACGTCGGCCAGCGCCGATGGAAGCGTGGACGGCTTCGGTGCGGTGGCCGACCTGAGTGCGGATTCCTCCGGCGTGCGCCTCATCTCCGGCACGAAAGGCGTGCAGGCGGGCGCCGTGCTCATGCACGGCGAGTACCGCGTCGGCTGAGCGCCCGCCGCGCCTGCCGTGAGTGCGCGTCAGGGGTCGGGGCCTGAGGCCTCGGCCCCTTGCAGCGTGAGCGAAGGTGGCCGCGTACGCTGCGGGCGCTCGGTCGTGATGGGCATGTCTCGGCGTGCGCTCAGCGCACGGGGATCAGGAAATCAGATGCGGGTACGCCAAATCGGCGGACCGCTTTCGGGTCCGCCGTGTGGCTGAGCCGTTACTTATTAGTGGAGGAACCACCCGTCCAGAAGGACTCATCGAGCAGCTCGGGATCGATGTCGTCTTCTTCCGCGGGCATCTCTGCGAAGTCGGCGTATTTCGAGTAGAGGTCGTCGTCGATCGCATCGTCCTCTTCGGGCTCGTCCGCCGGCACGTGTGCCAGGTACGAGTCCTCATCCGCCAGCTCGCGCTGAAGTGCGTTTAGGTCGGTGTCGGGGCTGAAATACTTCAGCTTCCGAGCGACTTTCATCTGCTTAGCCTTTTGACGGCCGCGCCCCATGGCGTCGACCCCCTCCGCGTCGTTCGGGTCCGCGTGAAGCGGTTCCCTGGGTGTTCAAAATGTTTCGTGGGACCATCATAGCTAATGACGGGCCTTGACCTCACCTTGGATCGTGTTTTGCGCGCACAGCGGAGAGGAAACGGGGGGCGGAGGCCTGGGAAACCAGGGAAAAGAGAACCGGCGCAACTCGCGGCCAGTGTGGCCGGAGTTACGCCGGTTTGCGTCAGGTAGTGCCTACAGGACCTCAGTCAGGCTGGACTTGAGGGCCTCGAGCGTGCGCGCGGCAGCCTCGCGGGCAGCGCGGCGGGCCTCGCGACGCGAGCGACGCGACGAACGGGTCGCCAGCAGGATGATCACGCCGATGGCACCGACCGTGGACAGGGCGACGATGCCGACCTTCTTCAGGGCCTCGGTGTTGCCGCCTGCGGCATCCTGGAGGGTCAGCGACGCGGACTCCTTGAAGGACTCGAAACGGGCGGTGGCCTGGTCCTTCGCATCCTGGGCGAGGGCGGCGGGCTGGACGCGCGCGTAGAGCTGATCGATCGTGGTGGCCAGCTCGGCGCGCTGACGCTCGAGGTCGGCCTGGATCTGGGCTTCCGTGCGTGGCTCGGCGGGTGCTGAGGCCTCGCCGACGGTCACGTTGCGCGGGTCGACGTTGGTGCTCACTTGCCCAGTCCCTTCTCGATGGCTTCCTTGGTGGCGGCGACCGATGCGCCCGGGTCGGGGCGGTGCTCCTGCGCGCTCTTGAGGGAGTTGGCCCCGAGGAGGGCGAGGATCAGGACGATCAGCAGGAGGACCGCGACGATGATCAGCGACGCCGCCCACGCGGGGACGACGAGCGCTAGCGCGATCTCAGCCGTGTGTAGTGTCCAGCCGAGTAGGTACAGGGCGAAGACCGCGGCGGCCACGAGGAGGGTGATGCCCTTGCCGCTCTTGGTCGCGAAGGTACGCAGCTTGGCCTTGTTCAGCTCGATCTCGTCGCGGATGATGCTGGACAGCTGCCCCGTCACGGAAGCGAAGAGCGCGCCGATGCTGGGGCGAGGCTCGCCGGTAGCGTGCGTGCTGCCGGAGGCTTTCGTCGCGTCGACGGGCGGCGGCGGGTACTGCCCGGGCTGGGGGGAGGGCTGAGTCATGGGTGCTCCTGCGCGTGCGGATGAACGAGGCGTTGCCTCGCCTGATAGGCCTAGTGTCTCACGAAGAAAGCCGGCTCGCAGTGACCGTTACGTTACTCCTGGGGAGCGATCGAGCCGGGCAGGTCGGAAAGGATCTTGCGGGCACGCACCACCAGGTCGGAGACCTCGGGCTCGGCCAGGGCCGGGTCCTCGGCTTCCACGACGGGGATGCCGCGCATCGCGGTTTCGGTGCGGGGCTCGGGCGAGGCCTGGGGGACCTCGGCGGGGGTGGGCTCCACGCGGGTGGTCGCGGCGTCGAAGGCGACCTCGGTCGGGTCGACGGCCTGCGCAGCGGCTTCCTCGGGGGCTGTGGTTTCCGCTGTGGTCTGTTCGGTGGTGGGGGCAGTGGCCTGGCTGGTCGCCTCGGCGGTCGCACCGTCGGTGCCCAGCGCGTGCCAGGCGGGGGCCTGCTCGCCGGAGGCGGAGAGGACCTCGTCGAAGGAGGAAGGCAGGGCCGAGGGGATCGGGCCGAGGAGGGTCTTCGGGTCCTCGGGGTTGGCTTCCAGGGAGGCGGCGATGAGCGCGGCGGAGGGGCCGGGCGCGTCGAGCGCGACGCGGCCGTTCGTCAGGAGGATCGCGCGGTCCGAGGCTGCGGCGACCTCCGCGGAGGGAGTGGCGATGACGACCGCGCAGCCCGCGTTCGCGAGGGAACGTAGGAGCGGCTCGAGCTCGGTGCGGGCCGCCGGGGGCAGGGAGGTGGGGTCTTCGACGAGGAAGACCTCGGAGCCGGACACGATCGCGCGGGCGATGAGGGCCTTGAAGCGTTCCCACTCGGAGAGCTCGGAGGGGCGGACGTCGACGCGCTGGGCGAGGCCCGTGATCTGCAGGGCGCCCACGAGGTTGTCCCAGTCGGCGACGGATCCCGTCGCGGAGAGGGGGGCGAGGATGTTTTGGCGGATCGTCAGGGACTCGTCGAGGGGGGAGTCGGCGCGGATCAGTGCGACCGAGCCGATGCGGCCAGCGAGGCGCGCGGCCAGCGAACGCGAGGGCGCGGCGACGATGCGGCCGGCCTGCGGCTCCTCGAGGCCCGCGAGGATCAGGAAGAGGGCGCGGGCGCGGCGGCCCGTTGGGTCCAGGATCGCGCTCATCGTGCGAGCGCGGAAGCCCAGGTCGATGTTCGCCAGGAGGACCGATCCGGTCGCGCGGTCCGTGTAGGTGATGCCCAGGCCGGCGACCTGGACGCGGCCACCGCGGCCCTTCGCGGAGAAGGAACGGCGCGAGCGGTACCAGGGGCGCGGCTCGGCCGGCGGTAGGTGCACGGGGGCGGCGACGACGAGGTCGTTGCCGGTGGCGTCGTGTGCTGCGGCATCGGCGCTGGTGGTGTCGTTGGCGGTGTTGTTGGTGGGCGTGAGCTCCTGGGTCGTGTTCCGGGAAGCGATGTCGCTGGCGGTCTCGGCTGCGTCCGTTGTAAGAGCGGTGGGGGATGCCTCGGCTGCGTCCTGGTCCTGCAGGGTCGCGTCGGAGGGGACGGCCTCCAGCGGTTCCTCCTCGGCGTCCTCGGTGAACGCCGCTGCCGTCTCCTGAGAGTCCTGGGAGTGCTGAGAGTCCTGGGTATCTTGAGTGCCCTGGGTATCCTGAGCGTCCTGGTTGGAGGGCGCGCCTGCCTGCGGGGCGGTGCCCTTGAGGATGTCCTCGAAGGACGCGATGGCGGCTCCCTTGGTGGGAGCGTCCTCCCTGGTGGGGGCGGCGGGGGTCGAGGCGGCTCGCTGGGTGCCAGCTTGGTCGGCGGCAGCCGCCAGGTCGGCCAGCTCCTGGCTGTCCGAACCGTGCAGTTCTTCACGCGGGTCATTCGACATGCCCCCATTGTTTCAGGATCGTGTCGATTGTGTCGTAATGGCGCGCGGAAACGGGTGGGGTGATACGTTTGTGAGGTCCTGCGAGTGCTCGTGGCGTCAATGTTCACCGTGCTCCCCTGCTGGGGATGAACCCGTGTAGTGCATGAGGTAGTGCATGAGGAGGGCGTATTCCCCGCGTGAGCGGGGATTTTCTCGTCCTGAGGGGTCCAGTGCAGCCCTTGATAAGAAAAAGGCAATGTGTATTGCATAAAGCAAATATCTTTGTTATGGTTACTTCATCACCCCTTGTGGGTGGTGGCATTCTTGCTGGGAATGCCGGGCTCAACATTTTCAGAGTAACTGCATGTGCCCATGCTAGCGTGTGCGCTTCGCTCGGAAGATAGTTTCGACTCAAGGAAGAGAAAATGGCCCGAAAGCAACAGCGGGGTGCAGTACCCGTGGCAGAGGTGGTCCCGGACGCGCCCGAGTTCCACTCTCCGCAACCGGACCTGGGTGCACAGTGCCTCTCTGATTTAGCCAGGTGCTTCTGGGCGAAGAGTGGTGACTCTGGCAGTTGGCTATCCGTCGTGCAGCACCTGATGGATGCGGCCGATGTTGCAGGATACCTCTTTGATGCCTACCTGAGCGAGTATCACCGCAGACTCATGGCCTCAGTCTGGGCAGGGGATCACACCAAGGCGCGGACAGCGTTTGTGTTCCTGGCTGGGATTCACGACGTCGGTAAGGTGAGTCCCCAATTCGCTTGCCAGCGCCAGGATCTTGCTCAGCTCATTCGCCACCAGGGTATCACTGTCATGCGAAAAACAGATTACTCTGAACGCGCATTCCTTCCCCATGGCCTCGTCAGTCAATTCGCGTTTCAAGAGGAAAATGACGCAGGAGGAGGCGTTAGCTCGCGCGCTCTCCAGTGGGCGATTCTCGTTGGGGTTCACCACGGGCGTTACCCAGATGCGAGCGCTGTCTACGTGGCGCGACAGCAGTACAGGAGCCAGGAAGGCTCTCGTCAGGACGATCCGCGATGGGGGCAAGCTCGCTCCGAAATCCTCCGATGGATGGCACAACGCAGTGGATTCCCACTCGTCGCACCTGGTACCGCTCTGCCGGAATTACCCATCGCGGTTGCCTCCGCCTACGCCTCGGCCCTCGTTATCGTGGATTGGCTCGCCTCGAACGAAGATTACTTTCCACTACGTCCGCGGCCGATCGATGGAGCTGAAAGACTATCGATAGAGGGCTACCCGGAGCTCACTGCAGACCAACAGCGTGAGCGCGTCGAGCGCGGCTGGAAACGAGCGGCATTCCCCTCGCCCCTCCGCCTTCCCGCAGCCTCAACCGGCGAGCCCGAAGACTTCTACCGCCACCGCTTCGGATGGCCTGCCTCGTATCGACCGACCGATGCCCAAAGAGCCGCCATCGACATTGCGACGCATGAAGATCCAGACCTCATGATCGTCGAGGCACCGCCGGGGTCCGGGAAGACCGAGCTGGCCTTCGCAGCCGTCGAGGTTCTCATGCGCGCTCGGGGTCTGCAGGGAGTCTTCGTCGCGCTGCCTACTCAGGCCACGACGAACGCAATGTTCGAACGTGTCACCGCGTGGCTGACGAGCATCCTGGGCGATGAACCCCAGAAGCTTGGCATCCAACTAGCTCACGGGAAAAACAGCCTCAACAAGTCCTTCATGAAGCTCCTCGAGAGTGGCAAGAGCCCCGTTGAAGTCCATGACGATGAGGAAGACGTGGGCCTGCACGCGAGCAGGTGGATGGGACAGCGTTGGCGCTCGACCCTGTCGCCTGTCGTGGTCGGCACGATTGACCAGGTACTGCTCGCGGCCCTGAGGTCACGTCACGTGCTGGTGCGTCACCTCGGGCTCATGGGCAAGGTCGTCGTCATCGACGAGGTGCACGCCGCAGACGAATACATGGAGACCTACCTGGAAGCCGCCCTCATGTGGCTCGGCATGTATGGGATCCCCGTCGTCCTACTGTCCGCAACCCTGCCACCCGACCGACGTCGCGCGCTCCTCGATGCATATCGGCGAGGCCGTGGCTCATCAGTGGGCGGCACCGAGTCTGTCGCAGAAATCATGGGCTATCCGGTGATCTCGACGGTGTCCGCTTCAGGTGTGCGCGTCCACGACATCCACGGAGAGCCAGAGGTACACAAGCGGATTATCCCGACCATGCTCGGGACACCTCGTGAGATCGCGGTGCTACTGGATCGCGAGCTTGCCGACGGCGGATGTGCCGTCGTCATCCGCAATACCGTCCGTGAGGCACAGGAAACATACGAGGCTGTTGCGTCCGTTTTCGGACGTGAAGAGACGACACTGCTGCACTCGCGCTTCCTCGCTGCCGAACGGGCGGCTCGTGATCAACAGATGCTTGATCTATTTGGGAAAGATAGCGCGCAGCGCCCCTTCAGGCACGTTGTCGTCGCTACCCAAGTGATCGAGCAAAGCCTCGACGTCGATTTCGACCTGATGCTCACTGACCCGGCTCCCATGGACCTCGTGCTGCAGCGCATCGGACGCCTCCACAGACACGACAGGGATGAGCGCCCCCTTGGCCTTCGTGACGCCAGGTGCCTGGTGATTGTGGAGGACATGAGTACTGTTCCCTGGACGTACTCACGTGGTACTGACTACGTGTATCCGCGCTACTCCGTCCTACGGACCCTGGGGATCGTTGCTGATCGAGGAGAAATACCCGTTCGCGAGCCGCTGGACTACGCTGAATTGACGACGTTGGCGTATGCAGATGATGCACCGGTTGGTCCCGAGCTCTGGCACGAGTCCATCAATGCGGCGTTGGAACAGCGAGACAAAGCACGCGCCCAAGCGCAATCGAAAGCAAAGAGCTGGTGTCTCGCCGAAGAGAATACGCCCTCATGGCAGGCCCTCGAACTCGAAGACAAATTCCTCGGCAACGCCGCGACCGGCGAAGAATCGAAGGGACCGGGAGTCGCAGCCGCTCGCGCCGCCGTGCGCGATGGAGAAGACCAGATCCCCGTCCTCATCGTCGCCCTCGACCCCGAGTTGGGCAATGTGCCGATGGCTCCTCCCATCAGTGGGGTGCCAGAAGACGACGCGCCTCTCGCAGTCGGCGAATACAACGCTCGAGGGCGTATCGCCGACATCTGCTCGTGGAGCGTTTCCCTTCCTCCGTGGGCGTTGCGCGCTCGTGGGCAGAGCATCGACGAGGCGATGGATGCAGTTGCAGGTGCCATCTGGGATGATCCCATCACCGCGGAATGGGCGTGTCGCGAGCACCCGTTCCTGGCGGGGGAACTGATCCTCGCGATGTACAAAGCCCCCGACGGGAAACGCTTGAGGCGTGACCTGTGCGGACTCACATTCACCTACTCCACAGAAACAGGAATGGAGGTGCAGGGTCAATGAAGAACCCTGAGTACAACCTGCTCGACGAGCCCTGGATACCCGTCCGGCTCCTCGATGGGACCATTACCGATGTCGGACTGCTGGAACTACTCCGGCGTACGACTGACATCGCAGACCTTGCGTGCGAGCTGCCCACGCAGAGCATTGCAATTCAACGGCTGATCCTAGCAGTCGCGTATCGGGTTGCGACGCCACGCGACATGCACGACTGGGCCAGACAGTGGGACGACGGTGCACCCACGGAGCAGATGATCGAGTACCTCGAACGATGGAGGGATCGTTTCTACCTCTTCGGTGGATGCTTCCCCTTCATGCAGGTCGCGGATCTGCGTACGGAGAAAGACGAGGAAAAAGCACTCGATGCGGTTGTTGCATGCGTGCCGAAAGAGGACAAGCGACTTTTCTCGACACGACAAGGTGCTGGGGTGGCGCGGCTTTCTCCATCAGATGCTGCTCGTTGGTTGGTGCATGCTCAGGCCTATGACCCCTCCGGCATCCGCTCAGGAGCGGTCGGTGACTCACAGGTCAAGGGAGGGAAAGGCTATCCCATTGGCCCGGCATGGTGTGGTCACCTAGGACTCGTGTGGCTCAAAGGCCAGGACCTGGATGAAACACTGGTCCTCAACCTCATTCCTTCCGCTACAGCGGAATTACGTGGTGTTGACAGTTCTGCAGAATGGGGAGCTTGCAGCTGGGAGGATCCCGAACCGGAAAGCTCGGTTCGTGGTGACTATTCCCTCCTCGACCCCGCGGGCACTCCCAAGGAACTGAGTATCCCGCGGCTTCTCACCTGGCATTCCCGCCGCGTCAGGCTGGTCGGAGATGCATCGGGCGTGACAGGCATCGTCTTGGCGCAGGGGGACAAACTTGCCCCGCAGGAGATGCGGCTGTATGAGCCTCAGAGCCTGTGGAGGTATTCGAACCCACAATCTAAGAAATTCAAGACTGACGTGTACATGCCTCGTAAGTTCGAAGCGGGACGTGCTCTGTGGCGCAACCTTCCCGGTACCCTACCCACTGTGGCAACCGTGCAGGGTGCTGACAAACAGGCCAAGCGTGAGTTTCTCCCGTCCGCGACGCTGTCCTTCCACTACCAGCTCGACAATGCCTCAATCCAGACCACTTATCCCAAGGTGATGCGGATTCAGGCTGTAGGCGTTACGTACGGACCGCAGGAATCAACGTTCGAGGATATCTACTCGGATGAGCTGACTGTGTCGGTTGCTGTCATGCGAGTTGAACGCGAGGATCTGTCCGCTGAGATCGACCGGCAGGTTCGCCTCACCGAAGAGATTGCAAGACACGTGGGGAATCTTGCGGCGAACCTTGCGCGCGCCGCGGGCGAGAGCGGGGAAGGTGCCGGTGAAGGGGCCCGAGATCGAGCCAAGGAGCTTTTCTTCTCTGCAGTCGACACCGATTTCCGGGCCTGGCTTACCCAGGTTGATGGGCACGAAGGCGCGCGGGATGTTGGGCGTCGGTGGGAGCACACTCTGCGTCAGTGTGCCGTCGGCATCCAGGAGGAACTGGTTAGGGGCGCCTCGTCGTCGGCAATCATCGGCCGGGATACCGGCAGGGGATACATGAACGTCGGTATCGCCGAAAACTACTTTCGGACAGCGTTGAATAAATGTCTGCCAATGTCGAACAACAATCAGGAAGGAAGGAAATGATCAGCAATGATGCTGTTCCGGAGACTCCTCCGGACGGTGGCGGCAAGGGCTTGTCGACACGGAGAGCAGTGTACGGGCGTGTGAATGGATTGATCGTGAATCGCCTGTGGAAAGACAGTCCCTCATCTCGCGCTCTTCGCGCGCAGCTGAGAGGCGCGATCTCCAGAGAAGCCGGATCGGTCCCCGCGATTTGGGATCTTACCCTTGATGATCGATCGGCGTACCTGGGAGATGAACCAACCAGAGGTGAAAAGGCCGTTCATGGGGCACTTACTCTTTGGGCTCGTCACCAGGGATCGAATACCAGACCCATGCATGACACGTCTGATCGGCCGCGTAGCTTCGCCTCGGCGATCCGAGTAGTCGCCGAGACACAGAGAGGCGACCAACGAGCTGCTGAGGAAACTCCGATATATCGGCGCTTTTCCGCGGCCGTTCAGGCTCCGACTTACGAGGGGTTGCTCGTACATCTTCGATCACTCATCTCGCAGCTCGAAACTGCCGAGATTCCGTGTGATTATGCTCAGCTCGCTGCCGACCTATTTGCATGGCAGGACCCGCGTCGTCGCACGTCCGTCATGCGTCAATGGGGACGTCAATTCGCTCGTCCCACTGAAACTGTCCAAACCGATAACGCTTCCGACAAATGACGTCGGGGTGCCACAGACACATTAGATTCATTTCTGAAAGGTAAGACTATGTCCGTCTTCGTTGATGTTCACGTTCTGCAGACTCTTCCGCCTTCGAACCCGAACAGGGATGACACCGGGGCCCCCAAGAGTGCGACCTTCGGCGGTGTCTCACGCATGCGCATTTCTTCGCAGGCAATCAAGCGTGCGACTCGTCAAGACTTCGAAGGAAAGATCTTTGACGGCAACTACGGTGTACGCACGAAGAAGATCGTTGAACTGGTTGCTCGCGCGATCGGTGAGAAGCGTCCGGATCTGGATGCACAATCGGTGGAGCTTGCCGAAATGGGCCTGAAGGCCATTGGTTTCAAGCTTGCTGAGCCGCGCAAGAACAAGAGTGACCAGGAACTCAAGGAGGCTGGATTCCTCGTTTTCCTCTCAGCCAAGCAGATCGAGCACGTTGCGGATGCCTTGATCTCGGTTGCACATGATGCTGATCCTGCGGCCGGATTCAAGGAGCTGAAGCCGCGAAGCCTCGTTGATACAGACCACTCCATCGATATCGCTCTGTTCGGTCGAATGGTTGCCGAACCGAATGCCTTGAACGTCGATGCCGCCTGCCAAGTCGCTCACGCGATCGGCGTTGGTGCGGTTGAGCACGAGTACGACTACTACACGGCGGTCGACGATGAGAAGAAGCGCAACGATGAGGCCGACGAGGGTGCGGGGATGATCGGCACGATCGAGTTCGCTTCGGCGACGGTGTATCGATACGCGACGATGAACGTCGACATGCTGCGTGAAAACCTGGGGGACGACGCTGTCGCAGATCGTGCTATCGAGCTCTTCGTAGACAGCTTCGTCCGGTCGATGCCGTCTGGCAAGATCACGACCTTCGCAAACCGCACTTTGCCGGATGCTGTTCTCGTCCAGGTTCGTGACGACCAGCCGATTAACATGAGTGGGGCCTTTGAAGAGCCGATTGTTGCTGGTCGACGTGGCTTCGCAGAGCCCGCTGTTCAGCGATTCGTTGAGTTTGAGTCTGGACTCCGTGAGCTTACAGGTCTTGAAGCTGTGGAGTCTCTCGTCTCGTGGACTACGCCGCGAGGTGAGGGGTTTGCCGAGCTTGGCAAGCAGGTGCGTTTGGCATCTCTTGGTGAAGCGACGGCGGAAGCGGTGCGAGGCTCGCGATGAGCGCGGTACTTGTCTTGAGGCTGGCGGGTCCCATGCAATCATGGGGCTCGGACAGTCGTTTCACACGTAGGTCCACGTCGGCTTTTCCTACCAAGAGTGGGCTGGTTGGTCTCCTTGCAGCGGCGCAAGGGCGCAGGCGCAGCGATCCGATTGAGGATCTGGCGGAGCTTCGCCTTGCTGTGCGAGTGGATCAGCCTGGGCAGCTGCTCCGGGACTTTCACACGGCGCACAGGGGCGACGTATCGATGCCTCTTTCTGACCGTTTCTATTGGGCGGATGCTGCGTTCGGAGCCTTCATCGAGGGGCCCGACGACATGATTGAAGCGCTGGCACAGGCAATTGTGCGTCCGGTTTTTCCCCTTTATCTCGGACGTCGGTCGTGTCCCCCGACGATGCCGCTGCGTCTGGCTGTTCGTGAGGGCAATGCCTGGGACGCTGTGCGGGAAACCTCGTGGATGGCTTCGGCCTACTACCAGAAGAAGCAGCGTCACGATCGCTTCGTTCGGACGCGAGTCGTCGCGGATCTGGGGGTCATTCCCTCGGAAGTTGAGGTGTCTTCTCAGCAGACTCTGCAGGATATGCCGATTAGTTTTGACTCGGAGCGCCGAACGTACACTTTGCGCACTGTCGAGGAGACGTATGTTGAACTGAAGAATCCTCAGTATGTGGAGACAAAGCCGCTGCCCGGCCACGTTCACGATCCGATGGGGGTGCTCTGATGTTCCTGACACGCATCTTTCTCAACCCGTACCGTCGCGGAGCGAAGCAGCTCATGCGCAGCCGACAGATGTTGCACGCGGCTGTGCTGAATTGCTTCCCTCCGGGCGTGCTGGATGATCCTGGCGCTCCGCGGGTTCTCTGGCGGCTGGACCGTCCACCGGCCGTTCGGGGAGCTACTCCTCGCCAGGGAAGTCCCTCGTGTGCGCTCTACATCTCGAGCCCGGTTGTCCCCGATCCTTCGCACCTCGTTGAGGAAGCCGGTTACGCGACGGATGGGGGAGTGCTAGTCCGTGACATGAGTGCTTTCCTTGATGGTCTGTCGGTTGGCCAGAGGTGGGGTTTCCGCCTCTGCGTCAACCCGACTTTCCGAGAGGCGGGTCAGACCAACGCGCGTGGCCAGAAGAAGGTCCTCGCGCACGTCACACAGGATCAACAGATGCAGTGGGTTCTGGACCGTGCGGGGCGCTGCGGCTTCCGGGTGATTTCCTCCGCCGAGTACGGGGGTGATCTGCCGGTTCTCGAGGATAGCGACGGGCAACGCGTCGACGGTGCGAATCTGCTGATCAACGGCGTTGAACGCAGTATCGCTGAGTTTAAGCGCGGGGAGCGTCGCGTGACCCTCGGGGTCGCTACCTTCGAGGGTGTCCTTGAGGTGACTGACCCCGAGGCCCTACGCCGAGTCCTCACCCACGGAATCGGTCGGGGGAAAGCCTACGGCTGCGGCTTGATGACCTTGGCTCGGCCATGAGACCGATCCCTGGGGCGAGGCCGCCAGACCCGAAAGACCTGGTGCGCGTTCGAGACCGGCTGACGTTCCTCTACGTCGAGCGGTGCACGATCAATCGTGACTCGAATGCGATCACCGTGGCCGACGGTCACGGCATCGCCCACGTCCCAGCGGCGGCACTGTCGGTGCTGCTGCTGGGACCCGGGGTTCGGATCACTCACTCGGCGGTGTCTGTTCTCTCCGAGAGCGGATCGACCATCGTGTGGGTTGGTGAGAACGGGGTACGGTACTACGCGCACGGTTCTCCGCCATCGCGATCCTCAAGGTTGTTGGAGGCGCAGGCTCGCGCGGTGAGCGATCCGTCGATGCGACTGACCGTCGCGCGCAACATGTACCTGATGCGTTTCGCCGGCGAGGATGTGTCGAAGCTGAGTCTTCAGCAGTTGAGGGGGCGCGAGGGTGCTCGGGTGCGTCGCTTGTATCGTGAGCACTCGCAGCGCACGGGCGTGCCCTGGGACCGGCGCGAATACGATCCTGAAAACTATGAGGACGGCTCGGTTGTGAACCAGGCGCTGTCGGCCGCCAATTCGGCGATCTACGGGATTGTTCATGCGGTGATCGTCGCGCTGGGGTGCAGCCCTGGGTTGGGGTTTGTGCACAACGGGAACTATCGGTCGTTTGTGTACGACATCGCGGACCTGTACAAGGCCGATCTCACTATTCCGATCGCATTTGATGTCGCGGCTTCCCCGACTGACGAGGCTGTGGGTAGTGCCGCTCGCAAAGCTGTCCGTGATGCTGTCCGAGAGTTTCATTTGCTCGAGCGATGCGTTGCCGACATCAAAGGATTGCTGTCGGTGTCGGGTGCGTTGACTGTCGAGGATGATGAGGACCTGATCATCGACGACTTACGGCTGTGGGACGACCGTGAGGGCACGGTTGCTGCGGGAGTGTCGTATGAGGAAAGTAGCTCCTGGTGATCGTCCTCGTGCTGTCAGCCGTGCCTGAGGGTTTGCGAGGGCATGTGACTCGGTGGTTGATGGAGATCTCCCCGGGAGTCTTCGTGGGAACGTTATCCGCGCGGGTGCGTGAACGTCTCTGGGATATCGTGACCGACAATATGAAGACTGGGCGTGCCGTCATGGTCTACCGGGCGCGTAACGAACAGGGGCTCGAGTTCCTGACATGGGGAGACCCCTGGAAGCCTGTGGACTTCGACGGGCTCACGCTGATGATGCGCCCGTACTATTCAGAGGGTCGAGGCCAATACTCCGAACCCGATCCCGCAGCGAATCAATTGCGGAAACGTCCTTCAATGAGTAAGTTTCAGAAGAGGCGCAAAGCTCAAGGGTTTCCAAGATCTGACCGATCTGCGCGATAAAAGCGCAGGTCAGGAAGTGTTTTCCCCGCGTGAGCGGGGATGAGCCTCAGATCACGACACGTTGGCGTGGCGTGCATAAGTTTTCCCCGCGTGAGCGGGGATGAGCCCGCCGCTGCGAGCTGGTAAACCATTCGACCTATGTTTTCCCCGCGTGAGCGGGGATGAGCCCACTCGCAGACGGACTCTCCTGCTCGTCGCGTCGTTTTCCCCGCGTGAGCGGGGATGAGCCCACGGTTGAGCCGCACGACAACTGCCCCGGAAAGTTTTCCCCGCGTGAGCGGGGATGAGCCCTGGACCTGGGTGAGGCCGGTCATTTCGCGCGCGTTTTCCCCGCGTGAGCGGGGATGAGCCCACTCATCAGTCGAACATCCGCGATGAGGTGCAGTTTTCCCCGCGTGAGCGGGGATGAGCCCCCGCGACGACCTCACCCGCAAAATCGCCGAAGGTTTTCCCCGCGTGAGCGGGGATGAGCCGCGGGAGGCCAGGAGGCCCCGGTGGCTCCGCGAGTTTTCCCCGCGTGAGCGGGGATGAGCCGCCTCGATTGACGCTAAAGCCGCCGAGCTCGGCGTTTTCCCCGCGTGAGCGGGGATGAGCCCCGGGTGTGTGCCCTGCCAGTAGGCGCGGCTGGGTTTTCCCCGCGTGAGCGGGGATGAGCCCAGGAGGCCGGCCGCAATCATTCCGGTCGCGACGTTTTCCCCGCGTGAGCGGGGATGAGCCCGCACTCGCTTCTCGGACAGCCAACGCCGCTGGGTTTTCCCCGCGTGAGCGGGGATGAGCCCAGGGCAAGCCCGTCTCGCGGTGTATCCACGCCGTTTTCCCCGCGTGAGCGGGGATGAGCCCGCTCCCAGGAGCGCCGAGCCCGCGCCCTTCGCGTTTTCCCCGCGTGAGCGGGGATGAGCCCGTCAAGGTCTCGGTAGTCGCCGAGACCAAGAAGTTTTCCCCGCGTGAGCGGGGATGAGCCTGCGACGACACGGGACACGGCGGGCGGGACCGTGTTTTCCCCGCGTGAGCGGGGATGAGCCCCATTCCACGACGACACTCACGGCGGCTTTGATGTTTTCCCCGCGTGAGCGGGGATGAGCCCCTAATGACGTGTGCTTTGAGCGCGTCTTTATGGTTTTCCCCGCGTGAGCGGGGATGAGCCGCAGCGCGCGGTGCTGTCGCGTCCGCGTGGGTGGTTTTCCCCGCGTGAGCGGGGATGAGCCAGGGAACCTGGCTGTACTTTGTCACGGTCAATCGTTTTCCCCGCGTGAGCGGGGATGAGCCCAACGAACCTATGGTCGTCATGGCCGTTCACTTGTTTTCCCCGCGTGAGCGGGGATGAGCCCCTCGGGCTTGAGGTTCCCGAGCCATCCCCCAAAGTTTTCCCCGCGTGAGCGGGGATGAGCCCGGTGCCGGTCTGCAGTAGGTGCCGCCACTCAGGTTTTCCCCGCGTGAGCGGGGATGAGCCCCAGTCGGTTGTTGAAATGAGTGGCGACGTTGAGTTTTCCCCGCGTGAGCGGGGATGAGCCCCGAGAGCCGCCGCAGCGCCGCCGTGCCCGTCTGTTTTCCCCGCGTGAGCGGGGATGAGCCGGTCGGCGGCTCCGTATGGGTATCCGTCGAGGAGTTTTCCCCGCGTGAGCGGGGATGAGCCCTGGGTCGAAGCATACTCAGACCCCGCGCCGACGTTTTCCCCGCGTGAGCGGGGATGAGCCCGGGTCACAGAACGCCGACGCCTGGCCGACCGTGGTTTTCCCCGCGTGAGCGGGGATGAGCCTGGTCCGCTGCGCCGCCTCACGAGCGACCCTCTGTTTTCCCCGCGTGAGCGGGGATGAGCCCGGCATGAACCACTCCAGGTCCGACCTGAAACCGTTTTCCCCGCGTGAGCGGGGATGAGCCCCACTCCTCGGCGGTCTCGCGATCGCCGTCGATGTTTTCCCCGCGTGAGCGGGGATGAGCCCTTGGCTTCGAGCCAGCGGCGCACCTGGCTTGCTTTTTCCCCGCGTGAGCGGGGATGAGCCTCAGGTTCGACTTGGGCAAATGCTGGGCATTTCGTTTTCCCCGCGTGAGCGGGGATGAGCCCTCTCAGCAGACACCGTTGCTATGATCCGCGTCGTTTTCCCCGCGTGAGCGGGGATGAGCCGCACTGGCGCACGCGAGTCCTCGCTGCCGGCCGGTTTTCCCCGCGTGAGCGGGGATGAGCCCGACGAAACGCCGCAGCCTCCGGCTTATCCGACGTTTTCCCCGCGTGAGCGGGGATGAGCCCGCCATAAGGCCCCGAATCTTGTCAGAAATAGTGTTTTCCCCGCGTGAGCGGGGATGAGCCCATTCGCGCCGAAGCGGCGCGCCAGGGATATAGCGTTTTCCCCGCGTGAGCGGGGATGAGCCCTGGGCCGGGTCGAGACGACGCTCAGCAATCACGTTTTCCCCGCGTGAGCGGGGATGAGCCCAAGGTCGTAGACACCCTCAACCCATTGCAAATGTTTTCCCCGCGTGAGCGGGGATGAGCCGTTGGCGTTGACGTCTTCGGCGCGGGCGATTTCGGTTTTCCCCGCGTGAGCGTGGATGAGCCCGGTGCTCGAGGCGGCGGATGCGCTTGTCATAGGTTTTCCCCGCGTGAGCGGGGATGAGCCCCCGTCTGGATTGCGAGGGCGTGTGCCTCATAAGTTTTCCCCGCGTGAGCGGGGATGAGCCCGCGGGATTCGCCGTCGGATTGTCAGTCAGCGTGTTTTCCCCGCGTGAGCGGGGATGAGCCGTGGCAGTTAGACGAGCTTGACACCGTTGCCCAGTTTTCCCCGCGTGAGCGGGGATGAGCCGGTCAACGAGGAATCGACGTTCGACCTCGAGCTGTTTTCCCCGCGTGAGCGGGGATGAGCCCGGATTGGGTGTGATGTGGCGCGAGGGCCAGCCGTTTTCCCGCGTGAGCGGGGATGAGCCCTGCTGCGCATTCTTGAATGTCCACTGGGCCGAGTTTTCCCCGCGTGAGCGGGGATGAGCCGGCGCTTGGGCGATCGCCCATGTCTGCCAGTTGGTTTTCCCCGCGTGAGCGGGGATGAGCCAGGCTGTGGAGGTAAGCGGCGCCGCCCACCTTCGTTTTCCCCGCGTGAGCGGGGATGAGCCCGGACAGGTAGCCTGCGACGCGGATCAGGTCGCGTTTTCCCCGCGTGAGCGGGGATGAGCCCTCGAGTCGGTTCCACACGTCGTTGTTGAAAACGTTTTCCCCGCGTGAGCGGGGATGAGCCCGGGGATTCCCGCGCCCCCTCGACGGGTTGTTGGTTTTCCCCGCGTGAGCGGGGATGAGCCTCCCTGGATGAGCTTAGTGCCAGCGTTGACGAGGTTTTCCCCGCGTGAGCGGGGATGAGCCCGCGAATTGCGGACGCGCCGTCGAGGCCGTCGGGTTTTCCCCGCGTGAGCGGGGATGAGCCTGCTGCGATGACGCCTGCGGCGGCCCCGATTGCGTTTTCCCCGCGTGAGCGGGGATGAGCCTTCGACGGCACGCGCAGCGGTGACGGTGATGACGTTTTCCCCGCGTGAGCGGGGATGAGCCCGGTAGACGGAGAACTGCTTGGAGAGATTGATAGTTTTCCCCGCGTGAGCGGGGATGAGCCCGGAGCCCGATGCATGGCCGACGACGGCGGGGCGTTTTCCCCGCGTGAGCGGGGATGAGCCCTTCACGGCGTCGACCTCCTGGTGGGGCAACGTGTTTTCCCCGCGTGAGCGGGGATGAGCCCGCTGGTCCAAGCTGCTCGCCGATCGCATTGACGTTTTCCCCGCGTGAGCGGGGATGAGCCCGGACTTGCGCGGCTGACTCTTGTTGAGCTCGCGTTTTCCCCGCGTGAGCGGGGATGAGCCCCCTAATCGCAGGAGCCTCGCTCGCCGCAGCCCGTTTTCCCCGCGTGAGCGGGGATGAGCCCGTCGGCGTGCAGATCCTGACGGGTCTGATCGAGTTTTCCCCGCGTGAGCGGGGATGAGCCCACTTACCCCGCAATGGTCGCGCTGTAGGTACCGTTTTCCCCGCGTGAGCGGGGATGAGCCCGCGGTGCCGTCATTCGATGGGGCGCAGGTCAAGTTTTCCCCGCGTGAGCGGGGATGAGCCCCCGCCCTCGGGCACATACACGATCAGTAGCCTGTTTTCCCCGCGTGAGCGGGGATGAGCCCGTGAGCTGCTGCGAAAACGGGCCGGTGGTCTCGTTTTCCCCGCGTGAGCGGGGATGAGCTCGAGCACGGCGTCGTGTATGTCCCGTCGTCGCTGTTTTCCCCGCGTGAGCGGGGATGAGCCCACTGCGTTCGTGAAGCTGGGGTACCTCTCGGAGTTTTCCCCGCGTGAGCGGGGATGAGCCGGCACTGTCGGGAGTCGTCCAATCTGGCGTGCTGTTTTCCCCGCGTGAGCGGGGGATGAGCCCATGTTGCCGTTGGGACAAACTCCTTGAGCAACGTCTTTCCCGCGTGAGAGGGGATGCGCCCGCCTAACCAACCCGCCCCCGCCCACCAGGCGGGTTTTCCACGTGTGAGCGGGGATGAGCCCGGGGCGTTATCCGTGAGGGTTTCCAAGCCCCTGTTTTCCCCGCGTGAGTGGGGATGAACCCTATATCAAAGGGGATTGGTGATTGAATCCTAGGTTTTCCCCGCGTGAGTGGGGATGAGTCCACGAAAACTCGGAAAGAGTCCGGTTTGCCGGAGTCTTCTCTGCGTGAGTGGGGATGAGTCGTTCTCGAAATAGTGATAGGTTGCGTACGAGGGTGGTAGCCAGCCCACCTGGGAGTGATCCCCGGGCAGGCGGGCCACCCTCGTTGTTTTCCCCACGCGAGTGGGGTTGAGATCATGCGGAACTCTGCTGTGGTTTCGTCGTCCGCATTTCCTGTTTGGGCTGATTGAAAATGCGTTATGCTAGTTGCTGGTAGGGGTCAAGAAGGCAGTCCACCCTATACGCTTCGCGTCGGACAGCAGGATCGCCCTACTTGCGGCGCTATCTAATCCGCCCGGGAGTGATCGCCTCCCCGCGCAAGCGGGGACGATCTTCCACAAGGTGCAGTCCGTTCGCACGGCTGTACTTTTTCTCGTACCAGTAGCAAAAGACGCCATCTGCGACGATCAGAAACGTTCTGTCGCCTCCTCGAGTGTGTGGGCCCATGATGGGTTGATCAAGGTGCCTGAAAAACTGAGGAGCGAGGCCCATTGCCCGAACCTTCTGACGGTCTATTATTTCAAGACTAGTTCAGGGGGGGATTCCCGCTCCTTCTTGCAGCATACCCTACCGACGCTCAGTCGCAAGTACTGGTGGCCCTCAGAGACGTAAGCACAGTATCTGCGGCGTACATTCGTTGCGCCTGCATGGGGGTATTGTTGGTCGCTGGCGCCCTGAGGGGCGAAGAGGTGCCGTGATTGGGTCGGCTACTGAGCGGCTGCGACAGACGATTGAGGTGGTTAGTCGAAGGATCTGCGCTCGTCCTTGCTTGTTTCAGCATCCCTGCCGTATCCTGCTCGGCTACCCAAACCGCGGATGAAGGAGAAGCGAGGGCATGAACGCGGTAATGACGACTCAGCAGGGCCTAGGCGAGACTGTGGCGGCGACGATGCGACAGCGAAGCGGCGAGGCTGGCAAGACACGCATTCGTGCACGCATCACGCACGTGGGCAGCGAGTATCGCAAGGACGTCACCTCCGGCACGCGTGAGCTGTGCATCGCCGACTGGAGCGCTCGCATCCGCGACATCTCCTTCGAGCTCACGGACGTCAACACCGGCGCCACGTGGCAGGCGACCACCCCCACCCTCCACGCCGGCCGTTGGAACGACATCTGGGAGGTCCGTGTGAACCCCTTCCAGCTCTCCAAGGCCCTCGCCCACGTCAGCCTTGTCGTCGACATCGACCGCCTGAACGACGAAGATGGCCGTGCCCTCATCGCCCTCGGCATCCTTGAGGCCGTCGAAGCCTGCACCCGCGCCTCCGCGATGGTCGAGCGCCTCGACGGCGCCTACATCCACGACGATGACTGGGACGAAGAACAGTTCTCCCTAACGCTGTCCGAGTCCGACACTCTCTGAGGTTTGGGTGGGATCTGAACGGTTGGTGCGCTGCCTGGGACCCCTGCCTGCCGGTCGCGTCGATGTCGCAGTCGATCGTCGCAATGTGGCTACCGGTCGTCGACGCTATCGTGTCCGGGTCTTCGTCTTCGAGCGAACTGTTGAACGCGGCTTGACCAGTGCGCCACAGGTTGTGGACGCGCTCAGATCGATGTGTTTGATAGCGATGTTGTCGCCGTTAGTGAGCGTGGTACCGGGTGTGAAACCGGAGGCACCACTGTTGGTGTGTTTCTTGGGCGCTGTGAAACCGGTGGCACCTTTGTTGGCGGAAACTGGCTGTTTTTCGGGTGAAACTGCCTGACGGTGGTGTTGCTGGTTTCAATCGAGGGGCTAATGGTGGTGACGGTGGCGCCGCTGGTTTCGTGTGCGGGCGGTGAAGTGGTGGCATGGGGGTCGCTGCTAGTGACTTCCTTCGTGCGCGTGAAACCGGTGGCACCTTTGTTGGCGTGTTTCTGGGATGTTGTGAAACCGGTGGCACCTTTGTTGGCGGAAACTGGCTGTTTTTCGGTTGAAACTGGGTGACGGTGGTGTTGCTGGTTTCAATCGAGGGGCAAATGGTGGTGATGGTGGTGCCGCCGGTTTCACCTGGGCTCAGCGAGGCAGCGTCAGTGGTGGCACCGGTTTCGTGTGTGGGCGGTAGGGGTGGTGACGGTGGTGTCGCCGGTTTCAAGCGGGGGTTGATGGTGGCGGTAGTGGTGTTGCTGCTAGTGACTTCCTTCGTGCGCGTGAAACCCGTGGCACCTTTGTTGGTGTGTTTCTTGGGTGTTGTGAAACCGGTGGCACCTTTGTTGGCGGAGAATGGCTGTTTTTCGGGTGAAACTGCGTGACGGTGGTGCCGCCGGTTTTAAACGAGGGGCTAATGGTGGTGATGGTGGTGTCATCGGTTTCACGCGAGCGCAGTGCCGCAGCATCAGTGGTGTCGCCGGTTTCACGCGAGCGCAGCGAGGTGGCGTCGGTGGTGTTGCCGGTTTCATCTGAGCGCAGCACAGCGGCGTCAGTGGTGTCCGCGGTTTCATGCGAGCACAGCTAGAAGGCATCAGTGGCGTCATTGGTTCCACCGAGCCAAGATAGCCGCTCAGCAAGCTAACGCAGGCAAAACAAAAACCCCGAAGCGAAAGCTTCGGGGGCTTGCTGGTGGCTCCGACCGGCGTCGATCCGGTGACCTTTCGATTTTCAGT
>ERZ773072.523-NODE-523-length-21290-cov-6.267342_pt1 | contig 21290 bp, 22 predicted proteins | sample MGYA00580617_ERZ773072 | MGnify/ENA primary metagenome ERZ773072 (study PRJEB29015, sample SAMEA2737970) | human oral metagenome | biome: human oral; feature: human-associated habitat; material: dental | place: China | collected 2122 ...
CGAGCCGCAAGGCGTACAGGTGGTACGTCAAGGCGAGCCAACGCCGTATCATTGCGATTTTAATTCACTATAACAGGCAAATGCCAAATTGCAGGCTGCCCGAACATGCCGCCACGGCCAATACTAAACCACAAGTGCAGGCTGCTTTTTGATTGCCCGAAAGCAGCCTGCACTTTTCCCACTCACCCATCTTCATTATTTTCCGCAAAGGCCGCCGCATGACCGACACCGCCCTCCATATCGCCAATGCCTGCAAACGCTATCAAAACGGTTTCCAAGCCGTCCGCGATATTTCGTTTGACGTGGCACGGGGTGAATTTTTTGCCCTGCTCGGCCACAACGGCGCAGGCAAAACCACGTTGATTTCCGCCATTGCCGGGCTGAACCGGCTCACGTCCGGCACGATACGGATTATGGGCTGCGACGTGCAAAGCCAGGCGCACCAAGCGCGGATGAATCTAGGGCTGGTGCCGCAGGAATTGGTGTACGACCCGTTTTTCAACGTGCGCGAAGTGCTGCGCATCCAATCGGGCTATTTCGGCCTGCGCCGCAACGACGACTGGATTGACGAAATGCTGCACCGGTTGGGCTTGGATGACAAGGCCGACACCAATCTGCGCCATTTGTCCGGCGGCATGAAGCGGCGCGTGATGGTGGCGCAGGCTTTGGTGCACCGCCCGCCCGTGATTATTTTGGACGAGCCCACCGCCGGCGTGGACGTGGAACTGCGGCACAGCCTGTGGCAGTTTATGCAGTCGCTGAACCGGCAGGGGCACACCATCGTCCTTACCACGCATTATCTGGAAGAAGCCGAGCAATACTGCGGCCGTGCGGCCATTATGAAGCAGGGGCGGCTGGTGGCGCTGGACACCACCGAAAATCTGTTGCGCCAAGAAGCGCGGCTGATATTGCATATCACGCTTGATAAAGCCCTGCCCGAACCCTTGCAGGCAGCCTGCACCGACCAATCGCCCGATTTCCGCTATACCCTGCTGCTGGACGATTACCGCCAACTGGGCGAAGCCGTGGCGCAGTTGCAGGCTGCAGGCTGCCGCATAGAGGCGATGGATATTGAGAAACCCAATTTGGAACAGGTGTTCATGCGCCTGACAGCACACAACGGACAGGAAACTTTATGAACTGGATTGGCTGCTACACCCTGTGGCGCAAAGAAGTGGCGCGTTTCGGCAAAGTTTGGCTGCAAACCGTTGGCGCGCCCGTATTGACCGCCTTGCTGTACCAACTGATTTTCGCGCACGCCGTCGGCCGCCATGCCGCGCCGCTGCCCGATATTGCCTATACCGTGTTCCTGATGCCCGGCCTGGCCATGATGAGCATGACGCAGAACGCCTTTGCTAACACATCGTCCAGCCTGATGCAGTCGCGGCTCACGGGCAATCTGGTGTTTATCCTGCTGCCGCCGCTGTCGCCCGCCGCTCTTTTTCTGGCTTACACGGGTGCGGCATGGGTACGCGGTATGATGGTGGGGCTTGGCGTGCTGCTGGCCGTAACGCCGTTTGGATTGCCCCTGCCACAGCACCCCGTGCTGGCATTCGTGCTGGCGGGTGCAGGCTGCTTTTTCATGTCGTCGCTCGGTTTGGTGGCCGGCATTTGGGCGGAAAAATTTGACCAGCTTGCCGCCTTCCAAAACTTTTTCATCATGCCGCTCACGTTTTTGTCGGGCGTGTTTTATTCGCTGGACAGCCTGCCCGGCTTCTGGCGCGCCGTGAGTTATGCCAACCCGATTTTTTATCTGATTGACGGCTTCCGCTATGCCTTTTTCGGCGTGTCGGATGTGTCGCCGCTGCTGTCCGCCGGCATGAGCACCGCCTTCGCACTCACCGCCTGCACCATTGCCTACACGCTGCTGCGCACGGGCTGGAAACTGCGGAACAGTTGAAACGGTGCAGGCTGCTTTTGGGGCGGGTTAATGCTGTATCATTGCAGTTTTAATCCGCTATATCGCCAAATTTCAGACAATATGTCCTTACTACGCTTCGAAACCCTGCCTCATGCCGGCCTGCCCGAATGGCAGTACCACCAACGCCGCGCCGCCATCGACCGTTTCCACAAGCTCGGCGGCGTGTTCGACTTTCAACAGTTCGCTTATGCCGCCGCTGCCGCCAACGAAGCTGAACGCCGCGAATACCATCTGGATGCCGCCCGCCGCACCCTGCACGCCGTGATTGACGAACACAACGAACAGGCTGCCGCCCGCGCGACCCGATACCAAGTGCCTGCACCCACCCCGATTGCCCGACATTTCAGCTTACGGGCCGATATGGGGCGCAAAATCAACACGACGGAATTCTACGGCAACCAGCTCGATTTGCTGCACAACCGCCTCATCGTGCGCGGGCAGGGCAGCCAATTTGGTCGCCTCCTTTTCCATGACAGCGAAACTGATGCCGAACGTGCCTTCGCTCGAAATCCGCCCGACAACGCCTTCTGCCACGCTTTCCTCAATCCGCCTTATCCCGCTCATTTCGGCCGCACTGTCCGTGAAACCGGAGGATATTTCCTCAATTTTTGCCAAGAGCTGTTTGGCAGCCTGCACGATATCGAAGCTTACACATGGGATACCGAGTGTTCCGACTATTTCGCAGACGGCCGTGATTGGTGGGGCACTTATTTTTGGACCGTGTATAGCCCGCAAAGCGGCCTCTACACGGGCATCACAGGTTCTGCCACCGATTGATTGGAAATAAGGCCGCAGATGATTAGGCAGCCTTTCCGAAATTCACAAGGGCTGCCTGAAAAAACGCCGGACGCCGAAAACCAACCATGCCTGCTCAAGCCCGACGCTTGCTCCAAGCCGAACCGGCGCGGTGGCATTGCCATTTTAATCCGCTATAATCATACCGATAAATCCTTCCGAACCATCATGCGGGCGCGCTAAAAGCAGCCTGCACCCCGAAAGGCCGCCATGCAGAAACATTTCCAAAAAGCACTCGACAGCGTTCAGCCGCAAACCCTGTATATCGTGGCCACGCCCATCGGCAATCTGGCCGACATCACCCTGCGCGCCCTGGCCGTGCTGCAAACGGTCGATTTGGTGTGCGCCGAAGACACGCGCGTGTCGGCACAGCTTTTGTCGGCATACGGCATCAGTGCCAAGCTGGTGTCCGTGCGCGAACACAACGAACAGCAGATGGCCGACAAAATCATCGCCGCGCTGGAAGGCGGGCAGAGCGTGGCGCAGATTTCCGATGCAGGCACGCCCGCCGTGTGCGACCCGGGCGCGAAACTGGCGGCACGCGTGCGCGAAGCAGGATTTCGCGTGGTGCCCGTGGTGGGGGCCAGCGCCGTGATGGGCGCCTTGTGCGTGGCCGGCGTGAGCGAGCCGAATTTTTATTTCCACGGTTTCCTGCCGCCCAAATCGGGCGAGCGCATCAAATGCTTTGAACGCTGGCTGGCGGCGGATTATCCCGTCATCGCCTTTGAAACGCCGCACCGCATCGCCGCCGCCTTGGACGACATGATGCGCGTGTTCCCGAACCGCCACATCCTGCTGGCGCGCGAAATCACCAAAACCTTCGAAACCTTCATCAGCGGCAGCGTGCAGGAAGTGCAGGCTGCTTTGGCGGCCGACAGCAACCAGTCGCGCGGCGAAATGGTGCTGGCGGTGTATCCCGCCGTTGCCGAGAAATCCGATACATTGCCCGAAGAAGCGCAAAACATCATGAAAATCCTGGCCGCCGAACTGCCGACCAAGCAGGCTGCGGATTTGGCCGCCAAAATCACGGGCGAAAACAAAAAAGCGCTGTACCAACTGGCGGTTGGCTGGAAAAAATAACCGCAAAATCCCATTCGCGTATAGTGGATTAAAATAAAAATGAGGCAAGGCGAGCCAACGCCGTATCATTGCGGTTTTAATTCACTATACAAGGAGAACCCCGTGAAAGCCCTGTTTCTTGCCGTCGTTCTGCTCACCGCCGCTGCGCACGGCAAACCGTATCAGCCGCATTATGATTTCGCCAAATATTCCAGCGGTGCGGTGTATAAAGGCCGCCACCACGCACCGATTGTGCCGCGCCGGTGGAATGTTGTCCGCAGCCACATTAAAAATGCGCGTTACGACAAAATCGGCTTCGGCAGCTATTACATTCCGGCCATTTGGGGCTGCGGCGTCAGCTGCCAATGGGGCGTGATGATTGACGCGCGCACGGGCAAAACCTACGATTTGCCGATGGATACGGAATATCCGTTGCACGGCTGCTACCGGAGGGACGGTCAAGAAGAGGCGGATATTTTCTATTATCGCCCGAACAGTCGCCTGTTCGTCTCCGCCAACTGCCATTACAGCGAAATCGAAGGGCGGGACGACCAAATCGTCCAGTATAAAACGACCAATGTGTACGAATGGCTGGAAGCGCGGAAACGGTTTGTGTTGCGCCGCCGCAGCGTGGAAAAAACCATAGTGCCCAGTGAGGCTTGGTAAACGCAAAAGCAGCCTGCACGGTGTTTCGAAGGTGCAGGCTGCTTTTTTGACGGCGGGCAGATGGCGTATAATGGCGGCATCTGCCGGCAACCCGATTTTTGCAGCCGCCGGCCAACGATAAAACAGGAAATGCAAAAAGCAGCCTGCACTCTATTTGACGGGGTGCAGGCTGCTTTTCAAAAGGAACGCCTATGACCAAACGCATACTGATTATTTCACCTTCATGGATTGGCGATTGCGTGATGACGCAGCCGCTGTACCGCCGCCTGCACGAAAAACACCCCGGCTGCCGAATCGACGTGTTCGCGCCCAAATGGTCGATGGCTGTGTTCGAGCGGATGCCCGAAATCAGCAACATTATTGAAAACCCGTTCGGGCACGGCGCACTGGCCTTCGTGCAACGTTGGAAAACGGGCAGAAGCCTGAAAGGATACGACCAAGTCATCGTGTTGCCCAATTCGCTGAAATCCGTCATTGTGGCGGCCGCCACCGGCGCGAAGCAGCGTACGGGTTATGTGGGCGAATTCCGTTACGGCTGGCTGAACGACGCACGCAAGCTGGACAAGCAGGCGCTGTATTTAATGGTGGACCGATACACCGCATTGGCCGATGAAAAAGGCGAAACGTTCGGCGGCTCCACCTTCCCGCAATTAAGCGTCCGCCCCGAACGGCAGGCGGCTGCGTTGCACAAATACGGCCTGACGCGCGAACCGAACATCATGGCTCTGTGCGCCGGTGCGGAATTCGGCACGGCCAAACGCTGGCTGCCCGAACATTACGCGGCAACGGCGCGGCATTATCTGGCGCAGGGCTGGCAGGTGTGGCTGTTCGGCTCGCCCAAAGATTTCGAAGTGTCCGAATCCATCAACCAAATGGCGGGCGGCGGTTGCGTGAACCTGTGCGGCAAAACCGATTTGGGCGAGGCCATTGATTTGCTGGCCTGTGCCGACGGTGTGGTGGCGAACGACAGCGGCTTAATGCACATTGCCGCCGCGGTGGGCTGCCGCGTGGTGGCGGTGTACGGCTCGACCGACCCGAAGCACGCGCCGCCTTTGAGCAACACGGCGGAAATTGCCACGCTGAACCTGCCGTGCAGCCCCTGCGCCCAGCGCGAATGCCCGTTGGGACACCACGACTGCATGCGCAAACTGCCGCCTGAAAAGGTCATTGAACTGCACCGCCGGCTGGCGCAGTGAAGCGCAAAAGCAGCCTGCACCCGCACCAAGTTAAACGCCTAGTTTTTTTGAGCATTTATACGGTTTGAGCTAGGTTAATAATTGTCTAAATTGCGCAACAAAGGGCAAAAAGCCACTTGGTCGGCCGTTCGGATAACGGCTATAATCATCTTGTTAAATCAATTCATTGCGCAAGAGAACAGAACATGAAATTCATCGAGTGGACGTCCGATTTGGACACGGGTTTTCACGACATCGACAAGCAGCATCAAGAGCTTGTGTTCCACATCAACAAATTTTACCAAGCCAACGAAGCCGGCGATAAAGAACGCATGAGCATTGTGCTGTTCGATTTGATTGCCAGCGCGCATTCGCATTTCGAATACGAAGAAAAACTGATGGAAGACGCGCATTATCCGCTGGTGGAACCGCACCGCCGCGTCCACCAGAATTTTGTCAATAAACTGATGGATTTACACGCCAAGCTGCACAGCGGCGAAGATGTGAGCGACGAATTGCTGACCAGTTTGGACGGCTGGCTGTTCCGCCACATCAAAATCAACGACAAAGGCTATATCCACAGCGTGAACGAAGCGGGCGTGTATCACGACAGCCCCGATTATGCGGCGCAACTGGCGGCGCAGAGCCAGGAATACGGCGAAGTGGGACACGAAGAAGCGGTCGCGCCTGAACCGCAGCCGGAACCTGAACCAGCCCCCGAACCTGTTGCGCCTACGCTGGTGTTTTCGCTTCAGGACGATGCGCCCAAGCAGCCTGCACCGCAGCCGGTGGAAGTGAAAGAAGCGCCGAAAGCCCCAGAACCCGAAGTGAAAAAAGAAGAACCGAGAATCCGCAGTTGGGCGGGCAATTACACCGATTAACCACCCCGAAAAAAAAGGAACGACAATCATGGCTTATGTTTTTTGGACGCATGATTTGGAAACGGGCTTCAAAGATATTGATGAGCAGCACAAGCATTTGGTGGACTGCTTGGAGCAGCTTTATGTGGCGAACGAAACCAACGACCGCGAAAAAATCGGCAAGGTTTTGGAAGAGCTGATTTTTTACACAGCCGACCATTTCGCATACGAAGAGCGGATGCTGGAAGAGGCGAACTACCGACTGGTGGATGCGCACAAAAAAGTGCATTTGAATTTTGTGAACAAGGTGTTGGAATACCAACAGCGTTTTGACAATGGCGAAGATGTGACCAACGAAATGCTGAACCTGCTGGAAGGCTGGCTGTTCCGCCACATCCGCATTAACGACATGGGCTTTGTGGCCGATGTGAAGAAGGCGGGGATTCGTTAAATTTTCAGTGGCATGATTGAGAAAAAAGCAGCCTGCACCTCGAAAATGGGGGTGCAGGCTGCTTTTGCGTCAGGAAAGCAGCAGGGAAATGAGCGTTTGCACTTCAATCCTGTATCAAATGGTTGAGTTTTTCGGCTTTGGTGTGCAGATAGCCTTGATTTTCAGGGTTCACGCCCACCACCAACGGCACGCGTTCGGCAATGCGGATGCCGCAGTCGCGCAGGGTTTGCAGTTTTTCGGGGTTATTGGTCAGCAGTTTCACGGCCTGCACGTTCAGGTAATCGTAAATATGCTTGGCAATGCTGAAATCGCGCGCATCCACGGGCAGCCCCAAAGCCAGATTAGCTTCCACCGTGTCCATGCCTTGGTCTTGCAGGGCATAGGCGCGGATTTTGTTGATGAGCCCGATGCCGCGCCCTTCCTGCCGCAAATACACCAACACGCCGCGCCCTTCGGCCTGAATCGCCGCCAAAGCAGCCTGCAACTGCGGGCCGCAATCGCATTTTTGCGAAAACAGCGCGTCGCCCGTCAGGCATTCGGAATGGATGCGCGACAAAACGGGTTCGCCGTCCGCCACGTCGCCCATCACCAGCGCAACGTGTTCTTGCCCTGTGCGTTGGTCGATGAAGCCGTGCATTTGGAAAACGCCGTGCTCGGTGGGCAGACGGCAGGAGGTGATGTGTTCGATGGGTGATGTGATCATGATGTAATAATATGAAAAAGTATATTGTGTTTATAAAATAGGGCGCGGCCGCGTCAAAAGCAGCCTGCACGTTTATTCGGCCGGTGCGGCTTCGGGGCGCGGCAGAAGCTCGGACAATGTCGGCAGCACGCCTAATGCCAAGCCGACCCATGCGGCCAGTTCGTCGTCGGATAATTTCTGTGCGTGTTCCAAGTGCAAAACGCCATATACCGCGCCGTCTTCGCCGCACACGGGCAGGCTGGTTTGGCAGGCGGCGCGTTGGTTGTGGCTGCCGCGCAGTTCGCCGGTTTCGAGCCAGCGGGCAATGTGGTCGGCAATGTTCGCCCAGCCCGATTGCGCGGTGCGGACGGCCAGATAATGCCAGGCGTTTTCTTCGCCGACGGACAGCAGATTTTCGGTGGCGGCGCCCATGTGGGCAAGGCATATCAGTTGCGCGTCTTCGGGCAGCAGGGCGTATAAGGTGGCGCTTTGGACGGGGTGGCGCGAATAGGCCGCGTCCAATGCCATGAACAACCGCGCCAGTGCGGCCGTGTTGCCCGCCAAATGTTCGGGCAGCTGCGGATGCTGCAAAAGCTGCGGTTCGATATGGGCGCGGGCATTGGCGATGACAGTTTGCGTCGCCAGCCGCGACAGGGCGATGTCTTGCGCGTTTAATGCGGTCAGTGCCTGCGTTTGCAGATAATCGCGGATGTGGTTCATGAAAAGCAGCCTGCAAAAGTAAAACGGGCATTGTACTCTGAAATCGGGCTTTCTTGAAACCGCGGGCATGAGAAAGCAGCCTGCACTTCCGTTGGCAGAAAGTGCAGGCTGCTTTTATTCAAGGGCGGTTATTTTTTCAGTTCCGCGCGCAGTTTTTCGGTCACGCGCATCATCACTTCCAACTGCTCCAAGGTTTCTTTCCAGCCGCGGGTTTTCAGGCCGCAGTCCGGGTTCACCCACAGGCGTTCCACCGGCACCACTTCCATGGCTTTGCGCAGCAGGTGTTCCACTTCCGCATCGGTCGGAACGCGCGGGCTGTGGATGTCGTACACGCCGGGGCCGATGTCGTTCGGATATTTGAAATCGCCGAACGCGGTCAGCAATTCCATGTCGGAGCGCGAAGTTTCAATGGTAATCACGTCCGCATCCATGGAAGCGATGGCGTCCAGAATGTCGTTGAACTCGGAATAGCACATGTGCGTGTGGATTTGCGTGCTGTCTTCCGCGCCGGTGCTGGACAGGCGGAACGATTCGCAAGCCCAATCCAAGAACTCTTTCCATTGCGATTTTTTCAGCGGCATGGCTTCGCGGATGGCCGGTTCGTCAATCTGAATCACTTTGATGCCGGCTTTTTCCAAATCCAACACTTCGTCATTCAGGGCCAATGCGATTTGTTTCGCCACTTCGCTCAAAGGAATATCGTTGCGGACGAACGACCATTTGAACATGGTTACCGGGCCGGTCAGCATGCCTTTCATCGGGCGTTTGGTCAGCGATTGCGCATAAGTGGACCAGTAAACCGTCATCGGGTTCGGACGGGAAACGTCGCCGAAGATGATGGGCGGTTTCACACAGCGCGAACCGTAAGACTGCACCCAGCCGAACTGCGTGAAGCAGTAGCCTTGCAGTTGCTCGCCGAAGTATTCCACCATGTCGTTGCGCTCTGCTTCGCCGTGTACGGGCACGTCGATGTTCAGTTTTTCCTGCACTTCAACGCAGTAGGCGATTTCTTTTTTCATGGCCGCATCGTAATCGGCCGCGCTTAATTCGCCTTTTTTGAAAGCGGCGCGCGCATGGCGGATTTCCGTGGTTTGCGGGAACGAACCGATGGTGGTGGTCGGCAGGATGGGCAGGTTCATCCAAGCCTGTTGCGCTTTAATGCGCTCGGCAAACGGAGATTTGCGTTGGTCCGCGCCTTTGGGCAGGTTGGCCAGGCGGGCTTTCACCGCGTCGTTGTGAATCAGTTTGTTGGTGGCGCGGTCGGCAGCGGCGGCATCGGAGGCTTTCAGCTCGGCGGCCACGCTGTCTTTGCCGTGTTCCAAAGCGCGTTTCACCACGCCCAGTTCCACCAGTTTTTGAGCGGCAAACGCCATCCATGATTTGATTTCGCCGTTCAGTTTTTCTTCCACGGCTAAATCTTGCGGGCTGTGCAGCAGCGAGCAGCTTGGGGCAATCCACAGGTTGTTTTGGAATTTCGCTTTCACGGGTTCCAGTGTGTCGATGACTTGCGTCAGGTTTGCCTTCCACACGTTGCGGCCGTCAATCAGGCCGACAGACAGGACTTTGTTGGTGGGGAATTGTTCGGTAAATACGGCCAGTTGTTCCGGTGCGCGCACGCAGTCGATATGCACGCCGTGCACGGGCAGGCTGCCCAGCAGTTTCACGTGTTCGGCAACGCCGGCAAAGTAGGTGCCCAAGATAATGCGCACGCCAGTGTTGGCCAGTTCTTTATATACGGGCGCAAACACGTCCAACCAAACTTGCGCCACGTCGGTGGCCAGAATCGGCTCGTCGATTTGAATCCAGTCCACGCCTTCGGCCGCCAGTTCGCGCAGCAGTTGCGCATAGGCAGGCAGCAGTTTCGGCAGCAGGATTTTTTCGATGCGGCAGCCGAAGTCTTCTTTTTTCTTGCCCAAGTAAGTCAGGGTGATGGGGCCGACCAAAGTGGGTTTGATGTCGTGGCCTTGCGCTTTGGCTTCTTTGATTTGCGCAATCAGGTTTTTGGCGTTTACCTTAAATTCGGTGTCGGCAGACCATTCGGGCACGATGAAGTGGTAGTTGGTGTCGAACCATTTGGTCATTTCCATCGCCATTTGGGTGGCGTTGCCGCGTGCCAGTTGGAAGTATTGTTCCAGCGTGAGGTTGGCGGCGTCGAAACCGAAGCGGGAAGGAATGCCGCCCAGCGTGCACAGCAAATCCAAAACGTGGTCGTAGAAAGAGAAGTCGCCCACGGGCACCAAATCGGCACCGGCGGCTTTTTGGGTGGCCCAGTTCAGGCGGCGGATTTCGGCGGCGGTTTCTTGCAGTTCCGCTTCGCTTTTCGCGCCTTTCCAATAGGCTTCTACGGCGAATTTCAGTTCGCGTTTCGCGCCCACGCGCGGATAGCCTGATAAGTGAAATGTATTCATGATTGTTCTCCGGAAAAAACGGTTTGTGAATTGGGATTTTGCGTAATCATCGTTGTTTTTGCCGTGTTTGGCAAACGCTTAATTTACGTTATTTGCATGAAGCAAATTCATGTGAATGGGTGCAGGCTGCTTTCGGGACGGGCAAAAGCAGCCTGCACATTGAATGGTGTGTTTATGATGCGTCGCCGTCCGTATGGTCGGCGATGATTTTGTCGTACACGGCGGGCGGAACGTAGCGCGGCAGGACGCGTTGCCAGCCGTCCGGCCCCACCAGTCCTTTGACGAAGGTGGAGGAGATTTCTGCGATTTCGCGTGGCGGCATCAGGAAAACGGTGCGGATGTCAGGCTGCAAGTCGGCGTTGATGTGGCGGATGGCGCGTTCGTATTCGTAGTCGGTGGCGGTGCGGATGCCGCGGATGATGAATTCGGCGTTCACGCTATGGGCGTAATTGACGAGGAATTGGTTGGTGAACGAATCGACGCGCACGTTGGCAAACGGGGCGACGATGGCTTGCAGCATGGCCTGCCGTTCTTCGACTTGGTAGCTGGCTTTTTTGTCGGGGTTCACGCCGATGGCGACGATGAGTTCGTCAAACAGTTGGGCGGCTTCGGCGATCATCCAGAGGTGGCCGTTGGTGGGCGGGTCGAAGCTGCCGGCATAGACGGCGCGGCGGGGGGTGCATTGGAGTGTGTGTGTCATTGGTGCGGGGTTCGGTTCGGTGTGGTTTTGGTTATTGGAAAGCAGCCTGCACGTTGCCGGTGGCCGATGCAGGCTGCTTTTTCGGCGTATTTAAGCGGCAATCACGTTGGTGGGCGCGCCGGAGATGAAGGCACGGATATTGTCTTCAATCATGCGCGTCATGGTATTTAGGGCTTCTTCGCTGGCCCACGCGGTGTGCGGCGTAACGATGAGGTTGGGCAGCCGTGCGAGCAGCGGGTTGCCTTCGCGCGGCGGTTCGGCAGTCAGCACGTCGAAGCCTGCGCCGCCGAGTTGCCCGTATTTGAGCGCGGCCATCACCGCGTGTTCGTCCACTAATCCGCCGCGCCCGACGTTAATCAGCACGGCGCGCGGTTTCATGCGTTGCAGTTCGGCTTCGCCAATCATGTTGCGCGTTTGTTCGTTCAGCGGGCAGTGCAGGGAGATGATGTCGGCCTGCGCAAGGGCTTCGTCAAACGCGGTGTAGCCTTCGCGCACGGCGGCGGCGTGTTTGTGTTCGCCCCAAATCACGCGCACGCCGAATGCCTGCGCCATTTGCGCCAAACGGCTGCCGATGTTGCCGCGCCCCCAGATGGCGAGCGTTTTGCCGCTCAAATCGCGAATGGGTGCGCCGTGGTGACAGAACATGTGCGACTGCTGCCAAATGCCGGCGGCCACGTCGCGTATATAGGCGGGCAGCTGGCGGATGAGGGCGAGCATGAGCATGAAGGCGTGTTCGGCCACACTGTCGTTGCCGTAGCCGCGCACGTTGCACACGGTGATGTTGTGTTTTGCGGCGGCGGCCATATCGACATTGTTATAGCCCGTGGCGGCGAGTGCCACCATTTTCAGTTTCGGCGTTTGCGTGAAAAAAGCGTCGTCGAGCAGCACTTTGTTGGTGATGATGATGTCGGCTTCTTTGGCGCGTTCCAACGCTTCTTCCGGATTGGAGAGCGGGTATTCGGCGTATTGGTGCGGGAAGTCGAATTGGAAGGGGCGGCCGGGCAGCGTGGCGCGGTCGAGAAAGACAATATTCATGATGGGGCGGCTCGAGTGGGGTGAAAGAGCGCATCGTAGCATAAATGAAACGGGTGCAGGCTGCTTTTTTGTGGTACGCTTCGCCTTTATCAACATGGTTTCAAAGGAAAGCAAAATGGGATTTGTGATTGAAGACGTGCAAGAAGGCACAGGCAAAACGGCGCAAAAAGGCAAAGACATCACCGTGCATTACACGGGTTATCTGACCGACGGCACCGTATTCGATTCCAGCGTGAGCCGCGGCCAACCGCTGACGATTACCCTGGGTGTCGGCCAAGTCATCCGTGGCTGGGACGAAGGCTTTGACGGCATGAAGGAAGGCGGCAAACGCAAACTGACGATTCCGCCGGAAATGGGTTATGGCGCGCGTGCCGTGGGCGGCGTGATTCCGGCCAATTCCACGCTGGTGTTTGAAGTGGAACTGCTGCGCGTGCACGATTAAGCAACGCGGGGCAGGCATATCGGTTGCCCATCCATTCAAAAGCAGCCTGCACATTGAAAAACCAAGTGCAGGCTGCTTTTTTGCCTTCAGCCGTTGAATTGGCTATTTATCCGGCACAGTATTCAGAAACAGCCGGCATATCTCCGGCAGGCTGTGTTTGCCGTCCAAAGCGGCGGCAGGCGGTTCGGGCAGCGGATATTCCTCTGTAATGCTTGTGCTCTGACGGTTGGTAAAATGCGTTTTTGTGATTTGCAGCGCCTGCTTGTCATCATCGTATTCCAGCATTTGGCTATCATGGCTGTAGGGCAGCATCGGGTTGTCGCTGTCATATTCCGGCATAGGCTTGTCGTCCAATACAGACGGATAGCAGGTCAGCGAAGCAATGTGCGGCCGTCCGTTTTCAACACGCAGGGTGATGTCGGCAAAATTATTGTCTTCGGTGTGGCTGCGGACGGAGAACAGACGGTATAACGCGCTCAGCTTGGCCACGGTAACATTTTGGGGGAGAAAATCGTGGATGTGCAGCAGGGTTCTGCGCGGCTGCTTTTGGGCAACGGTCAGCGAATAGCCCTGCGAATGGCGTTTCAATACCGCTTGAGTGGGGATATTGTCGGGCTGAAAATCGACGGTTTCGACAGACGTGGCATGCGAATGCGCGGCAAGCAGCAGCGTGGCGAATAGGGCGGCAATCGGTTTCACATCTCATCTCCTGAATGGTGTCGGGCACGATGTATTGTACGCAAAAAATGGGGTGCAGGCTGCTTTTTAAAGCGTTTCCGCCTGCCGTTCAAACCATGCCACGGCTTCGATGTGCGCGGTGTGCGGAAACAGGTTGAGTATGCCGGCGGCGCGGAATGCGTAACCTTTGCCGACCAGCACGGCGGCATCGCGCGCCAGCGTGGCGGGATTGCACGACACATATACGATGCGCTCTGGCAGATACGGTGCGTGCAGGCTTTGCACCACGGACAAGGCGCCGGCGCGTGGCGGGTCGAGCAGCATTTTGTCGAAATGCCCCCATTGCGCCACGGTGTCGGGCTGCGTGTCGAACAGGTCGGCGGTGGAGAATTCGATGTTGTCCAAACCGTTGCGCCGTGCGTTGGCTTGGGCGCGGCGGGTCAGGCTGTCCGCGCCTTCAATGCCGACGATGCGTGCGCCGCTGCGTGCCAGGGGCAGGGTAAAGTTGCCCAGTCCGCAAAACAAATCGGCAATGCGTTCGTGCGGCTGCGGGTCGAGCAGGCGGACGGCGCGCGCCACCATTTGCGCGTTCATGGGCAGGTTGATTTGGGTGAAGTCGCCCACGCGAAAGGGCATGTGCAGATTAAATTCGGGCAGGGTGTAATACAGTTCGGGCGCGTTTTTTGGGGCGATGGCTTGTGCAGGCTGCTTTGGGCATTGCTGCCCAATCTGCCATGCCGTGCCGGAGTGTTGTTGCAGGCGTTCGGCGGTTTGACGGGCGATGGGTTCGGGCAGCGGCCGGCTGCATTGGATGCTGCACGTGGTAACGGCTTCGCCGGCGCAAATGTCCACGGCGGTCAGGCGGTTTTTAGGCATTTGGTCGTGGATGTGCTGCAACATTTCCCGAATCAGGTGCAGGCTGCCTGAAACGTGCGGCGGCAGCACGGGGCATTGCGACACGGGCACGATGCGGTGGCTGTGTTTGGCCTGATAACCCAGCCGCACTTCGCCTTCGCGGGTGATGTGCACCGACAGCCGCGTGCGCGAACGGTAGCCCCAAGCGGTGCCGTAAATCGGCGGCAGATACACGGCAGGCTCCACTTTGCCGATGTGCTGCAACTGCTCTTCAAACACGCGCTGTTTATACGCCACCTGCGCGGCAAAATCCGCATGTTGCAGGGCGCAGCCGCCGCATTCGCCGTAATGCGCGCAGGCAGCCTGCACACGGAATGGCGATGCTTCGATAACGGCTTCCGTGTCCGCCAGCGCGAAAGAAGCCTTTTCCTGCGTGATGCGGATGCGTACCGTTTCCAGCGGCAGCGCGCCCTGCACGAACACGGTTTTGCCGCCGACCCGTGCCACGCCGCGCGCTTCGTAATCTAAAGAATGAATGGTGGTTTGCATATTGATTATGTTTTTTTCAATGTGTTGAGTGGGCAAAAGCAGCCTGCACCCTGAAATTTCAACGCCGATTGTCCGTTGCCGCAACGTAAAAATACAGCGTCTGAAAACCGTTGTTTTTTTGCAACTCCCAAAAGCAGCCTGCACCGATTATTGTCGCACGGAATCAGCCCGCTCGGGTATAATTTCCGCCTTTTATCGATTTGTCGATGGATTGGCCGCTATGAAAAATTGGTTTATCGGCGTATTGGCATTCTGCGCCGCGTTCGCCCATGCGAACACCACCCCCGTTCCCGATATTGCCCCCTCCGCACAAGGGCAGTATGTCGTTATCAACATTCCGCAGCAGCGCCTGTTTCTGTATAACAACGGCCGCCTGCAAAAAGTTTATCCCGTGGCCGTGGGCAAGGCGATGACGCAAACCACGCTGGGCGAGCACCGTATCGGCGCAAAAGCCTTCAACCCGACGTGGCACATTCCGTTGTCGATTCAGCGCGAGCGCGGCGACGGTGTGAAAAGCGTGCCGCCCGGCCCGCGCAATCCGCTGGGCCCGGTGTTCATCCGTTTGGGCGAGCCGCGTTTGGGCTTGGGCATTCACGGCACCAGCAATCCGGGCAGCGTTCCCGGCGTGGCCAGCCACGGCTGCGTGCGCATGAAATCGCCCGATGCGCTGGAATTCGCCCGCACGATTACTTCCGGCACCACCGTGATGGTGAGTTACGAAATGGCGGCGTTGAACCAAGACGGCGCGGGCAATCTGTGGCTGGCGGTGTTCCGCGATCCGTACAACAAACGCAATCTGCGCGTGGATGCGCTGAAACACGCGATTACCGAATGGGGTCGCGCCAACCGCCGCAGCATTGAGACTGCCAAAGTCGATCAAGCCTTACGCGCCCGCAGCGGCAAACCCGTGTGCCTGACCTGCGGCAACCAGGCGGGCAAAATACAGGGCAGCCTGCTTTCCGTGGCATGGAACCAGCGTTCTGCGGCATTGACTGCTCCGAAAGGCGGCAATATGTCGGTACGTCCTGCGCAGGTGGATGAAATCCTGCCGGAAGGTACGGAAATCGAAGTGGATGCGATTGACGCGAGCGAATTGCCGCCGTTCAAAGCCACGTCGGTCTTCGGCGATGCGGAACCTATCGGCAGCATTCCGCTGCGCCCAATCCGTCGCCGTTGATTTTATAGTGGATTAAAATAAAAATGAGACAAGGCGGCGAGCCGAAAGGCGTACAAATAGTACGTCAAGGCGAGCCAACGCCGTATCATTGCAAATTTAATCCACTATACATTGAAAAAAGCAGCCTGCACTTGGATTTCGAGTGCAGGCTGCTTTTTGCCGTTGGAATATCGGAATCAGCGTTCCGGTTTTGCGCGATAGTGTCGGGTTTCGCGCAGGATTTCGGGTTTGATGATGCCCTGCAAATCTTTCACGGGAATGGTCAATTCGGGCCTGCCCAATACATATGCGCCGATTTCGTAGGTTTGATACAGGAAGGTCAGGCCGTTTTTGTCGAAACGCCAGTTGCCGGTGGCGAGAAAACCTTCTTTGTTGAAATTATCCGCATATTCGCGCGCGGCTTGTTCGCTGTCTTCGGAAGTTTCCATCAGATATTGGATATAGGCTTCTTTGAGCAGGTGCGTCAGCTTGGCTTTCTGGCTGGGCAGCAGGATGTCGTCCAGTGTCAGCGGTTTCGGGTTGGGTGTGCCACGTTTCAGCACGGTCAGCGTTTGGACGCCGTTGCCGTGCGTGCCGCAGAGATATTGCCAATTTTCGCGGTCGAATACGGCGTAATGGGGCGTGTAGCCGCCCAGTTCCAGCGTGTCGACAAGGCGCAGGCTGCATATATTGCTATCTCCGCCGTTGCGCCGAATTTCGCGGTTGCTTTGATTGGCCAGTTTCACATCTTCGCTGCGGTCCAGTGCGGCTTGGACGGAACGGCGGGTGGGCAGTCGGCCGCCCATTTGTTTTCTGACCCAGTTGTCCAGATGGCGGTCGCCCGTGACCGGATAGGCAACGGTGGATTGGTGGCAGTTCCTGTCAGCACAGGTTTTGGCTTCCAATGTGATGGTTTTGAAGGGCAGCGGTGCGGGGGCAGCCTGCACATGGACGGCGAAGGCGGCGGAAAGCAGCATGGCGGTGAGCGTTTTGGTGAACATGGGGGTTCCTTTAAATTTGGCGGCGTTGAATGTCTGCCGATGAGAAGTTAGCCATTGCACGAATGTGGTGGCGCGTATTGGTTTGGGCTTTGAAAAGCAGCCTGCACTTGGAAAACAAAGGTGCAGGCTGCTTTTGGAAGGCGGGGTTATCCGTCGTCCCGCTGGTCTTTTTTCGGGAAGATTAGCGATGCGGCAATGCCGATGCCCAAAGCGCACAGCACCACCAGCAAGGATGCGTTGGGCGAAATGTCCCAGCCGTGGTGGAACAGGTGATTGGTGCCGGACAAGGCCAGTTTGAAGGCGATGAAGAACAGCAGGAACACCACCGCTTTTTCCAGATAAGCCAAATAGCCCTTCAAGGCTTCCAGCACGAAATACATGGTACGCAGCCCCAAAATGGCGAACATCATGGCGCTATACACAATCAGCGGCTCTTTGGACACGGCAATCACGGCCGGCACGCTGTCGAAGGCGAACATCACGTCCGACAGCTCGATAACGGCCAAACACAAAAACAGCGGCGTGGCCACCAACGCGCCTTTGCGCAGTTTTTTCGGGTGGCTGTTTTCGGGGTGTTTCACGTCTTCGCCCGCCAGTTCCAAATGCGCGTCAGGATACAGGGCACGCGCTTCGGCCAATTCTTTTTCGTTCAGGAAAAAGCGGTGGCCGTACATCCGCGGGAAGACGGGGAAGAGTTTGTGCACCCAGCGGTAGGCCAGGTGTTCCGAATAATCGGCTTCCTCTTCGCTTTCCTCTTCTTTGTGGCGCAACATGGCCACGGCGGAAAAGCCCACCACTGCGGCAAACAAGAGTTCCACATACGCGCCCATCATCGCCATCAAGCCCGCGCCGAGTGCGACGAAAATCATGCGGAATACAATCGCGCCGATAACGCCCCAATACAGCACGCGGTGGCGGTAGCCCTCCGGCACTTTAAACCATGAGAACACGGCCATCATCAGGAAAAGGTTGTCCACCGACAATACTTTTTCCAGCGCATAACCCGTGAAGAACAGGCTGGCGGTTTCCGCGCCGTGGTGGATGTGCAGGTAAATGCCGAACAGCACCGACACCCCCACCCAAAACAGCGACCACATCGCCGCATTTTTCAATGTGGGCGGCTCGTCGCTTTTGTGGGCGTGCAAATCGATAAAAATCGCGCCCACGCTCAACACTGCAAATACCGCCACCGTTTCCAGCGGGAAACCCAAATGTCCGATCATATCTTGTCCTTTCCGTTTTGATGCCGCCATTTTGCGGTATCGTTGAAGTGCAGGCTGCTTTTCAACGTTCCAAAAGCAGCCTCCACCTTATATTTATTTGTGTTTGCTTACAGTTTCGTGCCTTTGTGCAGCGCTACAATCCCCGCGCTCAAGTTGTGGTAATCCACTTGGTCAAAACCCGCGTCCAGCATCATCTGCTTCAAGGTTTCCTGGTCGGGGTGCATGCGGATGGATTCTGCCAGATATTGATAGCTGTCCGCGTCTTTGGCAATCAGCTTGCCCATGATGGGCAGCAGTTTGAACGAATACAGGTCGTACACCGGTTTCAGCGGTTCGTAGATTTTGGAAAATTCCAGCACCAGAAGCTGCCCGCCCGGTTTCAGCACGCGGTACATTTCGCGCAGGGCTTCGTCTTTGTGCGTCATGTTGCGCAGGCCGAAGCTCACCGACACCAAATCGAAATAATTGTCGGGGAAGGGCAGTTTTTCCGCGTCGCACACCGCCACGGGCAGAATCAGGCCTTCGTTCAGCAGGCGGTCGCGCCCCACGGTGAGCATGGAAGAGTTGATGTCGGTGAGCCACACTTCGCCCGTTTTGCCGACACGTTTGGCCCAGCCGCGCGACAAATCGCCCGTGCCGCCGGCAATGTCCAGCACTTTGCCGCCTTTGGAAATGCGCGCCGTGTTGATGGTGAAATGTTTCCACACGCGGTGCAGGCCGCCCGACATCACATCGTTCATGATGTCGTAGTTTTTCGCCACCGAATGGAATACGGCGGCCACTTTGCCGGCTTTTTCGCTTTCGTTCACCGTTTGAAAGCCGAAATGGGTTTGTTTGTTGGATTCGGTCATGACGATTTCCTTTTTTGCGGGTTACTTGGCGGCAGAAGCATCAGAAGCAGCCTGCACTCGGGCGAAGTATTGCTGCGCGCATTGCTGCATGGCGGTTTGTATGGTTTGCTGCAATTTTGTGTCTATCGTTTGCTGCTGTTCGGTCTTTTTCATGGTCTCCAGCCATTGCGCGCTGCCGTATGCCTGTTCGCTGCTGTCGTAAACGCATTCGCACACGGTTTGCGCGAACTGCCGTTTTTCCGGCGACGGCGCGGTTTTGGCCGACGGGTTGTTTACGGCGGAATCGACACATCCGCGCACAAAATTATCACGCACCGAATTGATTTCCGCCGCGTCTTCGGGCGCGGAAGCCGTGTTCGGCGCACTGGCGTTGCTGTTTGACGGCGTTCCGCCGCCGCAGGCTGCTAGGAAGAAGGCCAGCCCGAAAGCCGTTATTGGTTTCATGTTCATTATCTTGCCCTTTTGTTCACTAAAATTTCATACGCCAAATAACACAGCGGCAGCGACATGATGCCGATAAACAATGCGTTTTCCATGACAAACGCCGGGGTTAAAGCCGCTGCAAACGCCATGCCGCAGGCTGCCCCGCCCAAATGTGCGGCATGGCCGGTGTTGTCGTAATGGCGCGGATTGAGCATCATTGCGACCGAATAGGCGAAATACAGGGTGGCGTAAATCCACGAAGTAATCGGTATCGGTATCGGGAAAATGATGATGCTGCTCATGGGGGAAAGCGTGATGGCGGCAAACAAAATGCCGGATACGCCGCCGGATGCGCCGATGGCGGCATAGCTCGGCCGGTTTTTATACAGCCACAGGGAAAACAGGTTGCCCGCCAGCACCGAGCCGAAAAACAGCAGCAAAAATCCGAGCCAGCCATAAACCAAAGTGATGATGCTCGAGAAAAAATACAGCGTGAACAAGTTGAAAAACAAATGCCAGCCGTTAGCGTGCAGGAAAGCGGAGCTAATCAGCCGCACGTATTGTTTGTGGTAGCGGATGGCGCCGACGGAAAACTGGTAACGCTGGAAAATGAAGTCGTTGCGCCACGCGATAATGCTCACCAATGCAATGACGGCGGACAAAACGAGCGCGGGAATCTGGAAAACGTTAAACAACATAAACGGTGGAGTTCTTTCAATGCTTGCCGCAGCCGCCGCAGCCGTGTTGGGCGGGTGCAGGCTGCTTTTGCGGCTCTGCGTCGCGCGTTGCGCCGGCGGCGGCCAGTTTCTGCAAATAATCCTGCCAGCGGGTTTCGTATTCGTGCGCCAGCAGGTAGAGGTAGTCCCAATCGTACAGGCCGCTGTCGTGCCCGTCCGAAAAATAAATTTTCAGCGCGTAATTGCCCGAAGCGGCGATTTCTTCAATCCGCACGCCGCGTTTGCCGGTTTGCAGTTTTTCGTGGCCGACGCCGTGTCCGCGCACTTCCGCGCTGGGCGACAAAACGCGCAGGTATTCGGCCGGCAGCGTGTGTTCGCCGCTGTCGTATATCAAAGTCAGCGCATCGCGTTCGGGATGCACGCGGATTTCTTGGGGCAAGGGATAGCGCATTTTCAGGCAGCCTGCACAAAGGAAAATGCGATTTTAGCAGATTTACTCCATATAGATAGCGGATAACCGCGCTTTTGCGTTAAAATAACGCTTATTTTCAGGAATTGACGCCGCGCCAAAGTGCAGGCTGCTTTTTTGCACCGCGCCGCCTTCCCGCGATACGCGTGTCCTCTGCCCGACACGCTTTCTATTTGAAATGGAAACCATGCAGAACAACGCCACCCAAATCACCGAAAACGGCATTGCCGCCATCCAAAACACCGCCGACCAGCAAGCCCTCGAACTCGTCAAAGCCCAGTACCTCGGCAAAACCGGCGAACTCAACGCCCTGCTTAAACAGCTCGGCAGCCTGCCGCCCGAAGAGAAAAAAACCGTCGGCGCGTTCATCAACGAATGCAAGCAGCGTTTCCAAGCCGCCTACGATGCCAAACGCGCCGAATTGGCCGAAGCCAAACTCCAAGCCCAGCTTGCCGCCGAAGCACTCGATATTACCCTGCCCGGACGCGCGCAGG
>ERZ773072.525-NODE-525-length-21224-cov-11.511266_pt1 | contig 21224 bp, 12 predicted proteins | sample MGYA00580617_ERZ773072 | MGnify/ENA primary metagenome ERZ773072 (study PRJEB29015, sample SAMEA2737970) | human oral metagenome | biome: human oral; feature: human-associated habitat; material: dental | place: China | collected 2122 ...
TTGATTGGGAAATCATGGTTTCTTTCACGGCCGCCTCCCGCGGGTCGGAGGTAGTAAGCCCGTGGGTAAGACTGAGGGCGGTGGTCCCCATGAATGCGATATCGGCACGGAGGCTGCGTAGAGTTTCCACAGCATTTGGCCCGACGACTGCTTGGGTGCGGGCCTTAATGGTGCCGCCCAGGATGGTGACCTGGGGAACACCGGCGGCGGCGACGGTGTGGGCAACATTGGGGGAGTTGGTAACAATGCTCCAGTTTTGGCCCCGATAATTATGTGCCAGGGTGCTGGCGAAGGCTTCAGTAGTGGAGCCGGCATCAATGAAAATGGCCGCGGTGGGGCTGGGAATGAGTTCGATTGCTTTTTGGGCGATGAGGTTTTTCCGCCGTTGGGATTGTTGAATGGGCAGCTCATCGTCATCGTCGGTGGCAACAAGGTCTGATTGTGGGGTGAGAGCGCCGGCGACAGCACCGCCATGTACCCGGCGGAGCAGGCCCTTGGCCTCTAAAGACTTCAGGTCACGTCGAATAGTTTCGGCGGTGACACAGAAGCGCTCGGCAAGATCCGCGACGGAGCAGCGGCCGGTGTCATTGGTGATTGCGACGATCGTCGATTGGCGCCCGTTGATCTGCGCGACTGTTGCCACGTGTTGGCTACCTCCTGACGTTGTAGCGATATTGATATGTCGCTGGGGTGCGGAATAATGAAAACTCACATTGAAGTGGGTTTATGGGGTTGGTAGTAGGGGTGAAAATTTTAGTAAAAACCTAGGAAATGCTCTGCAAAGCATAGCTACCTATATGGGGATTGAAATGATTTCTATGAGCACTCCTATTATTAATGTAGAGCGTGCAACCTATGGTGTGGGTTTAAATGTGGGAAACAACATACTAAAAATTTTTGCGGGGACGGTTTTCCCGAATTTCCGGTTGTAGTTCAGCTACCGGCCTATAATCACCCGAAAATGTGGGAAACTATACTTAGTTTATGCCCGGTTATTTTTGATTGTCAATCATATTCAGAAAAACTCTCGAAAAATTAGCGCAAAATGCGATAAATCACAACAAAATTTGTGACTTTGATTTTGTTTCTGTTGCGGAAGTGTGGATTTTATGGTGTCCTAGTTCTAACAGGAACTCCAATGTGAAGATAGGTGGCATACGTTGAGGAACGTGAGCGTTGACACTGTGTTAAAAGGTACTGCTGTGGTCCCCGGGGTGCGTTATGCGCCGGCAGTATGGATCAGCCCCCGCCCGAAACTGCCCAAGGCTGGTCAGGTTGTGGCGGAAGATCAGCGGGAAGCTGAGCTCGGCAGGTTTAATGATGCGGCAGACGTCGTGGCCGAGCGGCTCCTTCAGCGTTCGGCACACGCCAAGGGCGCAGCTGCCGAGGTGTTGAAGGCAACCGCTGGCATGGTCAATGACCGTGGTTGGCGCAAGGCAGTGCGGAAGGGTATTACCGGTGGTCACCCAGCAGAATATGCTGTTGTCGCGGCCACCACTAAATTCGTGACAATGTTCGAAGCCGCCGGCGGCGTGATGGCAGAACGCACTACTGACCTTCGGGATATCCGCGACCGGGTCATTGCGCAGCTGCGTGGTGAGCCGGAGCCAGGTCTGCCGGACGTGACCGAGCGCGTGGTGCTCTTCGCCGACGACCTGTCCCCGGCCGATACCGCCGCCCTCAACGTGGATTTGTTCGTGGGCTTGGTTACTGAACTGGGTGGCCCGACGTCGCACACCGCCATCATTGCCCGTCAATTAAACGTTCCTTGTATCGTGGCAGCCGGCTCCCAGATTCATAGCGTTGTTGCCGGCACCCCGGTGCTTGTCGACGGCTCCCTGGGGACGATCTCTCTCGGCGCGGATCCGGAAACCGCACTTCAGGCCGAGCAAGAGTCCAAGATGCAGGCCGAGCGGGTTGCCCAGTGGCGTGGTCCGGCCAAGACCAAGGACGGGCACCATGTGCAATTGCTGGCCAATGTGCAAGACGGCAAGGCCGCCCGCATTGCCGCCACGGAATCCCAGGCAGAAGGCATTGGGTTGTTCCGCACCGAGCTGTGCTTCTTGAGCGCTACCACCGAGCCGTCAGTCAAGGAGCAGGCCGAGGTCTATAAGAAGGTGCTGGAGCAGTTCCCGAACTCCAAGGTTGTGGTTCGCTCCCTGGATGCTGGTTCGGATAAGCCGGTGGCCTTTGCCTCCATGGCCGACGAAATGAACCCGGCTTTGGGCGTGCGCGGTCTGCGTGTGGCCCGCGCCAATGAGGCACTTCTGACCCGCCAGCTCGATGCCATTGCTAAGGCCGCTTCCGAGTTGGGCCGTACCGAAGAGACCGCCCCAACCTGGGTCATGGCCCCCATGGTGGCTACCGCCCGGGAAGCCCAGTGGTTTGCCGGCCTGTGTGGTGAGCGGGGCTTGACCGCCGGTGCCATGATTGAGGTGCCGGCCGCCTCCCTGATGGCCGATAAGATCATGCCGCACCTGCGGTTTGTGTCGATTGGTACTAATGACCTGACCCAGTACACCATGGCCGCGGACCGCATGTCCCCGCAGCTGGCCTACCTGACCGACCCGTGGCAGCCGGCAGTGCTGCGACTGATCGACCACACCTGTAAGGAAGGCAAGAAGTTCAATACCGCCGTGGGCGTGTGCGGCGAGGCCGCCGCCGACCCGCTGCTCGCCTGCGTCTTGACCGGTTTGGGCGTGAACTCTCTGTCTGCCGCATCCACCGCCATTGCCGGTGTGGGTGCCCAGCTTGCCGCCGTCGACCTGGAGACCTGCCAGAAGGCCGCCGAAGTGGCCCTGAACGCTGAAGGGGCAACGAACGCTCGTGCCCTGGTTCGGGAATTGCTGTTGGGCGATAAGGCCTAAATAAGTGCCGGAAAACCACCCTGATTGCGATGATGCAGCAGGGTGGTTTTTGCGCTGACTGCTAGCCGCCGGCGACCTGGCTTGCGCTAGCTAGCGATGATGACTTCAACATTGCGGTCGCGCAGCGCCTTGACGAAAGACTCGGGCGCATTGGCGTCCGTGATAATCACGTCAATATCGTCGACGGAACCGAAACTCACCAGGTAATCAGTGCCCATCTTGGTGGAGTCGCATAAAACCACGACCTTGCGGGCATTGGTGATCATCGCGGATTTAATGGCGGCTTCCTGCGAGTCGGCCGTCGATAAGCCATGGTCAACCGTGAGCGCATTGGTGCCAATGAATGCCACCTCGGCGCGCATGAGTGCCAGGGTGCGGAGCGCCGCGTTTCCCACGACCGCCTGGGTGATGCCGCGCACGGACCCGCCAAGAAGCTGTATTTCATCCAACCCCGAATTGGCCAAGGTGAGGGCAATGGATAGGCTATTGGTCACGATTGACCACTGTTTAGCGGCGGGCTGCATCGTGATAAGTTCGGCGAAGGCCGCGGTGGTGGTGCCGGCGTCGAGGAATATGCCGCCGCCTGGGGCCTCGGGGAGGAATTGCAGGGCGGCATGCGCGATGGAGCTTTTTGCCCCCGATGCGGAGCGAAGTCGCGCATCCACACTGTATTCCGTAGTTTGGAATGTCTGATTCGCCACCGCACCACCGTGCACCCGGTGCACCACGCCTTCGCGGTCGAGGACCGCTAAGTCACGCCGGATGGTTTCTGCGGTGACATCGAATCGCGCAGCTAATTCTGTGACATTAACCCGTCCCTCCACGGCTGTGAGGGAGGCGATTTGACGACGGCGCTCCTCCGAATACATGACTCCTCGGCTTTCTATCTACAGTGAGTGGAACAAAGACGCTATACCTGTCGAGTGTCCGTTTTTAGTTAGGTGTAGCAATGGACGTATGCAGTCTATTCTTGCATGCTGAACCCCAACAAATCACAGATTTCAAAAAGCAAATTGTGGATATTTAGCCATTATTGGGGGCGTTTTTGACCAAACTCTCAATTTTCAGCTGCAAAAACCAACATTTTTGCGACATTACCAGTTTGCGCTGTGATTTCCACAACACCCCTTAAATGGGGGTGATATTTTCAGGTTTGGTGACATAAATGTACAGGATTTGTCGTCATTTTCCACGCATACCGGGTGAATCTAACCGGGGTACTGGGTAGTACCAGATGGCGGTGAATGGCCCCTATAGCTATCCGTGTATCTGACGGAAATGCTGTGACGAAATTAGGCCCTTTATCGCCTCAACCAGGTGATAAGGGGCCATTATTATTGGGGGCAGGAGGTATGCAGTTGTGCTTACGCTATCGGTGAGTCAGAGCTTCCGCATTACGGAAACCACCTTGCCGATAATCTCCGTCTCGGGAGAAACCGCGATCGGATCAAAACTATCATTATGTGGTAATAACCACATGCCGCTTTGGTCTTGATGGAATTCCTTCACGGTTGCCTCACCGTCAATCATCGCTGCTACAAAATCGCCTTTGTCGACAATTTTTTGTGATCGCAGCACCACCCAGTCGCCGTTGAAAATGCCGGCGTCCCGCATGGATTCGCCCACAACCTGTAGCATGAATAGCTCTCCATCACCCACAATTTCTTGGGGGAGTGGGTAATACAGGGAAATATTTTGTTCCGCCAAAATGGGATTACCTGCGGCAATCGATCCCACCAACGGCACATAACTAGTGTTAGCGGCTTCTACGGTTGATTGGCCGGTGACGGTGGCCGTAGGTGCCTTCCGACCTTTGCCTGCTGTAGCGGTCTTTTTTAACTCTTCGCCAGGGATCGCGCGGACGTCGACCGCCCGTGGCTTATTGGGGTCGCGGCGTAAAAATCCCTTACGCTCTAGCTCTTTTAATTGATAGGCTACTGATGAGGTAGATTGCAATCCTGCGGCGTCACCAATTTCCCGAATACTAGGCGGATAGCCCCGGAGGACTACTGCATCACGAATAACTTGCAGGATGCGACGTTGCCGGTCGCTGAGTTGTTCGGCTTCAGGTTTTGAATTCGAAACAACGCTGACCTTTTTAGGTTTACGCGCCATGTAGAGTGCTCCTTATATCAGGGGTAGAAAATTCGTTGTTCCCCTCGAAACCATGTTGCAATTTGATAAACATTTTTAGAATGTTGAGACCATTCCGCGGTGGCCGAAGCCTGTTCGAAGGTATAACAGTTTGTCCTTTACAGCATAGCGGAAAGTGTTCTAATAAAACATGCCTGTTCGAAACTTTTTGATAACATCTTAGGGTGTTTTCTTGGTTCTATATTATTCAAAAATGGCAAAAAAATTCGAACAGATTAACGACCTCGTAACATTAGGTGTTGGCAACCGCATTGGCAATAGCTCCCCAAAAAATTCATTTAGTTAGTATGGGATAACCATGATATTTCTTCCTAAAATTTTTCGTCGTTCACATGCTACCGCTGCTCATCGCACCGATCAATTCAATTAGGTGATTATATATATAGTTATATACGACTAATTGTGTGTTCGGGAGAATTCTGCGAGAGTATGTTCGGCTTTTTCGATGGTTCGCACATTAGTACCCTCTCATAAAGCCATCAAAATCGTGAAAGAATCTTCATAATCTACCTCCGAGAGCGCATCACGAATTTATTACAATTTGCTGTCAGTCTCGAATGGGTGTGCCGTAGGGGCTGAATTATTGGTTCTTATTCGTCGTGCCGAGCCCCGCGTCGTCAAGCGTGCTGTAAGCGTGACGTTATCTTGTTTAAATCAAACCGATATCAACACGGATCATGCCTGGGATAAATCGGAAGAGGGTAGTGCTTTTGTCCATTATTATCAGTGGTGATTCGGTCAAAACACCGTCTGATAACCTGCCCAAATAAGCCCCACGGAGAGCGATATGCACTGTCCCTTCTGCCAAAACAAACAATCTAAAGTCATCGACTCTCGTGTTATCGACGGTGGTACCGCCATTCGGCGGCGTCGGGAATGTGGCGCTTGCAATGGCCGATTCACCACTATAGAAAAGGCCCAATTGCTGGTTATAAAACGCAATGGGCTGACCGAACCCTTTAGCCGCGAGAAGGTTATAACCGGTGTGCGGCGTGCTTGCCAGGGGCGGAATGTTTCCGAAGACGCGCTCAAGCGCCTCGCGCAAGAAGTAGAAGAAGTGGTGCGGAGCCACGGGAGTTCGCAGATTCACGCGAACTTTATCGGTCGAGCCATACTTGACCCACTCCGCGAACTCGACGAGGTTGCGTACCTACGTTTTGCCTCCGTCTATAAATCCTTCGAGTCCGCCGCCGATTTCGAAGCCGAGATACGGCAGATGCGGCGGCGTGACCGAGGGCTATGAGGCTAGCCGGTTTGGGCTTGTCGACGCCTACCGCAGGGCCGCAATCGCCTTGGAAATCTTCGACTCCGACACCTTCTGCGCGGTCCCTAATGTTTGCGCAAACAAGCTGACCCGTAATTCCTGTAACAACCAATAAATATCCTTCACCGCTGCGGACTTAGCCCGGGCGGCCGGCATCTTTGCGAGCCGGGCAGCCAAAGCGGCCTCCAACCCATGGATCACAGCCTGCCGGCGCGCGTCCCGATCCGGCTGCACCCCCATATCATCCAGGCGCATGCGCATTGCCTTGACATACCTGCCTAAATGCTTCAGCCGGCCAATCCCATGCACCGCCAAGGCGTTTTTCGGCACCAAAAACTCCAGCTGCGCCTGCATGTCCGTGATCGCCTCACCCGTCCAATTCGCCAACTCCTGCCGCACCGCCACAAACTCCACCAAGGCCGGCGCTAACTCCACAATCATCTGCCGTACCAACCCCGGCACCTCTGGGCGGATTTTGGCCAGCAACTCGGCAAACTCGCCGGGATCTCGCACCGGACCCCCGTGCCGCACCAAAAGGTCCCGGACGGCCGCCACCCGAGCGTCCGCCACCAGGCCACCAACACCTCCGTGCGGATAATTCTCCACCCCCACCCGTTGCCGTAGCGGAAGCCCATTCACCATTTTTTGCGCCGGGACCGGAATCTTCCGCAGCAGGAGCGTGAGCGTTGCCGTCATCATTGACGCATCCGCCTCCGCGCGCGTCCCAAACACCTTCACCGCCACCCCCTCCGGGGTTGCCACCAGGGCCGGGTATGCCGCTACCCGCTGCCCATCCACCTTCGTGAAAATTTCCGACGGGATCGTCCCCAGGGTGTCCGCCGTCCACTCCGACACGGAATCCTGCTCCACCCGGCGTCCCGCCTGCGACACCGATGATTGGATTTGCGTCGCCCGCCGGCGCTTGAGGGCCGAAAGATCCTTATCGGAATCAATGATCTTCCCCCGCCGATCCACCGCGGCAAACAGCATGCGTAAATGGGCAGGCAGGGAATCGAACCGGAACTCCTCCGGGCTGATCACATGGCCGCTCACCTCGGTCAACGCGGCTGCCAACTGCGCCCGCAGCGGTTCGGTTCGGCGCGAATCCAATAGCGGCACCACCCGCCGGGCATAATCCGGCGCGGGCACCACATGCCGCCGCACCTGCTTGGGCAAGGACCGAATCAGTTCGGTCACCAAATCCTCCCGCATGCCCGGGACCAACCACTCAAAACCGGTCGGCTGCAACCCCGCCAATAATGGCACCGGCACGTGCACAGTTACCCCATCGTCGGGCTCGCCCGGGACGAAACGATATGTCAAATCAAAATGCAACGTTTCACCACCGGCGGTATACACCCAGGTGGTGGGGAAATCAGTTTCAGTCACGGAATCGGCGGCATGATGCACCAGGGCTGCCGGATCAAAATCCAGCAGGTTCGGTTGGGTGCGCTGCGTCTTCTTCCACCACTGGTCAAACCGGGTACCGGTGGTGATGTGCTCCGGCAGTCGGGAATCATAGAAGTCAAACAGGGTGTCCTCGTCGACCACAATGTCACGCCGCCGGGCACGCTCCTCCAACTCGGTAGCCGCTTGCAGTTTTTCCGCATTGCGGTGGAAAAACTTGTGGTGGGTGCGCCAATCCCCGGCGATCAACGCCTCCCGGATAAACATGTCCCGGGCCGCCACCGGGTCAATCGTGTGGTAGGGGACCAGCCGGTCGGCCACGACCGGCACCCCATAGAGCGTAGAGCGTTGATATGCCATGGCGGCAGCCCGTTTGCTGGACCAGTGCGGTTCGGAATACGTGCTTTTCAGCAGGTTCGCCGCGAGGCGTTCTACCCAGCGGGGGTCGATGCTGGCCACGTCGCGGGCCCACAGCCTGGAGGTCTCCACCAACTCCGCGGCCATAACATACTGCGGGTTGGTCTTTGCCAGCGCGGAGCCGGGGAAGATCATGAATTTAGTGTTGCGGGCACCCTGGTATTCCCGGGTGTCAACATTCCGAATACCAATATGCGACAGTAACCCGGACAGCAGAGACTGGTGGACCGCATCGGCCTGTTCGGCGCCTATCACCTCGTCTGCGTCCGTCTGGTTGGTGGAAGATTGCGCACTACCCCGTTGTCCCTGGTGGTTACCGCGGCTGCCGGGCCGGGAGCTGTGCAGCTGTTTCGCCTCGGGCACATACCGGTCGAGGGCGGCATCGTCGGTGGTCCAACCGAGCTGCCCACACACGGATTTCAATTGCCGCACCAAATCGAACCATTCCCGGATGCGCAGGTAATGGAGGAATTCTTTCCGCATTCGGTTACGGAAGGCATTGCCGCTGAGTTCTTCCCGGCTCCGAGCAATGTAGTCCCACAGTTTTAGATAACCAAGAAAATCCGAGGTTTTGTTTTTAAAACGGGCATGTAATTGATCTGCCTGCGCCTGGTATTCGAGCGGACGTTCGCGTACGTCCTGGATCGACAGTGCGGCAACAATGACCTGGACCTCCCGAAGACAGCCCAGCCGTCGGGCCTCAATGATCATTCGTGCCATGCGTGGGTCTACCGGCAGCCGCGCAATATCCCGACCAATGGGAGTAAGTTTAGGCAGGTTTGTTTTATTATCCGAATCCTCTAGGGCGCCTAATTCTTTCAGTAATATTATGCCATCCCGGATGGCGCGGGTGTCGGGGGCTTGAACGAAGGGAAAGTCTTCAATATTGCCCAGTTTGAGCGCCGCCATTTGCAGGATAACACTGGCTAAATTGGTGCGCAGAATCTCCGGGTCCGTAAACTCGGGGCGGCTTAAATAATCCTCCTCGGAATAGAGCCGGATGGCGATACCATCGGCGACCCGGCCGCATCGGCCCGACCGTTGATTCGCACTGGCCTGCGAAATATCTTCAATAGGAAGGCGCTGAACCTTGGTTTTCGTGGAATAACGGGAAATTCTCGCGGTGCCGGTATCGACCACGAAATGAATGCCTGGCACGGTCAGCGACGTTTCGGCAATGTTGGTGGATAACACAATGCGCCGGTGGGCGTGGGGGCTAAAAACGCGATGCTGTTCCTGGTTGGATAGCCGACCGAAAAGCGGAACCACATCAACATTGCGCCACCGTTTCCCGGCGATGGCCTCCATGGCGTCACGAATGTCCGCCTCCCCCGGGAAAAAGCATAAAATGTCACCATCGCCATATTCCATGAGTTCTTCGATGGCGGAAAGCAACCCGTCCAGTGGGTCGATGTCGATGACTTTACCCCCGGACTCCACCTGGAGCGGGCGGTAGAGCACCTCGACGGGATAGGTGCGGCCCGACACCTCAATGATCGGCGCCGGGTTGCCGTCTTGGTCTGCGAAATGTGCCGCAAACCGCTCCGGGTCGATTGTCGCAGAGGTGATAATAACCTTGAGGTCTGGTCGTTTAGGCAGTAATTGTTTGAGATAACCGAGTAAGAAATCGATATTGAGGCTTCGCTCATGGGCCTCGTCAATGATAATGGTGTCGTAAGCATTAAGATAGCGGTCATGCTGCATTTCCGCGAGTAAAATACCATCGGTCATAAGCTTTACCGCGGTTTGCGGTCCCACCTGGTCGTCAAATCGAATGGCGTAGCCGACACTTTCGCCGATGCGTTGCCCTAATTCGTCGGCAATGCGCTCGGCCACGGTTCGAGCGGCCAACCGGCGCGGCTGGGTGTGCCCAATGAGCCCCCGTCGGCCCCGGCCAATATCCAAACAAATTTTCGGAATCTGCGTGGTTTTGCCGGACCCGGTTTCGCCAGCAATGATTACTACCTGATGGTCCCTAATAGCATCCGCGATATCGTCTTTACGTGCGGATACCGGTAACTGTTCCGGGTAGGTGATAGCCGGAATGCTATGAGCCCGCTTGTCGACGTTTTCTCGGGCGGTCATCATGTCCGCCGCAATGGCTGCTAATGCTTTGGGGGAGCGGGCCTTCGCTAATCGACGCCGGAACCTGCGCTCATCAGCAATACTCAGTTGGGAAAGTTCGTCTTCTAATTGTTGTTTACTAGGCATATATATGTGTTTTCTACGGTCATGAATAAAAGTTCTGTCGCTGCGGACAATGATTCTAGCAATATCACGCGGGTTTTCTCGGATCGGTGGGCAATGGTCCCCGCCCGTTATTCCCGCTCGGTATCCTCATCAAAGGTTTACCTCTTTGCAGCTGCCGCCATTATTATGGCAAGAATTACCCCCGCAGAGCTTTACTAGGTAGGCGGCAACCAGATGGCGAGCATTGATGACAGAGGGTTATAGACGTAGGGGGTAGCTGGCGGGGCTAATTTTCTACTGAGATTGCCAGCTGGCCGTAAGCGTGCCACACCACGGTTACCATTATCAATAGTGGTGAATGGTGTGATCAATGGATGCGGTTACTGCGTGCCAGGCGTGACATCGTACCCAATAATTGCGGTAGGAAACATGCATCTCAACCATAGTTTGCTTGGTATGTGTGTTCTAAGAATGGGGTAAAAAGGGGTACCTGAAGTGGTGTTTAAGTAAACTGAATAGAATTGTGGTGTGAAAGATCTATCGTTCAATGTTGGCGATACTTCTAGCAGCAATAAACCAGTTTTCCACGGCCGATGTGAGGTGAGTATTTGCCCCACATCACCCACCTGCATGGTCGTAAATCCTCTATGAAGGTTAGTGGGTGTGGGTGGGATGTCTACCTTTTGCTGTCGCAACGGCATAAAATGATAATTTGGCTGATTGTCTAAAAATACAAAAAGAAATTCCTTGCTGATTACACGTTGTGTTGGGACCGTCAGCGATAAGGGTTTCCCAAAGGTATTTCAGCCCGATATGGGTGCATTCGGCCCATCTGCGCCGTTGTGAGATCACAATCAAAGTGGGGGAGGAAACTCGCTCCTCACGGATTTTCCTCATACGGATGAGAGAAGTAACGAAAGGATTTACGTTGTGACAGACAACCACAACAATGATGACGGCAAGGAGCCGCGGGATAAGTCAGATCGGGAGGGGTCGGGCAAGCCCACAGATCCGCGGCAGAAGAATCCTTATTCACCGCAGTCCGGCAATTATAGTGATGGGCTCACCGGTTCGGGCTCTGGAAGCAGTTCTTACGGCGGCTATGGGCAACCATCGCAATCGAGCAACCCTTACTCCGGCTCTGGTAGCAACCCCTACGGGCAAAGCTCTTCCAGCTATGGGCAATCGCAGCAGGGGAGTAGTAGCCCCTATGGGAGTAATTCGAGCGGCTATGGGCAGCCTGCTGGTGGCTACGGCCAGCAGGGCGGTTATGGGCAACCATCTCAAAGCAATAGTCCTTATGGGAGCCCGCATTCTTCCACCTCCGGAACCGGACAATCTGGTTCCGCGTACAGCAGCTATGGTCAGTCGTCTAACTCGTCGGATCAATCCAGGGAGAGTGGCAGCTATAACCGTCCTACCGGGGCATATGGCCAATCGCAGCAGGGGAATAGTAGCCCCTACGGACAGAATTCCTCGTCAAGCTACGGGCAGCAATCACGGCAAAACGATTCCGGTAGCTATAGCAAACCGCAAGAAACCGTGAGTTACGAGCGCCCACAACAAAACGACACCGGTAATTACGAACGTCCGCAGCAAAACACTGGCAGCTATGAGCGGTCGCAGCAAAGCGATTCGGGTAGTTACAACCGTCCAACCGGTGGCTACGAGCAGCCTCGCCAACCTCAGTCGGGGAGCCCTTACGGTGGGCCGACGGGCTATGGGCAATCCCCGCAATCCGGCGGTGGATACGGCCAACAATCCGGCGGCTATGGCAATGGTGGCCAGCAACCACCCGCCAATAATTCCGCCCCCTATGGCAGCCCCTCGGCGGCCGGTACCCCCTACGGTCAGCAATCCGGCGGCTATGGGCAGCCTGCCGGTGGTTACGGCCAGCCCGCAGGTGGTTACAGTCAACCACCGCAACAAATGCCGGGAGGTGCCCCCTACGGTCAGCCTCAGGGGGGCGGTTACGGTGGTCAGGCTCCTACCAGTTCCGGCGGCTACGGCCAGCCGCAGGGCGGGTATGGGCAGCCCCAGGGGCCGCAGGGCCCCCAGGGCGGTGGCTATGCGCAACAAGCATCACCGAACTCCGGCGGCTATGGCCAGCCTAATTTTGGTGGCGGGTTCCAGCCCCAAGCTCCTGGCGCGAACCAGTATGGTCAGCAACCACCCCAGGGTGGTTTCGACCCGGCGGCAGGCCAGCATGCGCCGCAACCGCAGAGCGGTCCGCAGTCACCTGCTCCCGTGGCAGGCGTCGAGGTAGTGGGCCAGAATGCGCTGTACGAAACCAACATGCTGAAACGGGAATCTGGGCTCAGCATTGGTATGACGTTTACCTATGGCTATAAGGCCATCATGAAAAACCCGGTGCTCTGGCTGGTTCTTGGGGCTGTGGTTGGTGTGATCATGGCTGCTATGAATTATTGGGGTCGGCGTCAGCTGCAGGCCCAGATTCAGGAGCAAATGCAAAACATGATGGCGGGCTCTAGTACTAGTACCAATGTAACGGTTATGACGCCTGCTATGATGATCGTGTATCTAGTCTTGGCGCTTGTGGTTATTTTGGTTTCTCCTATCCTGTGTGCTGCGATTCTCACGCAGCTGGACGGGGAGGCGGTGACAAAGGAAACCGTGAAGGCCCGGATGAATTACGTACAAACGCTCATCTCGGCAGTGCTAGTTGCTTTAGTGATGGGTGTTTTCTTTGGGATTTCCGGGTTGGCATCAAAGTATTTATCATCTTTGACGGTGGCAGGTATCGTGGGTTTGTTGGTGTCATTGGTAGTTTTCTTTACATTACCGTTGTTTGGTCTCGCCCCAGGGTTTGCATCTGAGTCTCGGGCGTCCGGGTTGAACTCGATTGTCGCTAATTTTACCGCAATGAAAAAGGCATATTTCCCGTTCCTCGGTGTGCTGCTGCTCTGGGGGGTCATCTTCGTTGTAGCGTCTCTTATCGTCTCCCTTGGCGGAATCATTGGCATGATCGTTGGTGCCATCCTTGTGATGTTTATTGCTCCAGTGCTCGTTAATTCCATGGGACATGCATACCGCCAGATGTCTGGCGCCCCCTACCCACAAATGTAGGAGGCAAATTCCCTTTGGTTCAGGAAGAAGATTTTCTCTTCCTGAACCAGTTTTTATTTCTATCGAGGCAGCGCAACGGGTGGGGATCTTTCCATTCTTGAGGAAATCCCCACCCGGTTACGCTGTTCGCTTGCGAATTCAGCAGTCGTTCATGAACCCACTACCCACCCATTAGCGGGGCAGTTGGGAAACAACCTGATTAAAGGACCTGGTCACCAAATCGCCCAACAGGGAGAAATCATCATACCGGGTTGATGAGCCGCGGAATACGATACCCACCTTCCGGTAGGCGGATGCGGCATCGTGGAACCGGGCCGTCTCCACCGCGGGACGCACGCATTCGGTCTGTACCGCCGATTCCGGGATCAAGGTGGCACCCATGTCGGCAGACACCAATTGCAGGACCGTGGTGAGGCTAGCAGCCCGGGTTTCGGCGTGATTCGGGGGCATGGGGTTGAACTCTGCCTTGCGGCACAAGTCAACGATTTGGTCCCGCAAGCAGTGGCCGTCGTCAAGCAGCAGCAGGGAGACTTCCTTCAAGTCCTTCAGCTTCAAATCTTTCCGGCCCGCAAACGGGTGGTGCGCCGGCACCACCATGCGGAACCGCTCCTCGTACAGGGGGATCTCCTGCAAGCCAGCAGTGTTGGTGGGAACGGCCAGGATGGCGCAGTCGATACCGCCGTCGCGCAGCATTTGGACCAAGTGCTTGGTTTGGTCCTCGATGATGTGCAGCTCCAAATCCGGATATTTGTCCCGCACCAGTTCGATCAGTGTCGGCAGGATGTAGGGGGCGATGGTGGGGATGATGCCGATGGACAAGGGCCCAGACAGGGTGCCGGTGGCGCCATGCGCGTGGGAGAGGAAGTTTTCTGCAGCGTCGAGAGTTGCTTTCGCCAGGGGGAGAAGCTTTTCGCCAGCTGGGGTGACGATGACGCGCCGGGTGGAACGTTCAATAAGTTGAACGTTAAGACCCGTCTCCAGCGCAACAAGAGCCTGCGACAGTGAAGGCTGTGAAATGTTGAGCTTGGTGGCAGCGGTGCCGAAGTGCTTGTTTTCGGCAATTGTTACGAAGGTACGCAGTTGTGCAAGTGTTGGTCGATACTCTTTATTACTCATTTTCTTCGCCTATTTGCAAAGTTTGGTTTGATTTATGTCAATCTTAAATGCAATGGATAGCGGTATGCAATAAATTTACCCCCGCGGGTAGGTGATTCTTATGATGTGAAACCACCAAGCTGGCGTAAAGGCTGCAATGAGTGCAGTATAGTCAAACTTAAAGTAAAAACTTAAAATAAATTAAAATTATCTAAGAAATGGCCGGTTAAACGCCAGTTCGAAGGCCCAACAGGGGTGAAATTGGGGGTGAGAAACCGGAAAATCCGGGCACCCACGGTATCACATTCCCACATCATTAATTATCCAAATATCTATCACTTAACGCTAAAAATCAATTCGCAAGTCTGCGAACCTCACCTCCCCCGCGGCGTCCGAAGCATCCAAATCAATTACCCCCGCGAAGCTGAACGCATTATCCCCCTCAGGGTCTTTGATGATCTGCCGCACCTCCCATGATCGGCCTGTCTTTTTCAGCAGGAAGAACTCCGGGCCCCGGGCCGCCGGCGACACATCCACATCGGCGTAGTCCTCGAAATATGCGTCCATTGCCGCCCCAAAATCCGGCGCATCATCCAAATACTCGGTCATCTGCGTCAATGTGTCCTCCTGCTCGTAGGCAAACAACTGCACCAGCCGGAACATGATATTTCGCACCATAATGCCAAAAGCCCGCTGATTGGCCGTCAGCGCCGTCGGATCCTCCACGCCAAACGCCAGCTCCCGGGCCAGCGTATCGCGGGAAATAGGGGCATCTGGGTCCGCTAATTGGGCCCATTCATCCACCAGCGACGAGTCCACCTGCCGCACCAATTCGCCCAGCCACACAATGATGTCCTCCAGGTCATCGGTGAGATACTCCTGCGGCACCGAATGCTGCAGCGTCCGCCACGCATCCGTGAGATAGTGCAACACCACCCCCTCCGCCCGCGCTAACCCATAGGTGGCGATCAAATCCGAAAACGTCATGCCGTGTTCGATCATGTCCCGCACCACCGATTTGGGGCTAATGTCGAACTCCCGCGCCCACGGGTGCCCCTTGCAGTAAATGCCGTACGCTTCTTCCAGTTCGTCGGCCAACGGCATCGGCCATGTGATTTCCTCCACAATCGCCATGCGTTCGTTATAATCCACACCCTCGGCCTTTAACGCGGCGATTTCCTCCCCCCGCGCCTGCTTCTGCTGCGCAATCAACAGGGGCGTCGGATCCTCCAGCACCGACTCGAACACGCTGATCACATCCAACGTGTACGTGTCCGAATCCTTGTCCAAAAGCTCCAACGCCGCCAGCGCAAACGGTCCCAACGGCTGGTTCAACGCGAAATCCGGTTGCAACTCTGTCGTAAGCTGATACTCCCGGCCGGTAGGGTCCGGCTCGTCTAGCTTCACCACAATCCCCGCCGTCACCAGCCCCCGCAGCAGCTCTATCGCCCGCAAAATATCCTTATTCTGCTTCTCCCGGGAATCATGGTTATCCCGCAACAAATGCCTCATGTGGACAAACCCATCACCCGGCCGGCACACCACGTTTAACAACATGGAACTCGACACCCGAAACTGACTCACCAACCCCTCCGGCTGCGCGGCCACAAGCCGCTGATAGGTCTTCTCCGACCACACTACTTCACCGTCCCGAACCGTTTTCTTCCGAAGCTTCTTCAGCTTCGCCGGATCCGTCCCCGCCCGCTGCCGCAACCGCCAGTTTTCGATCTCATGTTCGGTTGCCTCAATGACAACATAACCCACCGTATCAAACCCGGCGCGGCCCGCCCGCCCGGCAATCTGGTGGAATTCCCGCGACGCTAAAATCCGGCGCCGGCTGCCATCAAACTTCGCCAATCCAGTAAACAATACGGTACGGATCGGCACATTAATGCCCACCCCCAATGTGTCCGTGCCGCAAATAACCTTCAATAAACCAGTCTGCGACAACCGCTCCACGAGCCGCCGATACTTCGGCAACATGCCACCGTGATGCACCGCAATCCCACGCCGTAACAGCTTCGACAACGTGTGCCCGAAGGTAGTAGTGAACCGAAAATCACCGATCTCTTCGGCGATTTTCTCCTTCGTCTCCTTGTCGATGATTTTCAGGCTGGTGAGTGATTGTGCCCGCTCAACGGCCTCCCGCTGGGTGAAATGCACAACATAAACCGGTGCCTTGTCCTCCTTTAGGAGCCGCTCAATGGTTTCATGTATTGGGGTGTAAACAAATTCGAAATCAAGTGGTACTGGCCTATCGGCGTCCGCACCAACCAGCGAAGTAACCCGACCGGTGCGCCTGGTCAAATCCTCCTGAAGCATGCTGGTGTTCCCCAACGTGGCGGACATCAACAGGAATTGCGTGTTCGGCATTTCCAGGAGCGGAACCTGCCACGCCCACCCCCGACTAGGGTCCGAATAGTAGTGGAATTCGTCCATGACGACTTGGTCAATTTCGGCACGCTCCCCACCGCGCAACGCCATGTTCGCCACAATTTCGGCAGTCGCACAAATGATCGGAGCCTGGGAGTTGACGGTGGCGTCTCCCGTCATCATGCCCACGGATTCCGGGCCGAAAATATCGCAGAGCGCAAAAAACTTTTCGCTCACCAATGCTTTAATCGGGGCGGTGTAGAAACTCCGTTGGCCGCGGGCCATGGCAATGAAATGGGCGGCGATGGCAACCATGGATTTCCCCGAACCAGTGGGTGTGGCCAAAATAACATTATCGCCGGCGAGGATGCCTAATGCGGCCTCCTCCTGCGCCGGATACAGGGTGATCCCCTTGTCTTTCGCCCAGGCGAGGAACGAATCAAAAATGGATTCGTCGATGAGGGATTCGGGCACTTCTTCCAAGTCGGGCAGCATTTGGGCAAGTGTTAGATTCACACCCATTAACCCTAATCGAATTTACCAAGCAACGACGCCACCCCGAAGCCGATGGTTGGCCCTGGGGCGGCGTCGAAAAGCTGGCTAGTTATCGTCCTCATCGTCGGCGGAATCATCCGGGGTGTCCAAGGCGGCAAGGAACCGCTCAAACTCTTCCCCTAACTCGTCACCGCTCGGCATGGGTTCGGCACTATGGCCGGGCAGCGCCATGTGCGGGTGATCCTCATAATACTGCTCCAGATTCTCATCGTATTGCTGCTCCAATAAGTCCACCACCTGCTGAATCTCGGCGGTGCCCTGAATCTGCTCCGCGATCTGCGCCGCCATCCGCCGGGAATCCTCCTCCAATGCCCCCAGCGGAATGGCGAGCCCGGCAGCCTGCGACACCGCCTCCAGCAGCTTCAACGTTGCCTGCGGGTAGGGGGAAGCCGCCAAATAATGCGGCACGTGCGCCGTGTAACCTGCCACGTTGCGGCCCTGCTTATTGAGCAAATACTCCAACTGCAACGATGCCGAACCCGGAATGCTGAACCTGGTGTCCATCTTAAAATAGGGCTCCAATAGTTCTAACGAGTTGCCGTGTGCGCTAATAACCATCGGCCGGGTATGGGGCACCGTCATGGGCGCGGAATACAAACAAATGGTTTGCGTCACCCCAAGCCGCTCAATAAGATCAGCAACCGCCTGGCTAAAAGCTTCCCACCGCAAATCCGGCTCCGGCCCGGTAAGCAGCAGAAACGGTTTATCGTTCGCGTCGAGGACCACCTGAATACCCAGGTTAATCTCCTCCACATCGGCCACCGAATTATGATCAATAGTGGTCATGGGCCGGCGCGACCGGTAGTCAATAAACTCATCATTATTAAACGACGCCACCGGCCGATGATCGAGAGCGGCAAGCAAATACGCGGAGCTTTGATCCACCGCATGTCCCGCATCGGCATAGCCTTGTAGCGCCACCACCATCGTGGGGCCTTCCTTGCCCGGCTGCGATACCGTAGGCACCGGAAACTCCAATTCATACATCTTCCGGTTATTGTCTTCCATTGGTTCTCCTTTAAAAGTTCTTAACTATACCTTAACTTAAACAATGATCGGGGTTGTATTATTCCGTTCAGCTTTTCGACGCGTTCCGTCGGCGCTCAACACCACAACAATAATTGGTGTGCAATCGAATCTTTGGGCTATATCAACTATTTTTCCCACCCTTAACCCTTAATTATGTAATCCCACCAACTAGAAAATCAAGGAAAGCCCATAATTTATTGCCCTGTGCATAACTTGCCCCAGGTGGCGCCACCATCCCCACCAAAATTTTGCACCCAAGCGCAAAATTAGCCCCAGCCGAAACCCACATGCTGGGATAAAACCATGAACTCGCTCCCCGCCCAAACGCTCGCTAACATTCCCGGAGTTTTAGGCTACTACCCCCACCAATCCATCATCTTCGTTACCTTCCGCTACCACCGCGATGACACCCACAGCCGGTGGGCGCTAGGACCAACCCTCCGCATCGACATCGACAGCCTCGACGCACTCCCCGAGGTCGGTGAGGTCCTCACCGCCGAACACGCCGACGTGGTCCTCGCCTTCATCATCGGTCGATTCCCCACCCAAGACGGCACTACCCTCGACGAAATCACCACCACCCTGGCCCAAGCCGCCGACACGCACATCGTGCCCATCGACGCCTGCTGGCACGCCACCACCATCACCAATAACGGGACCTACCAGCTCCGATTCGAACAAACCCCCTCCCTCACCGACCGTGGACTCCCCACCGCCGGCTGGCGCCACGGCCGCATCGCCGACATCCCCACAGCCCAAGCCACCCAACAACTCCTCGCCGACGGCGACCTTCCCGAGCTCACCCGCGACGACTGTTTCACCGCCTTCGACAAAGCCGCCACCGACCCAACCACATGGTGCGACCGGGCCAGCAACGTCGCCAACCTGGCCGCCCAATTGGCCGTCGACGCCCAATGCTGCCCCAGCCAATTCCAGGCCTGGTTCACCACCCTGGAAACGGAACTCATCCGACTCGAACAACCCCTTCCCACCCCACCAGGGCCAGGGGCTGACATCATCGACACCTGCGCCGCCATGCTCAGCATCACCCGGATCCGTGACGTTGCCATCAACCTCCTCCTCGACCACGACCATGCCGCCCGCACCCTAGCGCTCGAAGTCGCCCGACACTTCGATGCCCCCATCCGCACCGAGGCCCTCTGCGTTTTCGCCCTGTGTGCCCTCAGCCGACACAACACCCCCAAGGCACTCCACGCCCTCATGGTGGCCCGCGCGGAACAACCCAACCACACACTCACCCGCTACCTATTGCTCGCCTACCAGCACGAACTCACCGAAAACCTGATCGAAAAGGTACGAGACGGCAGTACCGCGGCCGCCGCCTACTATGGGCTCACCATTCCGGGCCGGCACGATACCGGTGCCGACAGTGCTGCAACCACGGACCCAAACGCCGACAACACTATCACCGCAACCTAGGGCTTTCGGTGGGCGCTGTGGGCATTATCACCCAACGCTGCGGTAAACGCCCACGCATCGGCGATAATCGTGTCTAAATCGGTGCGGGACGGCCGCCACCCCAACTCGGCCTTCGCCCGCGCCGACGAGGCAATCAACACGGCCGGGTCGCCGGCGCGCCGGTCAGCCATGGTGACGGGGATGGGGTGGCCGGTGACCTCTCGGCATTTGTCGATGACTTCCTTCACCGAGTAGCCGTCGCCCGAGCCCAGGTTGAAAATCCGGTGCGTGCCGGGCGTATTTGATTCCAGGGCGAGCACGTGGGCGTCGGCCAGGTCTTTGATGTGAATGTAGTCGCGGATGCACGTGCCATCCTTGGTGGGGTAGTCGTCACCAAAGATGAAGATCTCGTCCCGGTGCCCCAACGCCACCTGTAACACCAGGGGAATGAGGTGGGTTTCCACCTCACGGTTTTCGCCCACCGAACCGTAGGCGCCGGCCACATTGAAATAGCGCAGGCTGGTGGCACCCAACCCGTGGGCGTGCGCGTAGGAGGTGATGGCATAGTCGATCGCAAGCTTGCTGGCCCCGTAGGGATTGGTGGGGGCGGTGGGCATATCCTCAGTGATGGGCACCCGGTCGGGCTCCCCATAGGTGGCCGCAGTGGAGGAGAACACCAGATTTGTCACACCATGGGCACGCATGGCGTCGAGAAGCGTGAGCGTGGTGACGAAGTTATGGTGCCAATAGTCTTCGGGCCGTTCCATGGATTCCCCCACCAGGGAACGGGCGGCAAAATGCACCACACCATCAAAACTGCCCCCCGCAAGCACATCGCCTGCGACGTCCCGAATGTCGCCCTCGATCAGGGTAGCGTTGGCGGGCACCGCATCCCGATTGCCGGTAGAGAAATTATCCACGATCGTGATGTCATGGCCTTGTTCCAACAGCACTGTGGCGCACACACTGCCCACATAGCCGGCACCACCTGTGACAAGCAGCTTCATAATAGTCTTGGCCTTTCTGGGATGGTCGGTAAGCAACATACCCTCAATAGCCTAGTCGAGGTGGTGGCAGCTAGTTTGGCGTGGCTGGGCGTCGGTAGGGGAGCGGCGGCCTAGAGCCTGCTAGATTTCCTGGACTCGCACCGCGTGCGCTAGATCATCCACCAGGTCAACAACTTTATCGCCATTTATTAACCGGATCTGTCCGTTAATGTGTTCGAAATCCACCTCGGCGCCCACGGTCATGCCCGCGTCCAACATCTCCTTGAACTGCTCCGAATCCACCTGCAAAATCTCGTTGATTTGTGTGATCCGTACCCGGCGGGGAATATCGCTTTCCTCGGTGTCAATGGTGCGGAGCCC
>ERZ773072.528-NODE-528-length-21173-cov-18.266881_pt1 | contig 21173 bp, 14 predicted proteins | sample MGYA00580617_ERZ773072 | MGnify/ENA primary metagenome ERZ773072 (study PRJEB29015, sample SAMEA2737970) | human oral metagenome | biome: human oral; feature: human-associated habitat; material: dental | place: China | collected 2122 ...
TGTTTCCCTGGGAGGAGGCCTCGTGGGTGACGACGACGATGCCGGCATCCATGGCCTGCTTGAGGACGGGTTCGATGGCACCCGGGTCGACGGGGACCACGCAGATGGCGTCGACGCCCTGGGCGATGAGGTCTTGGATGACCTGGGCCTGCATGGTGGCGTCGGTTTCGGCCGGGCCCTTCTGGAAGACGTTCAGGCCGGTGTCTTCGGCGTATTTCTTGACGCCGGTTTCCATGCGCACGAACCAGGGGTTGGTGGCGTCCTTGGGGACGACAGCGATCGTGTAGTTGCCGTCGTCGCGGCTCGCGGTGGAGCTGCCCGTGTTGGTGTTGGCCGAGGATTGGGCGGTTTCTCCGGGGGTGCAGGCTCCGAGGGCGATGGCGCATGCGGAGGCGGCGACGAGGGCTGTGGTTGCGAGGCGGGGCTTCATTGGACTCTCCTGCGTGTATGGTCAACGTCGGTGTTGGTTGTGTGGTGCGGCGGCGGCGCGGTTGTACGTGGGCGTGGCCGCGTGTCGTTGCTGGCCGCGCCTGCGCGGTGCCGCGTGTGCGGTGCTGCTGCGTGCCGGGTGCTCCCGTCCTTGGGGGCGCGTCGGCGTGCCCCTATCCTAGGCCACGCGGGTGGTGGCGTTCACTTTCCGGGTCTGTTTGGGACGAGGCTGTGGCGGGTTTTTGGGGTGTGTGCGGGCTGGTTTTGGAGGGATTTGTCAGACGTATGTAAACACACTTTGTTCAGACAAGCATCATTCGATTCGGAGCCGAACCAACCGTTAGGTTGTTTGCAGGAGCGTCGCACACTCGTGCGGTGATGCGGATCATAACTGGACATTTGTGCGATTGGGCGCGTGCGCGCGGGAGGATGTGCAGGCGTGCGCACACATCCTCCCGCAGCTACGAATGCCTAGCTCTGCTTGGCGGCTTCAACAACCTTGTGCCACTCTCGTTCACTGAGCCCCCTTTGGCGTGCCACCATGAAGGCCGCCCTTCGATGCTCTTTCCGATCCATCTCGAGCTCACTCGGGTTCATCACCCTGCCATATGCACCTGCCCCTGAAAGAGCAGCCACAATCGCAGGGATGGCTAGCGTGAGGTTCATGCTCAACTCGAGTTTCGACCCTTCTGCGGGGCTGAAGACGATCTCCTTGAGAGACGGCTGCCCAAACAACCAATACATGGCGACAGTAATGCCACAACACAGGAGGCACACCAACGCCGCGATTGCTGATGCCTTGAGTCTCGACTTCCATTCCCTCGATACAATCGAATCGGCCAACAGATACTCTTCGCCGAGCTCAGGCAGCGTCAGGGACGCCAATGTCCGTGTTCCGTTGATCTGATTGAGCGTTCCGTTCAGGTCCCCACCGAACTGAGCGATCTGGTTGCCATCTCCCTTGTTGGCAATTTTCTGAGACATCCTGTCCCCTCCTCTGAGTCACATTGCCGACCGCCATGGTCGACAAACAACACGTTAAGGAGGGGCATACTCATCTGCGTCCGCCCCAACCAGCAAGGCTCGGAAATGACCACCGCTGCGCGTGCAGTCGCCAAATCGATACGCCACCAATAGGACCAAAACATGCACAGATCAGCCTCCAATATAAGGCGCATGAGCACATCGCTCTCACAACAATCGAACAGCAAGTCATCCTGTTTGGGAACTCTAGCTTCGTCAACAGAGTGGTGGCATGCGCAAGGCAGAGATCGAACGTCTCAACGAGCAGATCCGAGCACACAAGGCACACACCCTTGCCTGGGAGAATCCGTCTACCTAGACGAAGACACCTACAACCACGCACTGGAAGTCCACGGCACAGTTCAGTGCCTGGAACCCCAGATCAAGACATACGACGAGAAGAACATTCTCAAGAAAGAAAAAGACCAGCTCCTCGAGACCCTGCACACCAAGATGATCGGCTCGATCGCTGCTGATTCCAACGCTGAGATGAACCGAGTCAACGCTGAGTTGTATCCCGATGGCAGCCGCAAGGTGTGCCCATAGTTCCAGTTCCAGATCAACGGGCAAGGCATCAATTACAAGTTCGACCACTGCGGCAATCCAGGCTCAGGAGCCAAGTCCCGGCACCTGGCGATCTTCGATGTCGCAATGCTCCGCCACACGCCGCTGCTGTTCCTCACCCACGACTCAGCGATCATCAAACTCGTCGGACACGCACCCATTCGCGCGCTGCTAGGTGCATACATGCGTGCGGCGGAACTCACAAGCGCTGCAGAAGAGCCCAAGCAGGTATTCTTCTCATTCGATGCGACAAAGGCGTATGGTCGGCAAGCCGAGGAACTCGTCGAAGCGACGCGCGTCATCCACCTCGGCGACGGCCCTGAAGCCCTCTACGGCTTCACCTGGAACACAGAGACCACCGAGGAAGGTAACTAACCATGCGTATCACCTTCAAACCGCTGTGGAAACTCCGCATTGGCCGCGACATGACCCGCGAAGACCTCCGCCGAGCTGCAGGACTATCCCCAGCAACCATCGTCAAGCTCGGTAAAGACGGCAACGTCACCACCAACGTACTGCTGTGGATCTACCAAACTCTGCAGTACAATCTTGAAGATATCATTGAAGTAGTACCAGAAACAGCAAATAAGGAAATGCCAGTATGAGTAACCTCGGACCCTTCATTTGGGGCATCGCCGACCAACTCCGAGGCGATTACAAGCCGCACGAGTACGGTGATGTCATCCTGCCGATGACCATTTTGCGCAGGCTCGACTGTGTACTCGAAGACCATCGGGAGGACCTGGCTGGGCTTGTCCGAGCCTTTGCTGACAAACCTGAACTACTCAGCGCCCAGGTCAAGCGCAAGACCGGCTTGTCTTTCTACAACACGACACCGTGGACGCTGCAGACGCTACTCGGCGACCCCGCAGGGCTCGAGGCCAACTTCAAGCAGTACGTCGATGGATTCTCGGACAACCTCGACGTCTTCGAGCGGTTCAAGTTCGGCGACCAGATTGCCAGGATGGCGGAGAAGGATCTGCTCTTCATCATCATCGAGAAGTTCGCGCGCGTAGACCTGCACCCAAACAAGGTCCCCAACGCAGAGATGGGCGACCTCTACGAGTATCTGATTCGCACGTTCAACGAGTCCACCAATGAGTCGCCCGGTGAGTACTTCACACCCCGCGACGCAATCCGGCTCATGGTCGACCTGATCTTCGCGGGGGACGACGACGCACTCTCGGTTCCAGGTACGGTCCGATCGATTTACGATCCCACCGCGGGAACAGGTGGGATGCTCTCGATCGCAGAAGAACACCTCATCGGCACCCCGGAACACCCTGGCCTCAACCCCGACGCTCAGCTACGTATGTACGGGCAGGAGCGAAACGACCAGTCCTACGCAGTCTGCAAGTCCGACCTGCTCATCAAAGGGCATGATCCGTCCAACATCCAGCTTGGCGACACACTCGCTGATGACAGGTTCCCCGGCCAAACTTTTGATTACTGCTTGTCCAACCCTCCTTATGGCGACGACTGGAAGAAGAGCCAAGCTGCGGTCATCGCCGAGCTTAAGGAACTGGGGGAGGCATCCCGCTTCTACGTAGGAGCAAAGGATCCCAAGAAGAACACCCCGGCAGTCTCCGATGGACAGATGCTCTTCCTACGCCACCTCATTGCAAAGATGCGCCCCAAGAACAAAGGCGGTGGACGCGCGGCCATCGTCATGAACGGCTCACCCTTGTTCAATGGCGCAGCCGAGTCAGGACCCTCCAATATCCGGCGATGGGTACTCGAGGCAGACCTCGTTGATGCCATCATCGCGCTGCCGAATGACATGTTCTACAACACCGGGATTGCTACCTATATCTGGGTGTTGGACAACAACAAGCCCGAAGAGAGACAGGGTAAAGTCCAACTCATCGACGCCACCAACTTCTACGTCAAGATGCGCAAGAAGCTCGGCGACAAGGGACGCGAACTCTCGGAAGCCAACCGTCGCCAGATCCTTGAGATCTACGGCGCCTACGAGGAGTCCGACTACTGCAAGATTCTGCCCGTTGAGGAATTCGGATACTGGACCATCACCGTTGAACGACCCCAACGCGACCAGGATGGCCAGATCGTCACGACTTCACGAGGTAAGCCGGTCGCAGACTCCAACCTCCGCGACACAGAGAAAGTTCCCTTCACCTACGCAGGCAATACGGACGGGATCGGCGGCTATGAAGCCACCGCCGATGCGTACATGCGCAGCGAGGTGCTGCCATACGTTGATGATGCCTGGATCGACAAGAAGAAGACCAAGATCGGCTACGAGATCCCTGTGACCCGATACTTCTACGCCGCCGCTCCAATTCGGTCATTGGAGGAGATTGACCGAGACCTTAGTGCGACTGTGACGGCACTGGCACGGCTACTCAAGGAGCTCGAGGAATGACAGTTACACCTCTGCGATACGTCTGCACAGTTAATGATGAAACTCTGCCAGCATCCACTGATTCGAACTATGAATTTACTTACTGCGATGTCACATCCGTACAAACAGGTCACGTAAAGATTCCTGAGACAACGACAACGTTCAGCCAAGCTCCTTCTCGGGCTCGACGCATTGCGCGTCCAGGAGACGTCGTCTACGCCACAATCCGACCAAATTTGAAAGCCACCGCACTTGTTCCACAAGTCGAAACCCCCCTCATAGTTTCAACTGCGTTTGCGGTACTTCGACCAAAAGAAGGATTGCTGCCGAAATATCTAGCGTACGCAGTCCAAGACGGTACATTTGAACAACAATTGTCCAGATCAGCAGTTGGTGTCTCATACCCAGCCATTGACGAGCAAACTGTCAAGGCTGCACGTATTCCCGTTCCAGACATGGAGTCTCAGCGTCGCATTGTTGAGTTTCTCGATGCTGAACTCGAGCAAATTGACGCCCTCACCGCAGAACAAGAACGGCTGGTTTCCCTGCTAATCGAACGTCGTGCAGCAGTTGCGGAGGAACTTGTCAGTCGGGCAGATTCGAAGGAAGTTCGCAATCGAGGCATTTTCAGGCATGTGGACCGTAAGTCCAAGACCGGCGAGGAGGAATTACTCTCAGTTAGTCACATCACCGGGGTGACTCCACGGTCTGAGAAGAATGTGACAATGTTTGAAGCAGAGTCGAAAATTGGATACAACCTGGTTGAGCCAGGAGAGTTAGTAATTAACACAATGTGGGCATGGATGGGAGCGCTCGGCGTTTCAGATTTTGAAGGCATTGTGAGCCCTTCCTACGATATTTACGAGTTTATCGATCGAGGAGAATTTTGCCCCGAATACTTCGACATGCTCTATCGGACCGATCGTTACATTGGACTTATGAAGGCTCATTCCCGGGGCATTTGGGAATCGCGACTCCGGTTGTACCCCGACGTGTTTCTATCCCTTACTTCGCCAGTTCCCTCTCTTAAAGCGCAACAGCAGATAGCTCATGAGTACCGCGTCAAATGTGCTGAAACAGATGAGTTGCTCTTGAAAGTGCAATCTCTTACCAGTCTTTTGGAAGAACGAAAGCAAGCATTGATTACGGCGGCAGTGACCGGTGAGCTGGAGGTGTGAGTGATGGCGACGCAGCATGAGAAGGCTTTCGAGGAGGAGATCTGCGATTACCTCGAGGCGCACGGTTGGGTTTACGACCGCCACTACCGTGGCTACGATCAGAGTCTCGCCTTGGTGCCGGATGATGTGTTTGCTTGGCTCCGTCGTACTCAGCCGGAGCAGTGGGAAAAGGTCGTCAAACCGTCAATGACTCCTGCAGAACAAAAACGCGCCAAGCAAGGGATTCTCGACCGACTTGCGAAGGAGCTTGATCAGCCTCTGGAGCATGGCGGTGGAATCTTGGCGGTGCTTCGGGGCGGATTCAAACGCACTCCGGCCAAGTTCGCCACGTGCGCGTTCAAGCCCGCAACCACGCTCAATCCCACTGCACAGCGGAACTACGAGGCCAACATTCTGCGGGTGATGCGCCAAGTCCACCACTCGGCCAAGCATCCCAATGACTCGATTGACCTGGTCTTCTTCGTCAATGGCATCCCCGTGGCTACTGCCGAACTGAAGACTGACAACACCCAGTCAATCGATGACGCGGTTCATCAGTACAAGCACGATCGCAAGCCGCAAGGTGAGCCGCTTCTGAAGTGGGGATCACGTTGTCTGGTCCATTTCGCTGTATCCACGGACGAGATCCGTATGACGACACGACTCTCGGGGATTGACACAGTGTTCCTGCCGTTCAACCTTGGTAATGACGGCGGTGCTGGTAACCCGGTCAATCCTGATGGTGCGGCGACCTCATACCTTTGGGAGCGTGTGCTCCAACGTGACAACTGGCTACAGATCATTGAGCGCTTCATCAACGCTCAAACGTCGGAGAAGATCGACCCGGTGACCGGGGAGCACAAGAAGTCGACTCAGATCATCTTCCCACGATTCCACCAGTGGGAGGCAGTCACCGAACTTCTGTCGGCCACCAGAGCCGAGGGGTCAGGGCACCGTTACCTCATCCAGCACTCGGCAGGATCAGGGAAGACCAACTCCATTGCCTGGCTGGCTCATGGGTTGGCCAACCTCCACGACGACGCCAATACCAAGATTTTCGACTCGGTCATCGTGGTCACCGACCGGACAGTCCTCGATGACCAGTTGCAGAAGGCGATCAAGGCGATCGAAGGCACCCGCGGGACGGTCGGAACGATCAACGCCGATGAGGTCCGCAAAGCAGCAGAAACCTCCAAGTCGGCTCTCCTCGCCAAGGAACTGGCTAGCGGCAAGCTGATCATCATCGTCACGTTGCAGACGTTCCCCTTCGTTCTCGAAGCGATCTCTGAGCAGGGTGGAATGGCAGACAAGAACTTCGCTGTCATCGCGGACGAAGCACACTCGTCTCAGACTGGAACAAGTGCGCAAAAGCTGCGCCAGGTCCTCTCGCAGGCAGAGGTTGAGGCAATCGGCGAGGGTGCAGAGCTGTCCGTTGAGGACGTGCTGGCTGCGGAGATGGCTGCGCGCGCCACATCCGCAAACGTGTCCTTCTATGCCTTTACAGCCACCCCCAAGGGTAAGACCCTCGAAATGTTCGGTCGCCCCGGTGCCGACGGGACACCGCAGGCGTTCCATGTGTATTCGATGCAGCAGGCCATCGAGGAAGGGTTCATCCTCGACGTATTGCGCAACTACACCACCTACAAGACAGCATTCCAGCTTGCACAGAAAGCCGATGGGAAAAACGCGCCAACTGATGAGGTGGATGAGGCCACCGCGACGAAGGGCCTTATGCGATGGGTGAGTTTGCATCCGACCAATATCGCCCAGAAGGTCCAGATCATCGTTGAGCACTACCGCACCAATGTGGCCCACCTGCTTGATGGGCACGCCAAGGCAATGGTGGTGACCTCCAGCCGGGCAGCAGCCCTCAAGTACAAGACCGCGATCGACCGATACATCGCCTCTCATGGTTACGAGATGGGCTCCCTGGTGGCCTTCTCAGGCAGTCTCACCAGTGAACAAGTTGAAGAAGTGGTTCCCGGAGTCGCCGAGCCCTACACCGAACACAACATGAACCCGGGGCTGCGTGGCCGCACAATCCCGAATGCTTTTGGTGGGGACCAGTACCAGGTACTGATTGTGGCGAACAAGTACCAGACGGGCTTTGACCAGCCGCTCCTCTGCGCGATGTATGTTGATAAGAGGCTCGACGGAATCGAGGCAGTCCAGACACTGTCACGCTTGAACCGTACCCTGCCGTCCAAGGGCAAGGACACCACCTACGTCCTCGACTTCGTCAACGATCCCGAGACAATCTTGAACTCGTTCCTGCCGTACTTCCGCACGGCCCAGATCACCCAAACAACAGACCCTGATCTGGTACACGACCTAGCGCGCAAGCTCGAGACGGCCGGTATTTACACCGCAGACGAGGTGGACCGCTTCGCTCACGCCTTCATCATCGAAAAGGCACATGGCAAGCACACCGGTGCCCTCAAGAGCGCTGCCGATCGCTTCAATGATCGGTACTGCGCAGCGCTCAAGGACCAAGACAAAGCATCCATCGACGAACTGGACCTCTTCCGCAAAGACGTGGGATCTTTCGTCCGCCTCTACGACTTCCTGTCCCAGATCGTTGACTACGAGGACACAGATCTCGAAAAACTCGCGCTGTTCCTCCGCCTCCTCAAGCCGCGTCTCACAGGGCGCAAGAGCACCGAGGAACTTGACCTGTCAAGCATCGAGTTGACACACATCAAGCAAACACGGCGTAGCGAGGGATCAATCTCGCTGACTGGTGACGGGGACAAGCTCAAGCCGATGGGTATCGGCGGTGGGACCACACGGGACCCAAACATGGTGGCCTGGGAACAGATCCTGAAGAACATCAACAATCTGTTCGAAGGGGAGAATTTCGACCCCGACTCGGTCAATTCTTGGGTGCAGGGAGTCGTGACCATTCTCGTCAAGGACGAGGCGATCCGAGAACAGGTCAACGCGAACAGCAAGGAACAGTTCCGCGAATCGCGCACCATTGAAGAAGCCGTCACGAATGCTGCCCTCGACCACCATGACGCTCAGAACAACATCCTCGAGAAGTTCTTCGAGAGTCCTCAGCGTCGAGCCGCTGTGATCCGCGAGATTTCAGACCTCATCTACTGGGAGCTCTCCCACGTCGTGCAAAGAGGTGAACAGGACGAGATTGCCACAGGCGCATGAGTTGAGAGTCGAGTGCCTGACGCTCGCAAACCGTCGACAAACCTGAAGGTCGCCGCCGTACCATCGGTGCAGGGCTATGCAAGATCGCCGAGGAGCGTCCCCTCGCTGGTGCGCCAGGTGGCGTTCGTGGGGGTTGGGTTCACGGGCTCTTCAGAGTTGAGTGTGGGTGACCGGGTGTTGGTCGGGGGTTGCGGGTAGAGGTCGAGGTCCCAGGTGATGAGCGGACTTCAACCCCCGCTGTCGTCAAGGACCTCGGGCGGTGTCTCACCCTACCTGCTACTGTTCTGTGTCACTTGGGCGTTGTGATCGGTGTGATCTGCTCGTCGACTTGGAGGGTTTCCATCTGGTTGCTGCCGCTCGGCGTGAGCGTGCTCTGGTACTCGACATAGAGTCCTGCGATCGCTGTGCTGGCTGCCCGGGTTGTGGGGTGATCGCTCAAGGCCACGGGCGTGTGGTGGTGGAGGTGATCGACGCGCCCTGGGCCGGGGTCCCGGTGCGGATCCGATGGTTTAAGCGCCGATGGATATGCCGCGAAACCACCTGCCAGACGGTGACATTCCTGGAACATGATGAGCGGGTGTGTGCACCCCGGGCGCGTCTGGGGACCCGGGCGATCCGCTGGGTGATCCGGCAGTTGCGCTTCGAGGGAGCCACCATTGCAGGATTGGCTCGACAACTGGCAACTACGTGGAATACCGTGTGGTCCCATATCAAGCCGTGTCTGCAAGCCGCATCTGATGACCCCGCCCGCTTTGCAGGGGTTCGGGTGCTGGGGGTTGACGAGCACGTGTGGCACCACCAGGACCGACGCCGCCGGGGCCCACGTGAGCTCACCGGCATCGTGGACCTGACACGAGGGAAGGATCATCCCACGGCCCGGTTGTTGGACCTGATGCCTGGCAGGTCTGGCACCGTGTACAAGAACTGGCTGGCCGAGCGCAGCGAACAGTTTCGCTCCGGTATCCAGATCGCGACGCTGGATCCCTTCCAGGGACAGCAAGAACGCCATCGCTTGGCCAACTCCAAGACACAATCAGCGTGCTGGACGCCTTTCACATCGTCAAGCTCGCCGGGGACGCTCTCGATGAGGTACGCCGCCGCGTCCAGCAAGAAACACTGGGACACCGCGGACGCAAAGGGGAGCCCCTCTATCAGATCCGCAATCTCTTGCGCGCCTGTCGTGATCGGCTCACGAAGCGTCAACAAGAACGACTCCGCGCAGCCTTCACGGCAGATGAAGCACACATCAGTGTCGAAGTCGCCTACCACTGCGCCCAGCAAGTACGCGAGGTCTTCCACCAAGCCACACCCGCCCAAGGCCGACGCCTGGCCACACACCTCATCGAGCGCCTACCAACGTGTCCCATCCCCGAAATCGCTCGCCTGGGCCGGACCCTACGCACGTGGAAGGATGCCTTCTTGGCCTACTTCGACACCGACGGAGCCAGCAACGCACCCCACCGAAGCCATCAACGGAATCATCGAACTAGGAAGACGCACCGCCAGAGGCTACCGCAACCCCACCAACTACCAACTCCGAATACTCCTCATCCGCAGACCTAGATGTCACCCTCTACCAAACTATGAAAGAGCATGCAAACTAGCAAGCGTAAATCAATTCAATAGCTACCACAATGGAATTGTGATTGAACTCGCCCCAAATGTAGTACTCTTTGATAAGAATCAATGATCATCTGTTTCTCTTTTGATGAAACACACGTTGAGTTTAATTCCGATTCTGCTCAGCGTTTTGAATGCTCGCACAATACTAACTTTGGTGAACATGTATAGAGAATGTTCAGTCATCGTAGCATTGGATTTCGCCAGAACTAAGGTGACGGTCTTAGGGATGTGTGTGAAGTCGTTACGGTCTTTGTCTTCTGTGGCCTGACAAAGTTCAGTTATCTTATCCTCAAGCTTCTTCTGTGTATCTGTATCATACGAAAGCAGTTCTGCCGAATTTAATGCTTGAAGAACTAGGTGGCTGGCGGCGGCGGACGTATCCGTAAGTTTTACGTGAATGAAGTTACCGCCTTTGACAAGTACGTCACAAGCTTCAAGGCGAAGATGGTACTCCGTAGATGTGATGAGATTTTTATCCAGAAGGAGTCCATCTTGCGCTTCCGCAAGAAGCGCATTATATTCACCCTCATCGCGTATGTCTCGGTTCCATTCGGGAATGGGGTCCAAGGTGTCAGAATCGTTAATGATCTTTGAAAGTTCGCTAACAATCTGTTGGATATAGCTATTTTCAAGCTTGAACCAGTTTCCGTTAAGGAGGTAGTATCGATGGTTTGGGTCATCTTTGACTGTTTGTTCATTGGTCAACCAATCTCGTAATTTGACTGGACGTCCCATTTTCTCAGCGTCGTTAAAGAGCTGAACCTTGACGTGGTTGAGCAAGGCGGCAAGTTGTTTTGCAGATATGGAACTGCTGCCATTTGTTGTCTCGCTTTTGAGTAGTGGTCCGAGTAGGTCGAATATATCGTTAGGAGGAAAGATCTTCTTGATATTGGGGGTATTCGGAGTAAAATCGCGGGGGACGGAAATTAATTTAAAGTGAGTAGGTTCACCTTCTAAGTCGAAGGTGGAATGTGGGTACATAAACCCGATTGGCGAGGCTTGTTCGTCATCTTGAAGGGCGTTTACCAGTTGGCTGTCGAGCATCTTAATTTTGTCTTTGTTGCGCTCGGGTCTTAGGTTTTCAAGGTGTGCTAACTTGCTAGATGGCTCTTGGTTTAAAATATCCTGTAGCTGGTCAATTACCCTGCAGATGGATTCGGCATCAGGCTCCAAAGGAATGTTAATTGAGTCTGTTGCGCGAATCTTAAGCTGGTCACCTCCTTTTTCTAGTCCTCCGCTGAGGTCGATGCGGGTAAGAAAGTCTCGGAACTCATCGAAGGCGAATTCGTTGATCTCTGAACCAGTTGGGGTTGTGGTTCGGACTTGTTTTGGTTTTGATTCTAGAGCGTTCGTGTTGATGGATCGAATTTCTTGTGATTCGTGCAGGCGAATTGCGATGCGTACTCCGTAGAGGTCGTCCACTTTTGTATTATCGATCCATGTGTGTTCAGCCCCAAATGTTACGGCCCATAACTCTGTCGGCTGGGCGGAGTTATCTTTAGCTAATCCGTTATTAGGCTGAATGAAAAGGATTGCCCCTGATTGTCTGTTGTTCACATCAAACTGTGAGCCGCTAATGCTATTGATTGTATGTAGCCATTTCGGGGCCCTTTCTGTCATGCTTTTGCAAATCGCGTAGATATTATAGCCGCCAAAGGTTCGTTCGTGTGTTTGAAGATTTGACCTAGCGCTATTCCCTCTGTTTTGATCAGTTTTGTGAGCAGTGGTTTCGCTTTGGTTCAAGCGTTGCAATTCTTCTTTGAGTTGCTCATTGAGAGCATCGATTGGTTCTATTGTGTTAATTAATCGATAAATCGTAACGCGCTGTTTTTTTGCCCTTGCCACTTCTAGCTCCTTTGGTATGTGGGCGGCGTCAATGGGTGGTAGCAATGAGCTCGTTGCTTCCACCCATTCGTATCGCTGTCTTCTCACTCGTAAGTTGAATCCTGTGGTAGTCGTTCGCTGAGTCTTCGCGGGCTTAGCGTGTGACTTTCGTCTCCGACCGTAACACACCTGTTCGGATGGGTCATGCACAACTGTCAAGTTGTCTGGCAAATCGAAAAATACAAGATAAATGGCGGAGGTTCTTTGTGCTGATAGTCAAATTAGTCGCTCGATATTTTTCAAATCTTCAAACTGTCTAATTGATTGGCGGGTTGGTTGTGCTCGGCCGGTGAGGGTTGTGTCGGGAGGGGTGGGGGAGGGGTTGACCCTCGCTTAGCTCTGCCTTACTCCTTCATCTCCCAAAGGTCAAGACTTTCTAAAATGTGAAACCCTCTGGAAAGTTTGTCAGCAACCTTGGAATCATTGTGAAATGGCGCGTTGTCTGGACTGACCCAGGGGCCGCGTCTCCATCTGTACAGAAACGAGGAATGATGATGCATCAACGCTCATGGAAGACCCTCATCGCGGGAGGAGCCGCCCTCGCTGTCGGCCTCACCCTCTCCGCGTTCGGGGCCCCCACCCACGCGGAAGGCGTCGCGGGAATCACCTCCGAGGCTCGCGCCCAGGACGAGGTCATGAACTACGCGGTCAACCTGCCCGCCACCGCCTCGCGCTACGACTTCAACGCGGCCGTCTCCAAGGCCTCGGAAGGTGGCGTGGTCCTGGCCCAGTACCCCGAGTTCAACTCCTTCTTCGTCCAGTCGGTGAAGGCCGCCTACGCGCCCGACCTCGGCAAGAGCCTCGTCGCGGCCGGCATCTCCTACGACTCCATCGGACCCACCCGCTACAAGACCGTCACCGGCGACGAAGTCCGCACCGAACAGCCCACCAAGACGGAAACCGAAGCCGCCGCCGTCAACGAGGCCGCCGCCGTGCGCACCACCGGCCTGTCCGCCGACTCCCAGCTCAACGACTTCACCCCCGACTCCGGCGACGCCAACGCCTGGGGCCTGGCCGCCATCGGCGCGGTCGAAGCCCAGCAGGTCGACGTGCCCCGCGAGCAGGTCACCGTCGCCGTCATGGACACCGGCATCGACCCCGACCACAAAGACCTGAAGGACCGCATCGACGCCTCGCGCTCGGTCGGCTGCTCCGTCAACGGCATCCCCAACCAGGACCCCTCGGCCTGGAAGGATGACAACGACCACGGCACGCACGTCGCCGGCACCATCGCCGCCTCCCACAACGCCTACGGCGTCGACGGCGTCGCCCCCGACGCGACGCTCATCGCCATCAAGACCTCGAACCTCGCGGGTTCCTTCTACCCCGAATACGTGGCCTGCGCCTTCGACTGGGCGGCCGAGCATGACGTCGACATCTCCAACTCCAGCTACTACATGGACCCCTACGCCTTCTGGATGCCCAACGAGGCCTCCCAGGCCGCGGGCCTCGAGGCGGCCTCGCGCGCGGTGCGCTACGCGAAGGCTCAAGGCGTCGTTAACTTCGCCGCCGAAGGCAACTCGAACGACGACCACGACAACCCGACGATCGACAAGGATTCCCCCAACGACGTTGAGGGCGCAGCCGTCGAACGCAACGTCGCGGGCGGCATCGACGTGCCCGCCATGCTGGGCGATTCGGTCCTGTCCGTCTCCGCTCTGAAGCTGCCCACCGGCACCGACCCGGCCACCGCCAAGCTCGAGCGCGCCGGCTTCTCCAACTACGGCAAGAACTCGGTCGATGTCGCGGCCCCCGGCCAGCGCATCTGGTCGACCCTCCCCACCTGGACGAAGGAGCCGCCCTTCGGCTACCTGTCCGGCACCTCGATGGCCTCCCCGCACGCCGCGGGCGTGGCCGCGCTGATCAAGCAGATCCACCCGGACTACACGCCCGACCAGACGATCGCCCTGTTCAAGAAGCAGGCGAACTACACCTACGACCGCCTCGCCGAGCCCGAGGACGGTAAGGAATACCGCGGCGCCGGCCTCGTCAACGCCCTGGCCGCCGTCCTCAAGGACCAGCCGCAGCCCGTCCTCGGCAGCCTCGAGTACTCCCACGACGGCGTCACCGACTGGCGTCCGCTCGCCGACGCGTCGGTCTCGGGCATCGTCTACGTGCGCACCACGGTCTCCGGCCCCGTCACCAAGGCCTCCCTGCAGGTCGCCGACAAGGAACCCGTGACCGGCGCCGGAACGGGCGCCTTCACGGGTAACGAGGTCACGCTCGTGGCAGGCCCCTACAACGCCACCGACCTGATCGACGACGCCCCCCACGTCGAGGTCACGGTTTCCGCCGAGGGCCGCAATAAGGACGCCCGCGCCGATGACGACGTCAAGGACTCGATCCACTTCCACGTGGATGAATCCCTGCGCGACGGCGGCGCCTGGACCAACAGCACCGATGGCTGGAAGTACTGCTACAACGACGGCTACTGCGCCCGCAGCAAGTACGTCAAGATTGACGGCAATACCTACTACTTCAACGGTGACGCCGTGATGGCGACCGGCTGGGTCACCTTCGACGCGGCGTGGCACTGGATGACACCGTCCGGCCGCATGGCGACGGGCTGGACCAAGGTTGGTGACACCTGGTACTACCTCGATCCCACGACCGGCGCGATGGCTACCGGCTGGGCCAACGTTGACGGCTCCTGGTACTACCTGAACGCCTCGGGCGCGATGGCCACCGGATGGGTCAACGTTGACGGCTCCTGGTACTACCTGACCGGCAACGGCTCCATGGCCACCGGCTGGACCGCCGTGAACGGCAAGTGGTACTACCTGACCGGCAACGGCACGATGGCGATCGGCTGGGTCAACGACGGCGGTACCTGGTACTACCTTGATGCCTCCGGCAAGATGGTCACCGGTTGGGTCACCATCGACGGTAAGCGCTACCGCTTCGCGCCCTCCGGCGCCTGGCTCGGCTGAGCCAGAAGGGGGACGAGGCCTGGGCTGGGACGCTCCGGCCTCGAACCCCGCGCTGAGCGCTGATGGTGCGCGCAACTGAATACAACAGGGGCGGGTCCGAACGTATCGTTCGGACCCGCCCCGTTATTCCCTCACGCGTCCCGGGAGGGATCCGGGCGCGCCCCCAACGGTGCCCGGGGGCGCGATGGGCCTCAGCCCAGGGAGTCGAAGAGGACCTGCAGGCCCTCGCCCATGGTCGGGTGCGCGATCGGCAGGAAGCGCAGCTGCTCATACGTCAGGCCGCCAGCCATGGCCACGTGTACGGCGGTGATGACCTCGGAGACGTTTGGGCCGATCAGCGTGGCGCCCAGAATCTGGTGCGTGTTCGCATCCACGACGGCCTTCCAGAAGCCATCGCCCGCGTAGCGCATCGTCTTGGCGCGAGGAATCGCGGCCGTGGGCACCTTGGCGATACGCACGTCCAGGCCGGCCTCGCGAGCCTTGGACTCGGACAGGCCGATGCGCGCCAGCTCGGGGGTGGCGAACACGGCGTAGGGGATCGTGCGGCCCTTCGTGGTGGTCGTCGCGTCCTCCAGGGACGCGCCCGTCAGCTGCGCGCGGATGATGCGGAAGTCCGACCAGGAGGCGTGCGTGAACATGGGGGTGCCCGCGCAGTCACCGGCCGCCCACACTCCCTGCGCAGAGGTGCGCAGGTGCTCATCGACCGCGACGAAACCACGATCGGTCAGCTCAACCCCGGCCTCGTCCAGGCCGATGCCGTCCGTGTTGGGCACGCGACCTGCGGCCACCAGGACCGCCTCTGCGGACACCGTGGAGCCGTCGGAGAGCGTCAGGGTCGTCGTGTTGCCCTCGCGCGAAGCCGACTCGGCGCGGCCGGGCACGATGCGCACGCCGGCGGCCTCAAGGCCCGCCTCGACGACGCGGGCGGCGTCCTTGTCCTCGCGAGGCAGCACGTGATCACCCGAGGAGATGAGCGTGACATCCACGCCGAAGGTCGCCATCATCGACGCGAACTCCACGCCGATGTAGCCGGCGCCGATAATCGCCAGGGAGGAAGGGAGCTCCTCCAGGCGCAGGATCTCCTCGTTCGTCCAGGCGCCCGACTCCCACAGGCCGGGGATCGCGGGACGCGCCGGACGCGAGCCCAGGTTGATGAGGACGCGCTCGCCGCGGATCGTGCGCTCGCCGCCCTCTTCGAGGGCGATAGTCACCGTGCGCTCGCCCGTGAAACGAGCCTCGCCGCGGATGAAGTCAAGGCCGGGGGCCGCGAACATCTTCTCGTGCGCGCCGACCATGGCGCCGACGATGCCCTCCTTGTGGGCACGCAAGAGACCCAGGTCCACGCGCGCGCCCTCGGTACCGACCACGCCGAACGCCTCGTCGGTGCGCGCATCGCTCAGGCGACGAGCCGAATTGACCAGGGACTTTGTGGGGATGCAGGCCACGTTAATGCAGGTGCCGCCGACGAACTGGCGCTCCACCATGGCGACCTTCCAGCCCGCCTTCGCCCGCTCCATCGCCAGGGACTTACCGGCCTTACCGCCGCCAACGACCAGCAGGTCGACGGACTCGATTGCATTTGTGGACATGGTTCTCCTTCAAGTTGTGAGGTGATACTTCTTCAACGCCCGTCCAGCCGATCTATTCCACAGGGGACACAACCCGGGCGTGTCGCTTCTCACCCGAGTTTGCCGCAATGTCAGGCGAATGGCTGTTGTATCGGAGCGGTGTGTCATAGTGTGGTCCTGCCGTTCGTTGAAAGTGCCTCCGGCATGCTTGAATAGAGCCATGAGGGCTCTAGATATTGGTGATTTCAAGGAGGATGTAGGTGCCGCGCTCGCGCGAGCCTCATCCGGGGAAATCGTCACGCTCACGCAGGAAGGCCAGCCCGTCGCCGAGCTGGGTCCCGTGCGCATGTCGACCTACCAGCAGTTGCGCGACCTAGGCCTCGAGCGCCCCGCCATGGCGGACCTCGACGCCTACCAAATGCCGTCCAAAAACCTCCCCGACGGGCGAGGAGTGGTCGGCAAACTACACGACTGACGACGTTTGTCACCGGTCGCCATGCGCTACCAGCGAGCACATGGCGACCGTCGTTAGCTCCTGCGCTTGGCGCGATTCGTGGGTTCGGCGTGCAGCGGGTCCTCGGGCCACGGATGCTTCGGATAGCGCCCGCGTAGCTGCGCGCGCACGTCCCGGTACGGCCCCGCCCAAAACGACGTCAGGTCGGAGGTGACCGCCGCTGGCCTGCCCGCCGGGTCCGTCAGATGCAGCACCAGGGGGACGCGCCCGTCCATGAGGCGGGGCGTTTCCGTCCACCCGAAAGCCTGCTGGACCCGCAGGGTGAGCACCGGGTGCGGCCCGCTCCAGTCGATCGGGCGCGTGCCTCCGGAAGGAATCGGCAGCTTCTCAGGCGCCAGCTCGTCTAGGCGCGCCGCCTGTGGCCAGGGCAGCAGCGATCGCAGCACGTCCAGCATAGACACCTGCGACAGGGGAGCACCCGACGCGAGGCGCCGCCCCCACGGGGTCAGCCACTGGCGTGCGCTGCCCGCCAAGGCCTCGTCGGACACGTCCGGCCAGGGGGAGCCCAGCGCCTCGTGCAGTGCGCGCATGCGCTCGCGCAGGGACGAGGCCTCCTTGCCCCATCCGAGCTCGCCGAGCCCCCGGGACGACAGGTAATCGGCCACCAGCGCGGTCGCCTCCTCGTCGCTCAGGGCGTTCGCGGGGGAGGAGGACAGGGGGATGGCGCCGAGGCTGTGCGTGCGCGTGGCGCGCAGGACCCCGCGCTCGACGCGCGCTTCGGTCTCCTCGGTGAGCAGCGCCGTCCCAGCGGCCAGCGCGTCCTCCTCGGATAGCGGCACGGCCGCGAGGATGCGCGCGTGGCGCGAGGCCGGGGCGCGGTCGATGGACGCGACCGCCAACCATTCCTGGCCCTCCAGGGGAGAACCGTCGGGCAGCTCGGCGCCCACGCCTCCCGCGAGGATATACGCGGACGAGGCCGGGCGACGCCGTGCGATCCACTGCGGGTAGGCGAGCGCGCAGGTCAGGGCCAGCTCGTCCTCGCGGGTGCGCGCGCTCTGCCGCTTCGCCCGGGAGGTGCCCGCACTGCGCGCGTCGCTGCGTGTCGCGTCGGAGATGTTGGCGCCGGGCAGGTCGAGCCCCGCCAACTCCCCGTCTGCCAGCCCGGAAGCGAGACGCTTCAGGCGCGCCTCCGTCTCGGTGACCCGTGCCCCCTGGGAGCGGCCGATGCCCGCCTGCCCGCCGCGCCCGAGCCGACGTTCCACGCTTCCCAGGTCTGCGCCCGGCGCGCGCACATCCTCGGACAGCAGAGCCACGAAGCGCGCCGCCTTCGACGTGCCGATGAGGCCGCTCGCCGCGAGTAGTGCCCTGCCCAGCGGCGGGTCGAGGGGAAGCATGGCCAGGGTGCGGCCCAGCGCGGTGGCGGCCCCGGCCTCGTCGATGGCCCCCAGGGAGGACAAACGCTCGCCTGCCGCCTCCCACGTGCCCGCAGGTGGAGCGTCAAGCAGGGCGAGTTCCTCCACCGGCGTCCCCCAGGCGGCAACCTGTAGGCGCGCGTCCGTCAGGTCCTGCGTGGCGATACCCGGCGCCGACTGCGCTGGCCGGCGCGCCACGTCCACCGAGTCCATTGAGCGCACCGCGACGCCCGGGCCCGTGCGGGCGGCGCGGCCCGCACGCTGCTCCAAGCGCGCCAGCGAAGCGGGGACCGTCACCAGGGAAGACAACGAGCGTCCCGCGTCAAAACGCGGCTCGCGCGCCAGGCCCGCGTCCACGACAACGGACACGCCGGGAACGGTGAGCGAGGACTCCGCAATGGATGTGGACAGGATGACGCGGCGCCCGTCCGCGGGGGACAGGGCCAGGTCCTGCTCGGCGGCGCTCAGCTGCCCGTGCAGCGTCAACACGTCGACTCCGGGGAGGGTCAGTGCGCGGCGCACGGCCTCGATCTCGCCCACGCCCGGCAAGAACACGAGGACCGAGCCCTCGGTGCACGCGACCGTCTCCTCAACCGTGCGGGCCACGTGGGCCAGGTACTCGCGGCGCACGCCCACGCGCCCGCTCCCGATCGCCCCCACGGCCTCCACGCCGCGCGGCGGGGGAGCGTAGCGCAGCTCCAGCGGAAAAATATCGCCCGGAATATCAACCAGCGTGGGCTCCTCGCCCGTCGCCTCGCGCAGCCAAGCGACCGTGCGCGAGGCCTCCAGCGTCGCCGAGGTCAAGGCGATGAACAGGTCGTCGCGCAGCGCCGAGCGCGCGTCCAACGCGAAGGCCAGTGCCAGGTCCGTGTCCAGGTCGCGCTCGTGGAACTCGTCGATGATCAGAGCGCACACCCCGGGCAGCTCCGGGTCGCGCTGCAGGCGGCGCAACGCCACGCCCGGCGTCACCATCTCCACGCACGTGCGCTCGCTGACGCGCGAATCCCCGCGCACCGAGTAGCCGACCTGCCCGCCGACCTCCTCGCCCAGCAGACGGGCAATCCGGCGGGCGGCAGCGCGCGCAGCAACACGCCTGGGCTGGGTGACGAGCACCCGGCCGGCCGAGGCTTCGTGCCCGGCCAGCGCGACAGCGACGGCGGGCGGCAGCAGCGTCGTCTTACCCGTGCCCGGAGGCGCCGTGATCACCGTGCAGGCACCCGGCCGCGCCGCCGCCGCAATATCGCCCAGGGCGCGCGTAACCGGCAGCTGTGGCGGGTGTGAAACGAGTTCTTCGAGGGTGGGCATGGCTCAATATTCCAAAAGAGAGTGATACTGCTGAAGAGCTTTCATTGCGTAGAGCTGCCCTTCTTTCGCAGCGTTTCAACGTCGTACCCTGCTTCTGCCTCTGCGACCCATGCATCAATCTGGTCCTCGCTGACAGCTTCTCCGTGCACGGTCTGTTTGTTCATACACACAGGCTAATACGAAGGTAATGAGGGTGAGGAAGATGGGGCGGCAGAGTAGACTGAAAGCAGTATGACTACGGAGAACACTGCGCCGACGCTGTCGGCGGCCACCCTCGCACACACCACCGGGCGCGTCACCATCCCCGCAGACATGGACCCGATCACGGTCCTCGGCGTCGCAGACCAGGTCCTGCGCGCCCTCGAACGCGGTTTCCCACACGTCCGCTTCCTCGTGACCGGACGCGAGATCTCCCTGGCAGGCACCCAGGCGGACATCGACGTCGCCGCCGGCCTCCTCGAAGAACTCATCGGCATGGCCCGGCGCGGCACCGCCCTGGACGCCACCGCTGTCGAGCAGGCCGTTGGTCTGCTCGGACGTCTCACCTCGGGCGAAGCCCCAACGGAAGAGATCCTCTCCGCGCGCGGGCGTTCGATTCGCCCCAAGACCCCCGGCCAGAAGGCCTACACGGACGCCATCGACCGCGCGACCGTCGTCTTCGGCATTGGCCCCGCGGGCACCGGCAAGACCTATCTGGCGATGGCACAAGCCGTCCGCCGCCTCCTCTCCGGCGAGGTCCGCCGTATCGTCCTGACCCGCCCGGCCGTCGAGGCGGGGGAGAACCTCGGCTTCCTGCCCGGCTCCCTCACCGACAAGATCGACCCCTACCTGCGTCCCCTCTACGACGCCCTGGGTGACATGCTCGACCCTGAGGCCCTGCCCAAGCTCATGGCCGCCGGCACGATCGAGGTCGCGCCCCTGGCGTACATGCGCGGACGCACCCTCAACGACTCCTTCATCATCCTGGACGAGGCCCAGAACACGACGGTCGGCCAGATGAAGATGTTCCTCACCCGCCTAGGTTTTGGCTCCAAGGTCGTCGTCACGGGCGACGCCTCGCAGATCGACCTGCCCGGCAGCCAGACTTCGGGCCTGTCCGTCGTCGAAAACATCCTCGGCGACATCGACGACATCGAGTTCTGCCACCTGACCAGCGCCGACGTCGTGCGCCACGAGCTGGTCGGCGCGATCATTGATGCCTACCAGCGCTTTGACGATCGAAACGCCGCGCGTCGCGCACGCACGCGCAGCCACAACACCGCACGCAGGGAGTACACGTCATGACCGAGGTCATCAACGA
>ERZ773072.530-NODE-530-length-21122-cov-3.315470_pt1 | contig 21122 bp, 18 predicted proteins | sample MGYA00580617_ERZ773072 | MGnify/ENA primary metagenome ERZ773072 (study PRJEB29015, sample SAMEA2737970) | human oral metagenome | biome: human oral; feature: human-associated habitat; material: dental | place: China | collected 2122 ...
AACTATATTTGAAAAAAAGACGTATGTTTTAGGAAAATCACACGTCTTTTTTCTCTTCTAAAGATTAAATAGAAGCTACATGTTGAGCTAAATCTACCAATTTGTTAGAATAGCCAGCTTCGTTATCATACCAAGAAACTACCTTGAAAAAGTGATCGTTAAGCTCGATACCTGCTTTTGCATCATAGATAGAGGTGTTGGTACAGCCTACAAAATCTTGAGATACTACAAGCTCTTCAGTATAACCTAAGATATTTTTAAGTTCTCCTTCGGAAGCTTTCTTCATAGCTTCGTTGATTTCTTTAAGAGAAGTTGCTTTTTTAGTCTTCACGGTCAAATCCACTACAGAGACATCGGCAGTAGGTACACGGAAGGCCATACCAGTGAGCTTACCATTGAGTTCAGGGATTACTTTACCTACCGCTTTGGCTGCACCTGTAGAAGAAGGGATAATGTTGATAAGAGCAGAGCGTCCTCCTCTCCAGTCTTTTTTAGAAGGGCCATCTACAGTAAGCTGAGTAGCAGTAGTAGCATGAACGGTAGTCATAAGAGCTTCTTCTATACCAAAACTGTCATTGATAACTTTAGCAATAGGAGCCAAACAGTTGGTAGTACAAGAAGCGTTGGATACGATAGTATCGGTAGCTTTTGCGCTCTTATGGTTTACTCCCATTACGAACATAGGTGCATCAGCAGAAGGGGCAGAGATTACCACTTTCTTAGCTCCTGCATTCAGGTGTGCTTGCGCTTTTTCCAATGTAGTGAAAAGTCCTGTACATTCGAGAACTACATCTACTCCTAATTCATTCCATTTTAGGTTGTTAGGATCTTTTTCAGCAGTGATACGAATGGTTTTTCCATCTACTACAAGGTTTCCATTTTCTGTTTTTACTTCTGAAGGGAAAGTACCATGAACAGAATCATACTTAAGCAAATAGGCAATATAATCTACTTCTTGTAGGTCATTGATTCCTACTACTTCTACATTGGCACGTTTTGAAATAGCTCTGAAAGCTAAGCGGCCAATACGTCCGAATCCGTTGATTCCAATTTTTAATACTGACATAAATTTTAGTTTTTTAATTATTATAAACGATTAACTTATTTGTGTTCTCTTGAGGATAATTTCTTGGACAACATATAGATACCTATCACCACGAGGATAAGCCCTGCCATGAGTACATATTGTTCTTGAAAGTATCGATATTCCTTTTTGGACTGTAGGTAAAGCAGTGTCACACCTATAATCATCAGGGTATAAGCAACGGTATTTGTTTTCTTTAAAAAGCTCATATTTTTCTCTTATGAGTGAATGCGTAATAACTCCTTAGCCAATTCTATCATTCGCGGGTCTCCAGTATGTTTCTTGGGTTCATCCGATAGCTTAACGGTCTTGACCCACTCGTGGTCGGAGGTAAGTACTTCAGTGAGTTTCATTACAATATTCATAGGGCGCAAACCTACATCATTGGTAAGGTTGGTGCCTATTCCAAAGGAGAAGCCTATTTTACCTCGGCAAGCCTTGGTGATGGCCTCTACCTTTTCAGGAGTGAGTCCATCAGAGAAAATGATATATTTGGAAAGGGGGTTGATGCCAAACTTCTTATAGTGCTCTATGGTTTTGTTGGCAAACTCAATAGGATCTCCACTATCGTGGCGAACGCCATCGAAGAGCTTGGCGAACTTAGTGTCGAATTGTTTGAAGAAAACGTCCGTAGTGTAAGTATCAGATAGAGCTACTCCTAAGTCTCCTCTGTAGACATCCACCCAATGCTCTAAGGACATTGCATTGGACATTTTGAAGCCATATTCGGCGGCATGGAACATGAACCATTCGTGGGCGTGGGTACCAATAGGTTTTACTTGGTACTTCATAGCAAAGTGTACATTGCTACTTCCGGAAAAGTTGTGTCTGTGTGATTTGGTTAGAGTACGCATCACTACATCGTGTACATGATACGAATGCCTTCTTCGCGTGCCGAACTCAGCAAAAATAACATCCAAGGATTCATAATCATGTATCTTGTGGGAGGTCACCTCCTCTATCTTCTGATCGTCCCAAGCTACTGCATGAGTGAGCTTATAGTAGAGCTCACTGATAGTTGCCAAAAGAGGAACTTCCCAGAGAATAGTCCTATACCAATATCCCTCTACACTTACTTTAAGCTCAGTTCCTTCCTGTGAGATATGGACTTCAGAAGGGTCATACCTATATCCTTCCAAAAAGTCAATATAAGCAGGATTCAGGTAAGGACAAGAGGCTTTTAAGAATTTTTTTTCTTCCTTAGAGAGCTTTAGCTGGCTCATATGATTGACCGCTTCTTGCATGGCTTTGGCAAAACCCTCGGGAAACTCATGCCCTCCTCGATTGATAAACTCATACCGCCCTTTTACTGCAGGAAAAAGTTTTACTACTGCACACTGCATGGTGAACTTGTAGAAATCATTATCTAAAATAGAATTGAATATAGTGAAAGAGTCTGTTACTCCCATAATTGTCAATTATTTTTTACTTTTAAAACCACACAAAGTTAAGCATTTATTTTTGAATAAAAAAACATTTTCCTAAAATATTTTTCCTATTCATTTGTAATATATTGAAAATCAATTTAATAAATAAAATTGTAAAAAAATCATGCAAAAAAGTAAGATTTTTCTTTGTAGTGTATGGAAAATGTTGTACCTTTGCACCCGAATTCGACAATAGGTTGGTTCATTTGGAGAAATGGCAGAGCGGTTGAATGCGGCGGTCTTGAAAACCGTTGAGGGTAACACCTCCGGGGGTTCGAATCCCTCTCTCTCCGCTAGGGGCTTTCAGTAGGGCTTTATAAAAGTCATTGAAATAGCTTTTACAAAAAATATAATCATTGTAAGTATTGATTTACAATGATTTTTATTTATATTCCTTACAGCTTAACGGATTTCTCCTATGTTTTGATAGTCATCATTCGGTTAATTTCTGCTATAAAAACTGTTATATAAAATTAGGGCGGTTAAAAAATGTATCAGTAAAGGTAAAATGACGGTATCAACCTTTTTTTCATTTAGTAACTTATGTTAAACTTTGTAGCTATAGTACTATAGTGAAATACCTATTAACTTGAACTTCAATGATCTATGCTGCCTGCGCTTAAACTATGAGAATATAGAAGAAAAAATCATCCGTAATACTCTGTATATTTTTTGGAGGAGAGATGGCAAACTTAGGTTCAATGAAAATTTTCGTGGCTCGTAAGATGTGGAACGGCACGACTAGTCGTGTCAAGGGTTGTACAGCCGAAGCCCTATCGGTCAATGTCTCGTTGGATGCTATCTCAATAATGCTCCATAGTATCTATTGCAGGTTTGAGAACGATGAGGGGTCGTTACTTGATAAGATTAGCTCTGCCATTATTGGTGAGAATAAGGAGAGCACGACTTTCCTCCCTGTCTTCGATAAATTCATTGAAGACAGGGAGGAGAAAGTACAGTACAAAGTGTTTAGCAAAGAGGCTCCCTACTTAGGTTTTCAGTACTTCTCGCAGCCACACGAGACTATGGAGACAAGGAGAGTAAGGTGATACAGAACACCGTGGGCAATGTCTTCTCGGGGCAGGTCGTCGGCGAGACAGCTAGGACCCTCAGCGAACGCTTCGGCAAGGTCTTGCAACAGCGTCAGTCGATGACCATAAGTAGGCAGGACAAGTCCACCTCTATCTCTACCCAGCTCAACAGCCTAATCCCCGCGAGCAAGATCAGTAACCTCACGCAGAGGATGTTCGTCGGGGCAGTGTCGGACAACTTCGACGAACGCATCAAGCAGAAGATATTCCACGCCGAAATAGTTGTAGACTCCTCCAAGGTCTCCGCAGAGATGAGAGCCTACGAGCCTATCCCTACCATCGCCGACTTCACAAACGAAGATGGCTCCAACAGTCTCGCTAAGACCATCGAAGCCAACTATAAGCATGTGAAGCAAGAGGTACTAGCCCTCGTAGGCAGTGAGATAGACCGCATCAAAGCCGACCCAACCCTCGCCCACCTCATCAAGGAGTAGTATTTTGCTCTTCAAAGATTTTCTCTTCAATGTCGTCATTCAACTTCCTAACATAAAAGAAAACTCTTATTAGACTACTTAAGGAGATAATAACAGAGCCTATAAAACAATGAACTGGTCTAATATAGTATAGAGATAAATTATCGACGCAACTCAATGCATAGAATAATACAGGCAAGAAAAAATCTATAGTTGTAAGTCTGAGTTTCTCTCTGATTAATGCCTTGATTCTCTTCCTGTATTGAGTATTCTTAATATTGGCCGTAGAGAATGTAATAAGCAAACTCATCACAATAGAATATACTATTCCGAGTACAGCGAACAATGTATCCGAAATGCTCTCTCTAGGAGTATTGATAGCTAAAGCGATAAATACTCCAACAAGTAAAGATAGTATTATTCTATATGCTATGGCGTGTATCATTCTCTCATTAATTCAGTGATGAAGACTTCCATTTCTTGCATCAAATTTACTTCATTAAATCTACCTGTTTCGGTTGTATCCACGGTTACTCGCTTTTCACGGCGAATTTCTGAACCTGAAATCTTTTTGTTTTGTTTAGTTACAATACAAATCCCCCTATCATCAGATAAAGGACGCGTCATCTGTCCAAGTAGTCGCTCATACTCATCCTTGGTCATATCTGAGGGTCTCTTTCGGAATTTCAGCACCAAGTTTGCTTGTATGATATCATTTTCAGTTAGCTCGGTAATATCGGGATTTTCACCTAATAGGAGAGCAATAGCCTCTTGGGACAATGTCTTTATAGCACTCCCAATACTTTCTGTAGAGGTGTTTAATGAGAGATTCTCTCCGACTTCGATTTGCTTGATTTGAGACAATGGAAGCCCCTCTGGAACTGTCATAATAGGTACAAAGTTATAAATTCCTCTTCGTTGCTCTCGAACAAGGTGGTTAATATACGTTTCCACCCTATTTACAGGCAAATTCCCAGGAAGATTTGTGACAAGATAGTCCTCATTAAGAGCTATGTAATAAAAGCTCTTACAGGTATCTACTCCCTCTTCTCCATCAATATCTGAGATAGAAAAGGACTCTCTGTTGTATAAGTCACTTGGGATTCCTTGTGTTATGTCATTCTTAAGAACTCTCATAATCATCCCAAATACGAAATTTCTTTCGGCGTTCCACCTAAAAAAGGGCAGAACGTCTTCTTCGTCTTCAGCCTCATTGAGCTGCATTCTTCGATCTTGGACTATAGAATCCGAGGTTAGCACTTGTTGCAACAAAGAGATTAGAGGGCAACTATCAGTAGATAGCTCGCTTGTTTGACTTATTCTAAAGGCTCTTAGTTTTGCTGATTTTACACTCATTATTATTCTCTGTTTTTATGTTTAACGCAATTCCATCAAGAATGTTGCCTTCTATATTTTGAAAGTCTACTTTGTTAGAGTACTATTTTCCTCTTTTTATTTCGTACTTGCATAAACGAAGGATGCAAATCGAGAAGGTACTCATGTAACTATACTATTTAGTTCCTCTTACTCAGCTCGCACACATAGTTAAAGCTAAACGTTGGTTCTATGTCGAGGTGCGAAACGAGAAGATAGTGCCAGGGCTTGCCTCCATGCTGTGTGGTGTAGTCTGTGGCGAGGGAGCAGTATTGCCGTGCCGCCTCTGCCTTGGCTAATACCTCTTCATTGCTCAGCTCTTTGCTCGCTTTTGTTTCTACCAGATAGATGCTGTCGTTGGTTTCTACCACGAAGTCGGGTTCGTAGCGACGGCTATCTCTGCCCCAGTGGATATTGAACTGCATTGCTGATGGGCGCAACCAAGTAAGCACTTCGCCATCCTGCTCCAAGATTTGAGCGAAGTTGTGCTCTGTACCACTATCAAAACCATAGGCTTCGTGACAGGCTTTCGTAAAACCGTGGAATACAAAGCGACGAATCTGATGTAACGAAGGAATCGCTTCATGTAAAGTTTTGCGAGGATAGCCCGAACATTCACCCAGATGTATTTTCTCGATTTTGACAAAGGGCAAGACTTTCGCTTCTCCATAGCTCAGCACCTCTTGGACGAAATGCAGCTGTATTTGTTCGTATAGGCGTATAGCGATGAGTGCACTATTCTGGTCAAGCGTACGGATAGCTGATTGCTCATCGGTGCTATAACCGAGGACATACTCCAAGACTTGATTAACGACATCGACCAGTTCTTCTCTCATCTCGGTGTAATCAATGTCTGGCTGATCAAGAAGATGCATTAAAAGCTTGTTTTTAATGCTCTTGTTTCGTCCACTATCCATTACTTCCAAAAGCTCTTGTTTGTTGTTTACGAGGTCTTGACGCACAATGCGTTCCTTACGCTCCTGGAAGTCGAACTGTCCCTTCGAGAAATCTACCTTAAAAGGCTCCAACTCATAACGTATCTCTTGGGGAAGAATACTGATACGGGGAATTTCGATAATGTTACGCTTGAAGCTTGTAATAGTCGCTTTGACAAACTCTGTACTCAGGTGCTCTTGTACCAAAGGCGTAAATATCGTAGCGGATTTTGCCGCAGCCTCCTTGGCTTTCGTTACGAGTACCTCAAGTTTCTTTTCGTCTCGTGCAATGTCTTCTATCGAAGCCGACTGTGTTACGATAGCCACTTCGCTAAGCACAGCTTGCACAGCTTCAGTGGCATCACAAAGAGTTTGCGCCTTTTCTCTCTCTTCTTGCGTTTGGGCCTGAGCCACCTGTGCTTGATAATGTGCCAAGGGTTCGCTCACCTTGGGCTCTATGGTAATGATATTGACCTCTTCGTCTTGCAAATCCTCGGCATCCAGCTCGACATAACTACAGCGATGCAGGATGCTGTCCTCTTCGTTGGCTGCATCTACAATCCTCTGGAAGTTGTCGTGGGCAATGATCGTGAGTTTGTCGATATGCTCCACGCCCGTTCGCTTGCCCTCGAAAGGCAGACGCAAGCCCCTGCCGATGGTTTGCTCGATGAGTGTATGCGCATTAGCCGCACGGAGCGGAATGATGGTGTAAAGATTGCGAACATCCCAGCCCTCGCCAAGCATGTTGACATGAACGACAATCTCGATCGGATTGCCCTCCTCCTCGATGGTAAGGAAGAGCTGTGCGAGGTCGTCCTCCCCTTTGGTGGAGCTATCTATCTGTAGCACCTTGCCCCTGTAGCGTCCCGAGTAGAAGCTGTCGCTCTCTAAGTATTTGGTCGTTTGGCGAGCATGCGCGAGGTCTCGGCAAGCCACCAATACGAAGGGCTTGACATGGGGCTTGGAGTAAGTCCGTGCATAGATCTCCAGACTCGCCATGGTGTGTTGATGCACCGAGAGTCCGTCTTCGAGCTTGACGCGCTCTACTTCGTCAGGCGTCAGTCCTTCGCTACGGAAGTCTGCCCGCTTGGCAATAGTGGGGATCTTGACGTACAGCCCGTCTTGGAGGGCTTCGGCCAGATTGTACTCATAGATGATGTTGCCCACAGGCTTATTGTCTCTGAGTGGGGTAGCCGTCATCTCTATCCCTAAGACGGGGGAGAGGTCGTCAATAGCCGAGCGAGAGGCATCGGCATAGTAGCGATGCGCTTCGTCCATCAGCACGACAAGGTCGGGTAGCGAGGCCAGATAGTCGTAATAGCTCGTGCCGAGGTACTCCGAGAGCCGCTTCATACGAGGAGTGTCGGAATTAAACTTGGCAATATTGAAGATGTTGATTTCGATATTGTCGAATTGGAAGAGCTGTCGGCCGTCAATGTTCGGACGAACAGAAAGATAGTTCTCGCCTGTAATCACCACAGGTGGATTGGCGACGTATTCTGCCAAGCCTTTGAATACGTACTTGTCGTAACCTGGGTCGCCAAAGTCGCGCAGCAGCTTGTTGTAGAGCGTAAGGTTGGGAGCGAGGACGAAGAAATGCTTGATGCCATGTACCTGATGCAGGTAGTAGATGGTGGCAGCCATCAGGCGCGTCTTCCCAATGCCGGTGGCGATGGAGCAGGTCAGCGAGGGGAAGTTGCGCCCGAAGCTCTTGAGCGAGGGGACTACCTCGCGGGCTTTTGCCAGTTCGTCTGCCAAGAAATCCTTTTGCTCCTCTTGGTCTGTGGGGCGTTTGTCGAGGCTGAGCTTATCCGTAATATCGGCAATCACCCCCAAGCATTGCGCCAGAGGCTCACGCATAGAGAGGCGACTCTTGACCTCTTTCAGCGTTTCGTTTTTGTCTTTCTTATTCATCGTCTTCTTCGTCTTGAGGTTCTACTTCGGGCAGGGTAATGATGTTGAGGTCATAGCTCTTGGCAGGGTCGAAAGCACAGCGACCGAGGAGCATGCGTGGGATGCGCTTCACCGTGATGCGAGGGAAGCGACTGCCCAAGCCGGCTCCGTGCGAGGTGCAACAGATGAGCAGCGTCTCGCCCTCCCCGAGCAACGAATCGATATACTGCAGGGTCTCTATCGTCAGGTGCTGCGTGGTGGTATAGATGTAGTCGCTCTCCGTGCTGTGCCCCTGCTTCCAGAAGACTTCGGCATCGGGAGCATAACGAAAGCCCTCATGGAGCGCCATGGCGGCAGCCAGCATCTCGGCATTGTATTCGGGGCTGATGACCATCACTCCGTTTTCGTCTTCGTTGAGGAGTGTTGGGGCAAGTTCGCAAAAGCGGAATCCTCCGCCACCTGCCCAGCCTGTGGAGGCGGTGATGCCTCCTTGGTCTGTGCCATCGATCACTTTCTTCAGGCGAGGCACGCAATGCGTATAAGCATGGTCGCCCAACTCAATACCGATGTAGCGACGACCCATCTTGTGTGCCACTGCCGCCGTCGTACCGCTACCGAGGAAGCTATCCAGCACAAGGTCGCCAGGAGAAGATCCAATATGTAATAAATCTCCAATTAAATGTTCTGGTTTGGGATAGTCAAACGTATTCTTTCCGAAAAGAGCTTGGATTTGGGTAGTGCCATTTCCGCTACTGTATTCAGGGCGATAAAATAAACTCTTGGGCTTTCTTGTGGGAATATCTCCAACCTTAGGTCGTTGTTTTTTATAGAGAGAAACAGAGTTATTTCTCCCCTTTATGACAATAATCTCTGTTTTATAGTTAAGTTCAAATGACTTAAACCCCCATCTCCAACGACCATATTCATTGTTTGCTGTATAAGGAAGTATTACAACATATTGCATGTTTTCATACTTCTGGACGAGACCATTCAAAAAAGTATCATTGAATTCTCCATCAGCATACAGAGAATCATACTCATTTTTAGCTATACAGTGAACTTCCCCTTTGGGATTAACTAAAATTGGATAAAACATTTTAGGTCGATCCTTTCTCGTACTATCTTCCCCAGTACTTTTAAGAGTAGCTCCTTTCTTATATAAGCCTATAGCGTCACTATTCCATTCTTCTAAGATTTTTTCCTCATCCAATTGAAATGTATTCAACTGTGTTTTTATCTTATTCTTTGCATAGCAAATGGTATACTCGTGAGTCCCAGCAAAACCAAACTGGTCTTGGTTCCCTTTAAGATTCATAATAGTTGGTAGATTAGCTATAAAGTTAGATCTACCAAATACCTCATCCATTAGTATTTGTAGATAGGCAACTTCATGGTCATCTATAGATATAAATATAACCCCATCTTCCCGTAATAATTCATGTAAAAGCTGAATTCGCATCCTCATCAAGCCAAGCCAAATAGAATGCTCCTGCATATCATCATAGCGCGTAAATGCCGAACCCGTATTGTAAGGCGGGTCGATGTAGATGCACTTGACCTTGCCTGCGTAGCCCGAGGCAACAAGCGAACGGAGGGCGAGGAGGTTGTCGCCGTGTATGAGGAGGTTGCCTGTATCAGGGTCTCCGTAGCTATATTCGGGGTTCTCTATCAGGATGCGTGGCTCGAGGACGTCCTCTTCGCCCTTGCCTATCCACGTGAGTTCGAGTCTTTGCTTCATATTGTATTATTGCTGTTTCTTTTTAATTATCGTTCCACTGTATCATCTACTCTATCATCCACTGTATCATCTACTCTATCATCCACTGTATCATCTACTCTATCATCTACTGTATCATCTACTCTATCATCTACTCTATCATCTACTCTATCATCTACTCTATCATCCACTCTATCATCTACTCTATCATCGAACGTCCATTTATCCCTTGTATTTACCTTAACGCCTAACTCTTGGAGGGTTTTGAGATCACGCCAAATAGTCGGTTCGGATACCGACAATGCCATTGCCATCTCTTTGGCAGATGCAACTTCGCCTTGCCGTATAAGATGAATCAAGGTTTGCAATCTCTCACGACGCTTCTTATCACTTATACTATCAATTATCGTATCAGCATCATTTGATAGAGACGTCTTCTTGTTCACAAAGTCGGGATGACAAGGGATAGTGATAAGGAAGTAAGTACGGTGAGAGTCAGTATCAAATGTAGCTAAAGGCGATCCATTGCGCTTGAGTTCCTCTTGAATGGTAGGAATACCTGTTGCTCGACCTTCCGAGAGGTCTAATTCTTTGAGAAACTCGCCCAATCTACGGTTGCGATAGCGACGTGTCTGCAAACGTCTGCCTGCACGGATACTCTCCTCACTAATGGAGCGATCCGGTCCCGAGTGGCTAAGAATAGATATGGCATGAGGCTCTATGGTAATCTCTACTGGTTCTGGCTCTTGATAGTCTCGATGATAGAGGGCATTGACCACGGCTTCTTCCAATGCCTGATAGGGATAATTGAAGAAACGGATAGATTCTGCCCTATCCTTAGGTTTGATAATTTGCTCCCTGATGATGTTGGTGCGCAGGTAATCCAATGTGGCTTGAATGATGGTAGGCACAGAGCCTTTGAAGGGTGGAACTTCTATCATGTTGTTGGGTTCTTGCACAGCTCCTCCAGGGAAGTGAACTATCTCCACTTGTGTGTAAGGGAAGAACTTCTCAGGGGTTTCGCAAAACATCATTGCCGCTACATTCTTCAGATAGTGCCTCTCGGGAGGTCCAACCCACAGCTCCATTTGCTCCAAAATCTTCTCTATGGGGGTGGTATAGAAATCTTGTGTCAAGCGACTTTTAACTTTCCTCAGATAGTCATAAATGAGCAGAGGCGAAAGGTCATTAAGCTGAATCTCGCTATTACCTCTGTCGTCAAAAGGTGTTCGATTGGCCATCTCCCTCAATTCGTCAAGCACCTCTCCCTTAGCCTCTATCGTGCTTGTTCCTCTGCGTACATAATAGCGTGAACGAGCATCTCGCTTCGCCGTGACATCTTCCATCACTTCATAAGGGCGCTCCAAGCCTGAGGGCACCCAAAGAACCAAAATGCTTTTGCCATCGACCTCCTCTACTGAAGTGCGAGCGCAATAGTAAGGTTTTATCTTGTTGTCGTATCCAATTATCGCTTTTTGAATGCTGTCAAGCTCTCCCTCAGCAAGGCCTTGTACAGGTCGCTTGGCTATACCATTTTCCTCCTCTACGCCCACTAGGATATATCCTCCGCCAATGTTGTCGAAATCATTGGCAAAGGCACAAATGGTTTGGTAAATTTTGGCAGGATTCCACCCTTTCTTAAACTCTATGCGGTTACTTTCTATTCGCCGCTTATTGAGCAAGTCTTCTATATTGATTGGTATTGCCATATTGTTATCTGTTTTTTAAATCATTCTCCACTTCAAGGTAAAGAGGCTTTGTTTCTCCGAACGCAACGAGAGCAACTGCTCGAGATTGTCGGTGAGGCGGTCTTTCTGCTCTTCTATGCGGTCGTGCTCAGCAAATAAATCTGCCCGTTTGCGTTTGAGTAGTGCTTCGTTGCTCTTAATCTCTCGTTGTGCAGCGAGACGAGCCTCGATGGTATCGGCTTTTCTGGCTTCGTTCTTCATCAGTCGAATGGTTTGACTGAGGTCTTGTATCTCTCGCTCCAAACCCAGCTTCATATCTTCAGCCCAAGTATCGAGTTTCTCTACTTGCTCGTCAAACAGACGCAGAGCCTCCTCTCGTGCTTGCTCAGTTATTTGCTCGGTAGCGGTATTCTTGATATTCTCGAGTTGTGCTAGTGCAACAGCAGGAATAGCCTTATCAATGATTTCGATGGTGCTAGGGAGCGTCCATATATGCTCAATGAGGTCTGCATCTATGACTTGCCCACTATCTGTCGTCATCGCAATCGCCCAGCGATCGACGGTCTCAGCGGTCTCTATCGACAGTAGGTCTACCGAGATATAGCCACTATACCCCACAAGTTCCGCAAGGGGGGAGATACGCTTTCCCGACTGGCTATAATCCAATACAAGCGTATCAGCAAGGGTGGCTTCGAGATCCTTTGCTGTCGCAATAACATATTGGGCTAAGGGATGCCCTGCACGATATAGCACGCCATTATGTGGTGCTTGTTCTTCTACTGCCTTTGTACAGGCTTGCTCTAGCATATAGTATGGACCAGCATTCGACACCTGCTTTATTGGTTCTTGCAATACGAAGCTGTAATCCGTTGGAGAGAAAGAGGCTTGTTTGCGTAGGATATATTGCGTGAGCATCCACAGACGCTCTTCATAACGTTGTAGCAGACGACGACTTTGGTCTTCGCTATCTTTTAGTCGAGCACGCACCTCATCGTCGAAATTCTCTAAAAGGGTCGTGCGCGTCTGCTGCATACGCTCATCTATTTCGGGGCTCAGCTCGGCTTTGAGTTGGTCGAAAGCCGCTTGTATCTCGTCTTCGCTACGACAGGTTTGGTAAATATTGGCGATGCGTTGCTCAAAGTCGGTCCCCGAACTGATGCTCCCCAATACCTCGTCGCTCGCACCGAAGACGCCATCGAAGAGACGAAATTTCTCGTCCAAGAGTTCGTAGACACGGCGGTCGGCGGCGTTGCTCTTATTTAGGAAGTTGATAACAACCACGTCGTGCCGCTGACCATAACGATGACAACGCCCGATGCGCTGCTCGACTCGTTGAGGGTTCCACGGCAGGTCGTAATTGACCACTAAGGAGCAGAACTGGAGATTGATACCCTCGGCAGCTGCTTCGGTGGCAATCATGATCGTGGCACGATGACGGAAGTAATCGACAAGTGCAGCGCGCATATCTGCCTCTTTAACGCCAGTAACTAATCCTGTAGTGGCATTGGTTTCTCGCCACTTTTTCAGTATCTCTAAGCTCTGCTTGTCATTGTTAGTGCCACTAAAAGTCATAACCTGTCCTGCGTACCCTCGCTCACTAAGCAGGCGATAAAGGAACTCCTGTGTGCGACGACTCTCTGTAAAAATAAGGGCTTTGCGTTCAGCTCTGAGCTCGGCAAGCTTCTCGAAGCCACTTTGCAGAGCTACCAGCAATTGCTCGGCTTTGCTATTACTACGGATGCGTTCAGTTAGCTCTAGGCATTTCTCAAGCCAAGCGCGTTCTTCTTCTAATAAAGTAATCTCCTCGGGGCTGAGTATTTTATCTTCTACTACTTGGGGCTCTTCTAAATCAGGCATCTCATCCATCATTGACTCCCAGCTATCATAGTCAGCTAGCTCTTCTTGTTCATTTTGTGCAGCAAGGTTATTATCAATTCTATTGATGATTGTTTGCAATGTTCCTCCTATAGCATAAGAAGAAGATGCAAGGAGCTTGCGTAATACAAGCGTTGTGAGGGTACGCTGACTACTACGAATCGAAATTAATCGGTCTCGTTGCAAGAACTCAGTAACAAGATTGTACAGCTCCATCTCGTCTGTGCTGGGTACAAACTCATGAAGCATTGGTATGCGCGAGGTGTAGCGGATGTACTCCAACACTTGCCGGCGTAGGGTACGATGGCATAAAGGTGCTAAACGTTGCTTTAGACCCGCAAAATCCGAAGCTGAAAGATTACCGCTATAACGAGATTTGAAGCTCTTGAGGTCTCCGAAAGCATAATCATCGATAAAACTAGTCAATCCATACAGCTCGAGTAGGCTATTCTGTAGAGGAGTGGCTGTGAGTAGTATCTTTTTCTTCCCTTGTAGAGCTTCTCGTAAAATATTTCCTGTTTGATTATCTGGGCGATATACATTACGTAGGCGATGCGCTTCATCTAAGACGACAAGGTCAAGGTTTGCTAAGCGTAGATAACGGCTCTGCCTACGAGCGAAGTCATAAGAACAAATGACAATCTGATCAGACTCAAAGGGATTTATCCCTCTTTGTTCGTCAAGAAACTGAGCCATCACCTTTTTATCAAGGATGAAAGCAGGAAGATAAAATTTCTCTGCTAACTCCTCAACCCATTGCTTGCGTAGATTTGCTGGGGCAATGATAAGTAGATGTCTCTTTCGTTCTGCCCACTTTTGAGACAAGATAATTCCCGCTTCAATCGTCTTGCCTAAGCCTACTTCATCAGCCAAAATAGCCCCCCCTGATAGAGGAGAGCGAAATGCAAAGAGAGCACTTTCTACTTGATGTGGATTAAGGTCTACTCTTGCATCTTGTAGAGTCTGCGTAAATGTATCAAGATCTGAACTTGCTCGTCTTCGAATAAGGTCAGTTGCAATATATTTAGCTTGAGGCCAAGAGATTTTGGAATGTTTCATTTAAGGGGTTATTTTAGTTTTATTATTAGGGATTATCAGATCATGAATATTTACTTTGAGGATTTTTACAACGATAAAGAGTATTTCTAATGAGAGTTGCACTTTGTTAGAACCCCATTTGGAGATTGTATTCTCAGAATTCTCTAGCCATTCGGCAAGCCCCATTTGCTTATTGTTTTTTTTCTCTATGAGTACAATTTTCAGCTTATTTATCGCTGCCATATTTTAGTTTTATTATAGTGTGCAAAGATACAGTTTTTACGCTACGAACAAGAGGGATATTGAGTGATTTATTTTAAAAAAAGAATAGTTCCTCCCAACTTTCTACATTTTCTCTATATTCCCAATTGTTTATCGAAAGCGGAATAGAGTGGTATAGTGATTACCTTTGCTTTTTGATAATAAAATCCCCCCTCCTAGTAAATGAATTATGGAATAACATAGCGACAGTAAGTATATATTTGTGATGGTAGACTATAGCGAGTATAAGAGTGGGCAAGGGGTTGACAAATTCTTGGTGGTATTGAGAAGGTAGATAGAAGAGCTTGCAAGCCAAAGGCAAAGTCGAGTACCTCAATCTAAGAAAGACCGCTGAGAGCAGCAAGACAAGGCTGTGTATGGAGAAACAAAGGACAAAGAGCAAAAACCCAAAGCACAGCTTAAAAGTATAGACCGAAGCAGGAGAAAGAGGTAGAGTCCTTGAAGTGTCATCAGAGCGATGGTGTATTGGGGAACTTCCTATAGAGGTACTGGCATTGTAGTGCTATAGCTTTCTTGTAGGCTCCAGCCTCAGCAGCAGTTGCCTTAATCACTTGTGTATCTTCCTTGCACGCTAGGCTATGTTGTCTGATTGATATTGCGTCCATAAGAGCTAAAACCATCATCAGTACTGATCATTTTTATAGTATTTTCCTGATTTAAAAAATAAAAAACACTCAAAATGAGTGCTTTTTATTAAAATTTAAAATCTTAGTAAGCTTTAAATACTTTTAAGATAGGCTTCCCAGCCTGCGATTTTGTATTCTAGTGCGGCTTTTTCTGCATCAGGGGCTTTATAAATGCCTCGCCCCACGATGATGAAATCGGTGTGTAGGGAATTAAAAACATAATCGGGGGTGTTGTATTGCTGACCTTTACCATCGCCTTTTGCAGAGAGATTGACGCCAGGCGTGAAGAGGAGAAGGGATTTCCCGATCGATTTCTGAGAGACGCCACCGATTACATTGGGATGCGTTTCAGCTACTTTTAGCGCCTCTTGGAAGTAGTTGGCATCGGTCAAACAGCCTTCGGAAGACATACTGAGGATGGCGACCACGCCAGAATTAAGGAAGTAATCCAGCGACCGATACCCACCGATAACCTGAGAAGTAATGAGGTCTGCCCACGAGGAGATTTTATATAGTCCGTACGAATACTGCATCTCTTGCGTACTCCCGATATCGGCAAATTTCCTGTCCTCCATTAGTAAGAAATTGTGTTTCTCGGCAAGGTCGCGGAGGGGGAGGATGGTTTTATCAAAATCAAAATCGGTAATGATGTCTATATGCGTCTTTAGGGCTGCGATATGCGGGCCTACTTTTTCGGCAAGGTTTAATAGCTCTGCAGTGGTGGTTACATCTGCCGAAGCGATGAGGTTGGTTTTCTTTTTAAGGGCTATTTCTAAGATTTTCCTTGCGCTTGGGTGGCTTGTGAGCTTTAATTTTTCTTCGTAGGGGAGTTTTCTCTCTTTCTCGAAATGGATTTTATTGCCCGCAAGGAAGTCGGTAATTCTTTTGATTTCTTCAGTATCGAGCATATTTTCGGTTCGAAGGATTTCGCAAACTTCCATTATATTAAATAAGGTATGTACGCGGAAGCCTTTGCTTTCGAGGAGCTCTTTACCGCCCTGCTGTCTATCGAGCACGACAACGATGTCGGATACTTTTAAGTCCTCCTGCTCTACTTCGGCTATGGTTTCTATGAGGGATTTCCCAGAGGTGATGACATCTTCTACTAACAGGCAGTTTTGCCCCTTTTTGAATATCCCCTCGATGAGTTTTTTCGTGCCGTAGGTTTTTGCTTCTTTCCTTTTTATGATGAGCGGGATGTAGCTTTCCAAAGACATTGCTGTAGCCATTGGAAGAGCCGCATAGGGTACGCCACAGATGAGGTCAAAATTATCCAAAGGGAGCATTTCCAAGAGATAATCAGCCAAGTGTTTTAGGATTTTTGGGTCTGATGCCAAAGGTCTTAAATCTACATAAAAGGGGCTTTCTATACCGCTTTTTAGCGTAAACCTGCCAAACTTGATAATGCCGAGTTTGTAGCATTCAAGGAAGAATTCGCGTTTTGTTTCCATTACTTTTTTAGATTTATTGTATTAAATTTTTTTATCGGTTAGATGGCTTCCAGAAACCTCATCGTATCTACATTATCGGCATAAGTGCTAAGGCTAGGCTTTTGTGCATTGCCCATATTTATGCTATTGGAAATCCCGAGCTGAGGCTGAGCCACTATACATTGGATGTTTTCTTCGTTTTCTTTGATGAATTGATGGACTTCGTCAGTCTGCTCATATCTGCTGAAATGAAGCACTGCAAGAGGGGAGAAGAGCTTTTCGTCCTCTTTTAGAAGAACGAAATTATTATCCCAGAACTTCTCTTGGTTGAGCAAATATATCGCTCGGTTATAGTCGTAATTATTCGCATACTTATGATGATGAATCACCTCTTGGAAATCCATAAAATTCTCAAACAATCTCTCTAATAAGAAGTTTTTTGGAATGAAAAGTCGGGTTACATTTCTGCATCCTAAACCGAAATATCTAAAAATATCATTGGCAAGGGCTCTGATTTCTTCATCGGTCTCCTCACCAGAGAGTACAGCTACTGAGGTTCGGTTTTTTCGGATAAGGCTCAGACTGTTTTTGAAGTAATATTCCAAATATCTTGCGGTATTATTGCTCCCAGTAGCGATAACGGCATCGTAATCCGTTAGCTTTTCCACGATTTCAAAGGGAATGGGGAGTGGTTTAGAAAATTCATTCCACTTTTTCAGTAGGAAAGGAATCATCATTTTATCCTTAGATGAGGGTTTAATAACAGCAATATTCCCACTAAGAACAGTACAAATAACATCGTGAAAACCTACCAAAGGGATATTCCCAGCCAGTACAAGACCTATTTTTTTAGGCGTTTCAGAAAAGCGATAATCTTGTAGCCACTCGCTGAGGTTTTCCTCATTTAAAAGCGTTGTCCACTCATTGAGCGCATATTTTTGATTTTCTTCTGTGAACCAAGGATTGTCTATTTCAGATTTTCTAATAATACTGTTGAAATCAGAGAATTTTTCATTTTGTTGAAGAGGGTCATTAGCTAAAAAATCTTTTATATAATCGCCTAATTTAGAAAGTCCCGAAATATATAATTGTCGCTTCATCGCTGGATTTAGATTATCTGAATTTTACTAATTTTGCACAAAAATAATAAAATAAAAATATTAGCATTATGGCTATTAAGATAACAGATGATTGCATAAACTGTGGTGCCTGCGAGCCAGAATGCCCCAATAATGCAATATATGAAGGAGCAGTGGACTGGAAGGCATCTGATGGAACATCATTAAAAGGCGCAATCGTAATGCCCTCAGGTTTATCTATAGATGCAGATGAACCACAACCTCCCGTAAGTGATGATTTTTACTTTATAGTAACCGATAAATGTACCGAGTGTATCGGCTTCCACGAAGAGCCTCAATGTGCTGCTGTATGCCCAGTAGATTGTTGCGTACCCGATGAGGATAATGTAGAAACAGAAGAGCAGCTCTTAGCTAAAAAAGCATTCCTACACGGGGAAGAATAAATATTTATGAATGCTCAAAGGAAATAATAAGAAAATATCTGAAAAGCATAAAACTCAATTAGGTTTATTGCTTTTTGTGTTTTAAATAATAATATAAATAATGAAAAAACATAATTTCAGTGCGGGTCCCAGTATTTTGCCACAGGAAGTTTTCCAAAAGGCTTCCGAAGCGGTGATTGATTTTAATGGTTCGGGGCTTTCCATTCTTGAAATCTCTCACAGAAGTAAAGATTTTGTAGCCGTAATAGAGGAAGCAAGAGCATTGGTAAAACAGCTGATGAATATAGGCGATGATTATGAAGTACTCTTCCTACAAGGCGGGGCAAGCCTTCAATTTGCAATGCTCCCATATAATTTGCTCAGCATAAACGGGAAAGCTAGCTATCTTGATACAGGAACTTGGGCATCAGGAGCGATAAAAGAAGCTAAAAAAGTAGGGAATGTAGAGGTAATAGCCTCTTCTAAGGATAAAAATTATACTTATATCCCTAAAAATTATACGATAGATTCTTCATCTGACTATTTTCACTGTACTTCTAATAATACAATTTATGGAACTCAGATGAAAGACTTTCCAGAGACCTCCGTACCGATGGTATGCGATATGAGCTCGGATATTTTTTCTCGTAAAGTAGATTTCTCAAAATTTGGACTTATCTATGCGGGTATGCAGAAAAATATTGGTCCAGCAGGTGCTACAATGGTTGTACTAAAAAAAGAACTTTTAGGGAAAACAGGAAGAGGAAATATTCCAACTTATTTTGACTACCAAGCACATATCAGTAAAGAATCTATGCTGAATACACCGCCTGTATTTTCTATCTATACCTCGCTTTTGAATCTTCAATGGTTGGTGAGAAATGGTGGAATAGAAGCGGCTGAGCAAAGAAATAGAGCAAAAGCTCATCTCCTTTATGAGGAAATTGATAGAAATCCACTATTTGAAGGCTTGTGCGAAAAGGAAGACCGCTCACTGATGAATGTTTCCTTTACCATTACAGATGAAACTAAGAAAGAAGCATTTGATAATGCTTGGAAAGAAGCAGGAATAAATGGTCTCAATGGGCACAGAAGTGTTGGTGGGTACAGAGCAAGCCTCTACAATGCCCTGCCAATAGAAAGCGTACAGGTGTTGGTTGATGTAATGAAGTCTTTTTAGATAATAGATTTAATTAAATTCAAAATCTGAAATCTAAAGATTAAATTTTTTTAAGATAATGAAAGTTTTAGCAAACGACGGTATTTCGGAAGAAGGTAAAAATATTTTGCAAAATGCAGGGATAGAGCTGGTAGAAACAAGAGTTTCCCAAGAGCATTTAGCCCATTTTATAAATGAAAATAAGATAGATGTCTTACTGGTAAGAAGCGCTACCAAAGTGAGAAAAGAGCTTATAGATGCTTGCCCACAGTTAAAAATAATAGGTAGAGGCGGCGTAGGTATGGACAATATAGATGTAGATTATGCCAGAGCAAAAGGCATAACAGTAATCAATACCCCGAAGGCGTCTTCTCGTTCTGTTGCAGAGCTGGTTTTTGCGCACTTCTTTTCCCTCGCTCGTTTTTTGCACGAGTCTAACAGGATTATGCCTCTTGAGGGAGATACACAGTTTAATATCCTCAAAAAATCCTATGCAGGAGCTGTAGAATTACAAGGTAAAACATTAGGTATTATCGGTTTTGGAAATATCGGTAAAGAGGTAGCAAAGATAGCCATAGCTCTTGGTATGAAGATAAAAGCCGTAACTTCTAAACCCACTCCTGAGGTCATTAGCCTTAACTTTTTTGATGGTCAGAAAGTAGATTTTACTATTCATCCAACCGATAACCTTGATGACCTCCTTCCAGAGGCAGATTTCATCACGATTAATACTCCGAAAACAGAGGGCTATATTATAGATGAGCCAGAGCTTGAGAAGATGAAAGACGGTGTATTCATTGTAAATACAGCGAGAGGAGGGGTAATTAATGAAGCCCTGTTATTAGATTTTATAGATGAAGGTAAAGTTGCAGGAGCGGCATTAGATGTTTATGAAAATGAGCCTTCACCAGAGCTTAATCTATTGATGAACCCAGCGCTTTCACTCTCTCCACATTTGGGCGGAAGCACCATAGATGCACAAAAGAAAATAGGGATAGAATTAGCAGAGCAGATTGTAAAATTAAAGCAGAAATAATAAGAGATGCCTACATTTAAACCTTTTCGCGGGATTAGACCGGATGCAGACTATGTAGAGAAGTTTCCTACGAGACCGTTAGACAGCTTTACGCCGGATGAGATTAATAGAAAAATTCAAGAGCAGGACACTTATGTGCAGATGGTAAAGCCATTTATTGCGAGTAAATCCAAAGATGTAGATCGTAATCTTAGGAAGATTAGAAACTCATTTGAAGAGCTTGTTGCCGAGAAAAAATTAGTACAAGACGATGCTTGCTACTATCTTTACCAACAAACAATGCCAGATAAAACCGTGTATAGAGGTTTGCTCGGCTTAGTGAGTGTAGAGGATTTCAAAAATGGAAAAATTAAAAAGCACGAAGCGACCATAAAAGCACGAAAGGAGAGGCTCACCCACTACCTTGAAAAAGTCTGTATGCAGGCAGAGCCTGTACTCCTCACCTATAAAACCAATACCAAAGTGGAGCTCTTTATGGATAAGGAGGAGAAGACCATTCCGATTATCAACTTTGTTTCCGAACAGGGAACGAGGCATAAAATCTGGAAGATAG
>ERZ773072.536-NODE-536-length-20909-cov-5.508440_pt1 | contig 20909 bp, 25 predicted proteins | sample MGYA00580617_ERZ773072 | MGnify/ENA primary metagenome ERZ773072 (study PRJEB29015, sample SAMEA2737970) | human oral metagenome | biome: human oral; feature: human-associated habitat; material: dental | place: China | collected 2122 ...
ATGCGGCAACCGGCGGGGCTTCGGCAATCTGCTCTCTCCTGCGGGGGAAATTTTTGGATTTGCTGTCATCTTGGGTGCAGGCTGCCATCGGTCTGAATCTGTGATTCAGCTAACCGATGTGCGTGCCCTTGGTGCTGCTTTTTGCCGGCTTTGTCAATATTTCTGCAACAGCCGCGCCGCTTTGTCCAACTGCTCGGTGCAATACTGCTGAAATTCCTGCGGACGATTGCGCAGGGCGCGAACCTTCAATGCTGCGGGTTTCACATAAGCATCCAGGCGCGCCATCATCTGATTGTACTGCGTCTGCGGCAGCCGTTTGGCGAAGGCTTCGCAGCGGTTCAGGGCTTCCAAATGCCGTTGCAGGGCGGCGTCTTGCACGAGTGGGGTGGGGTGTTGGATGCAATACATGGGGAACGCCATAATGTCCATATTGTCGCGGAAGGTTTGTTCGCAGCGTGCCAGTTCTCCGCTCTCGGCCATGGCCAATGCGGGCAGCAACATTATGGAAATAAAATATTTCTTCATTTTTTCGTCCTTTCTTTCGGTGGGATTCGGCATACGCCGCCTTCGCATTCGGGGCGCGGCAGCAGCCATTTCGGAAATTGGTAGCGGTGGCGGGCGAACCACGGATAAAGCCGGTCGGCCAGTTTGTCCAGCAGCGGCAGATTGGCCAGTTTCACCAGCGCAAAGCCTTGGTAGCCTTCGTACATTTTGCGCACGGCGGCCATTTTTTGCAGCATCACGCCGTCGTCCGTTAAAACGTGCAAATAGGTGAGTGCGGCTTCGGTGGTGATGCCGTATTGCGCCAACACGGCTTCGCTGCCCTGTATCGGCACGGCTTCCATGAATCCGGCGCGGCTGTCCTGCATAATCAGTTCCATCTCCCGCACGCAGATGGGGCATTCGGCATCGTAAAAAATTTTGTGCATCTTAAATTCTCCAAAAGTACGCTACTCTTCCAGCGGCGCAAAGCCGTTATATTTTTCCGCTGGCAAACGGGGCGGTGCAGGCTGCTTTTCGGGCTCCGTTTCGGGCTTCACGCCTTCAAAACCGCTGCGTTGCAACACCTGAATCTGTTTGCGTACCAAATGCGCCAGCACCAGCAGCAGGCTCACGCCGCCGAACACGGCCCAGCGCAGGGCGTAAAGCAGGTTGTCCGCCAAACTGCGCTCGAAGTTCGGCGCAAACAGCAGCACGCACAGCAGCGGCGTGAACAGCGTCAGGCTCAAATACAGCCGCTGCCAGAATATGCCGCTGATTTCCTTCACTTCGTCGCGCGGGTCGTTGCACAAAAAAGCCAGCACGCGCCGCAGCGATGCGCCCAAAACCAGCCAGCACACCAGGCTCACCGCCAACGATACGGCAACCTGTATCGCCATAATGTTAAATGTCTGCATATTATTCTCCTTATGCAAGGGTTTGAAAAATAAAATGAATAGGTTGTGCAGGCTGCTTTTTCGCGTTGGAAACTTTAACAAAATCCTGTTAAAATAAACACTTCTGTTCTTCTAGGCAGCCTGCACATGAAACCGCGCCGCGCAAAATCCCATAAAACCACGCCTGACAAACCTTCCCTCATCAGCAGCATTGCGGACTATTTAGTTTTGCTTCTTCCCGTTTCCATTCCCATCTTGGCGCACGGCGGGTTTGTCGAGCCACGCAACTGGCAGGTAACGCTGGCTTTGGCCGTGATATTTGTCCTGCCGGTTTATATGGACTACCGCAGCCAACTGCCGAAGCCCTCACGCACAGAAAAAATCTTTTTCACGCTATGGAAATGGCTGCGCCGTTTGCTGGCGTTTGCCTGTGTGATATTTTTTCTCTATTTTATCGTTCTTGTTGTGCCGAATGTCGCCGCTCCTATTGGGGAAAAGCTGCTGATATCCGCCTTTGTCGCCATATTAGCCTTCTATATCGCGCACTCCGGTGTTTACGGCAAGAAATCTCGCTATGAGAGCTTGACAGATGCACGCGAACGGTACAGGCGGATGAAAAAACGCTACGGCTGGCGTTGGTAATACACTTGAGTTTTCAGTCAGCCTGCACATTGCCTACATCGGCTTCAACACCATCAGGAAATACAGCACCACTGTGGCGCAGAAGGCCGGATAGCCCAGCATTTCCCACCAGAATTGATAGCGTTTGTAGCTGGCCGGCAGCGTATTTTCACCCGCCTGCCAAGCCGCAGCCGCCTGGCGCGCCATCTTGATTTGCAGCCACACCACCGGCAGCCAGCACGCACCGGCCAGCGCATACAGCGCCAGCGTCCACTTCACCCACAGCCACGCCCCGTCCCAAGTGAACGGCATGCCCATGTAATGCAGCATCCACAAGCCCGAGAGCGGCTGGAAAATCACCGCCGGCGTGGTGAACCACCAATCCGCCTTCATCACCCATTTCGACACCACCGCCTGCGCCGCCACCGAGCCGGAGCGGTTCGCCCAAAACAGATAAAACGCCGTGCCGAAGCCCGTGCCCACCATCAGCGTGGCCGAAATAATGTGCAGGGTTTTAACGATTAAATACGTGTTCATTTTATCGCTCCTAATTGAAACTTGCCTGTGCAGGCTGCCTGCAAAAACTTAAATTCCCTTTGATTTCAGCGCATCACGCGTCTTGCCGCGTACCACGCTTTTCCGTTATCCTGACGGCCAAGTTTCCCACTGGAAAACCACCGCCCATGCTTGCCGCCTATCTTATTTACATCACATGGATGACCGCCTGCGCCGCCTTTGCCTATGCCGCCATCCGCCGCCCCACCACGACCAACGCCAGATACATCGATTATTTCGCCCTCGCCTTTTTCAGCATCACCCTGCTGCTGTTCGGCTGGCTGTTCGTTGTGCAAGGCATCACGCCCTTCGTGCAGGGCAACGCGGGCAGCGGGCGAGGTGATCAGTATTGGCACTTATGGTTTTTGGCTTTTCCCTATCTGTATATCGGGCACATTGTGCTGCTCGCGTTCAACGTCGCACGCCTTCTGCTGCCGCCCTATCCGCCGCGTTTTGTTCATTACGCCGCGCTGCTGCTGACCCTATTGAGCGGCTGGCACGTCGGCGCGTTCATGCCGACTGCCTAGCACCCACAGCGCCGCTAAAATCGGCACATTTTTAACCAGCGGCGCAAACGGATGCAGCCACATTTCAGGCAGCCTGCACGCCACAATCACGCTATAACCCAGCACCACGGCAAATTGCGCCAGCCATAATAAACGGTAATTTCTGAATTTTGTGAAACATAAAATCCCAAAAAAAACATCCAATGCCGATGAAGCGTAAAACGCTGCCATCTGCCATTCTGCCGCAATGCCCGCCCTTCCCAGCAAATCCAACGACACATCTGCCGCCGTCAAAGCAGGCTGTACCCCGCTCCACAGCCACAAAAACCCCAGCGAAAACCGCAATACGTCAAGCCGCTTCATTATTCAAACCTTTCGGGCACAAAATTCGGGCCAATATCACCGCGCTCAACGCACCGCAAGGTCCGGTGAGCAGCACCAAAGGCGGCAGCCAAATGAATACCACGCTTGAAATCAGCAAACCAGACACCAGCGGCAGCCACAAAGAGCGCCAGCCCGTGTAACAAAACCGGTTTTCCGTCAGCCACCAGCCGCACAGAACAGATGGTATAAAACCGAATACGGAGCCCAGTAGAAAAAAACCAGGCACTAAGTCCACAAAATCGCCGCTACCCTGCCAAGCTTCTTGTCCATACCCAACCAAGGCGTCGTGCACCTTAAGGGCTGCCCAAAACAGCCAGCCGCCCAATCCGCCGCCCATCAGCAGGAAGCCCAGAATCACGCGCGCCTTCGGATAGTGCAGGCTGCTTGGAACATTTTTATTTTCGCTCATAATATTTCCAAATTTCTGTTAAAAAAGAAATATATTGTCCGATAAAAGGCAACGGCAAACCGCCATTGCCAAGCCATTGTTGTCCGCACCGCCGTCAAAACAAGGTGCAGGCTGCCTGCAACCTAGCGCAGCAGCTTCTGAATGCTCGCGCCCAGTTTCAGCACTTTAGCCATTGTGCCGGTGGACAGTTTCAGCATTTCGTTCGTCCAAGCCGTCAGCGTGCTGATGAATTCGTGCGTCTGCGTAATCCGCGTTTTCACGCCGTCGTTTTCGTTGGCAAACTCCGGTTCCTGCATCAGCTGGTTCAGAAACGCCAAAGTCGGCTCAATTTCGCGACGCTGCCGCTGCTCCACAATCGTGCGGAACAGCGTCCACACGTCGTCCGACGTGGTGAAATAATCACGCCGGTCACCCAATACGTGCGTTACCTGCACCAACTGCAAATTTTGCAATTCTTTCAAACTGTTGGACACATTAGACCGCGCCACGTTCAGCGTTTCGCAAATCTCTTCCGCATTCATCGGCTTGCCCAAAATATACAGCAGCGCGTGAATCTGGGCGACCGTGCGGTTCACGCCCCATTTGGAGCCTTGCTCGCCCCAATGCAGAATGAATTTTTCAGTGGTGGGATTGAGTTTCATGATGCTATCCTGAATCTGAATTCTTTTGCTGCATGGTATGTATTTTCTATATTTCCGTCAATACAGAAATTTTAAAAATATTTGCCTTATTATTATACTGCTTTGTATTTCAATGGATTTAAATTTGATGGATGTATTTAATGACAAGCACCATGTTGCGGCCATACCGAAAGCAGCCTGCACTTTGGCAAGGCCTCTCAAACCGCATGGCGTGAAACCGATTGCCGCGCTATAATGCCGTTTTCCAACCCAACTTCAACCGAGGTATATGATGAGCGAAGAAAACAAAATCAAAGTCAATGATTTGCCTAACGAGCAAGGCGCACAAGAAGTGGAACTGCCCGTGCTGAACAACGAAGGCAAAAGCGAAAGCAAAAAAGAACACGGTGAAAGCGGCTGCTGCGGCGCATGCGGCGGTTAATCCGAGCCACATCAGGCAGCCTGCACTTCGGAAACCCATCCCAAAAGTGCAGGCTGCTTTTTCATCTGCCGCACGCCGTTTCAACACATCACATTCAGCCCACCATTATGCCCCGCTCGATTATCGCCACCCTGCTTGCCCCTATCCTGGCCGCCTGCACCCTGCCCCACCAAGGAAACGCCATGCCCATTGCCGATTTGCCCGTCGCCGTCGTGTCCCACGATATTTTTCTGGACGGCGGCAGCATGGAACTGACTGTACGCGACGCGGTCGGCAACAAACGCTGCTATTTCCACAACCGCAGCCTAGACAGCTAAGGCACGCCGTGTTACAACCGAATCACCGCCGAAAATGGGCACACGCTCACCACAGAAGAACAAACCACCCTGTTGGCGCAACTGGCCAAACTGCGCGAGCAATGCGACCCGGACTGCCAAACGGCGTTGAATGACTTTATCGGCCGTACTGCCAAATAACGCGCGCGTTTCCATTCGCCAGGCAGCCTGCACCCCAATGTTTCACCCAAAAGGTTTATTCACCATGCTGACCGATTTAGAACTGACCGGCCGCACTCGCAGCCATGTTGTGCAATATGCCGCACCGCGTTTTGCCGCCCAGCCGCAGGCAGCGGAAGCGTTTTTGTCCATGCGTGCCGCCGCACAAAAAGACGGCATCGATATGCAGCCGTTCAGCACCTTCCGCGATTTCAACACCCAGCTGCGCATTTGGAACCATAAATTCGCCGGCAAAAAACCGCTGTATGACGAATACGGCAGAGTGCGTGACAGAAGTGCGATGTCGGAGGAAGAGATTATCCGGCATATTCTGGATTGGTCAGCATTACCGGGCGGCAGCCGTCACCATTGGGGCACGGAAATCGACGTGGTGGATGCCGCCGCCATGCCGCCGGGCTACGGTCCGAAGCTGCTGCCCGAAGAAACGGGCGAAGGCGGCATTTTCCGTCCGTTGCACCAATGGCTGGATGAAAACCTGCACCGCTTCGGTTTCTTCCGCCCGTATCAAAAACAGCAGGGCGGCATGTTTCCCGAACCTTGGCATTTGAGCTATGCGCCTTTGTCGGTGCCGGCGTTGCAGGCCATGTCGGTCGATTTGCTGGCGGATACTTTGCGCAATGCGGACCTATCGGGCAAGGCAACCGTGCTGGCGCTGCTGCCCGAACTTTACCGCAACCACATTTTGAATATTGCGGATGCGCCGTCAGCCTAGTGCAGGCTACTTTTTGTATTGCCTGATACGGTTTCGCCACGCTTCTATTTGCCCAACACTCACGGACAATCACATTTGATTCATCCGCACCTTATCATACACGGCAAAGCAGCCTGCACTTCATAAATTTCAAAGTGCAGGCTGCTTTTGGCATTGCCTTATTGGTTCGTATCGCCCGAATCATGCGTATCTTCCTGTGCCGCCGGCGGTTGCGGCATATCGGGCAACACCAGCGCGCCCAAATCGGTGAGCGGCGGCAAATCGGCCAGGCTGCCCAGTTGCAAATCGCTCAAAAATGCGGCGGTGGTCGCCCACAAAGACGGCTTGCCGATGCTGTCGCGCTGCCCGATGACTTCTATCCAGCCGCGCTCCTGTAAAGTTTGCATGATGTTTTGCGATACGGCCACGCCGCGGATGGCTTCGATGTCGCCGCGGGTGACGGGCTGCTGGTAGGCGATGATGGCCAGCGTTTCCATCACGGCGCGCGAATATCGCGGCGTGCGCTGTTCGTGCAGGCTGCCCAGCGGCTCGAAGGCTTCCGCGGCCAACTGGAAGCGCCAGCCTTCTGCGGTGCAGACCAGCTGCAATGCCCTGTTTTGCCAGCGTGTTTTCAGATTGGCCAGCACGTCGACCAGTTTGTCTTGCGACAGGGGCGGCTGGCACAGTTCGCGCATACGGCGTTCGCTGATGGGCTCGGCTTGCAGCAATAATGCGGCTTCAATCAAAGATTCTGCGGATAAATTCATGGTGCTTTTCCTGTGCAGGCTGCTTTTTATGCTTCGCTGCCGCCCACCGTCAGCCCCGCGTCAATGCGCAGTGTGGGCTGGCCGACGCCGACGGGGACGCTCTGCCCGTCTTTGCCGCACACGCCCACGCCGGTATCTAGCGCGCTGTCGTTGCCAATCATGGAAACGTGTTTGAGCACTTCGGAACCGCTGCCGATGATGGTGGCGCCTTTCACGGGATATTGCAGCCGGCCGTTTTCCACCCACCAGGCTTCGCTGGCGCTGAAAACGAATTTGCCGCTGGTAATATCGACCTGCCCGCCGCCGAAGTTCACCGCATAAATGCCTTTGTCGATGCTTTCGATGATTTCCTGCGGATGGTGGCCGCCGCTTTCCATGAAGGTATTGGTCATGCGCGGCAGCACCACGGACGAATAGCTTTCGCGCCGCCCGTTGCCGGTCACTTCTGCCCCCATCAGGCGCGCATTTGTTTCGTCCTGCATATAGCCCGTCAAAATGCCGTCTTCAATCAGCACGGTGCGGCCGGTCGGGTTGCCTTCGTCGTCGATATTCAGGCTGCCACGCCGGTCGGGGATATTGCCCTGGTCAATCACGGTCACGCCTTTGGCCGCCACGCGCTCGCCGATTCTGCCGGAAAACACGCTGGTCTGCTTGCGGTTGAAATCGCCCTCCAAACCGTGCCCCACCGCTTCGTGCAACAGCACGCCCGGCCAGCCGCTGCCCAGTACGACCTTCATGGCACCGGCCGGAGCGGGTCGCGCTTCCAAATTGGTCAGCGCCTGTTGCACCGCGTGGTTCACATATTCCTGCAATTTGGCTTCGGTGAAATAGCCCAAATCGAAACGGCCGCCGCCGCCCGCGCTGCCCTGCTCGCGCCGTTCGCCCTGCTTGGCAATCACGGTGATGCTAACCCGCACCAACGGGCGGATATCCGCGGCGTGCCGGCCGTCCATGCGGGCGATATACACCATATCGTGTTCACAGGTGAGTCCTGCCATCACCTGCACGATGCGCGGATCGGCGGCTTTGGCCAGCTGCTCCACTTTTTGCAGCAGCGCCACTTTGTCGGGCGACGGCAGCGTGGCAATCGGATTGCAGCCTGCATAAACCGTTTTGCCAAATGTGGGCACAGGCACGCGCACGGGCGTGTGGTTGCCCGCCGCGCCAATAACTTTCACCGCCTGCGCCGCCTGCAACACCGCATCAGCCGTCAGGCTGTCGGCATAAGCCAAAGCAGTCTTTTCGCCCGACACCGCGCGCACACCGACACCTTGGTCAATCTGGAAACTTCCCGATTTCACCATGCCTTCGTCCAAATGCCAGCTTTCATACGCCGTCCGCTGGCAGTAAATATCCGCATAATCCACATGATGCGTGCCGATAAGCGCCAGCGGCTTGGCCAATTCTTCGGCGGAAAGGCCGTTGGCGTGGAGTAAATCTTGGGAAACGGTTTCGAATATGGTGTGCATGTTGGAAAGTGCAGGCTGCCTGCAAATGGTTTGGTTAATGAATCGGCGGATTATACGTTAAATTCGCCCGCCTGATGAACCGTTGCACAGATTCGCATTTATTTTAAAATAAGTATTGATAATCGTTTTTATTTGTGTATAATAACGTCATTGCCTGACACGGAGTACCGCCTATCGCATAAAACCTTCCTTTCTTGCAAATACTCAAAACCAAACACGCCGCCCCTGTGCAGTTTCCGCATAGGGGCGGCGTGTTTGCGGTACAATAAACGCATTGCCGATTTTGATGGAGAAGCCGCCATGAGCCTTTCACCGGCCTATACAGAAGTCCACCAACGCATTGTGCAGGCTGCTTTGAATGTCCGCCGCGACCCGGGCAGCCTGCACCTGATTGCCGTCAGCAAAACTTTTCCTGCCGAGGACATTCGCGAGCTTTACGGCTTGGGGCAGCGCGATTTCGGCGAGAACTACATCCAAGAATGGTGGCAGAAAACCGAACAGCTGGCCGACTGCCCCGATATTTGCTGGCACATTATCGGGCAGGTTCAGTCGAACAAAAGTCGTTATGTTGCCGAACGCGCGCACTGGCTGCACACGCTGGACAATGCAAAACTCGCGCGCCGCCTGAATAACCAACGCCCAGAACACCTGCCGCCCTTGCAGGTGTGCATCGAAATCAACATCACACAAGATGCCAACAAGCACGGCATTGCCGCCGAAGCGCTGGACGATTTGGCGCGGGAAGTGGCGATGCTGCCACGTTTGCAACTGCGCGGCCTGATGTGCGTTGCCCAAGCCGATGCCGATGAAACCGTGCTGCGGCAACAGTTTTCCGCCATGCGGCAACACCTTGCCCGCCTGCAAACCATCGCGCCGCACTCCGATACGTTATCAATGGGCATGAGCGGCGATTTGGAATGCGCCATCGCCTGCGGGGCGACCATGGTGCGTATCGGCACGGCGCTCTTCGGGCAGCGCAGTTATCCGAAATAGCCGCCCAAACGCTGCAAAAGCAGCCTGCACTTTGGCCGCCGCAAAAAAATCGCCCTTGTTTTCACAACAAGGGCGCAAAAGGAACACAAACCACTACCAAAATAAGCTACACAACATTTCGTTTACAGTGTGAAACAAGCTGTCATGCAGTTGGTGAGTCGTATTATACGGATATTGGCAAATATTGCAAATGATAACTGTTATTATTTTTAAAAATAAATGTAAGTCACTGTTTCAAAATAAAACAAATTTTGAATATTGTGTGCATTTTGGCTAAAAATCTGCATTTTCCCAACCATTTTCCCATGTGCAGGCTGCCTGCAAACCCTGATGCCGCCGCCAAAAACACCAAATCCAAGCAGCCTGTACTTTTTTCCGCTACAATTTCACTAACCTTTAACCATTGATTACATAGAAAGCCGGTTATGCCCCGTTTCTTATCGCGTTTGCTGGCTTGGCTGATTGACCAAGTTCTGTATTTCTTCGTCTCGTTCATCACCGGCGTGCGCCCCAAATTCGAAGGCGACATCTCGTTTTCCCCCGAAAAAAAGGTCTATTTTGCCAACCACGCCAGCCACGGCGACTTTGTCATGGTGTGGATTTCCCTGCCGAAAAAATGGCGCAAGCTGGCACGTCCCGTGGCCGGTGCGGACTATTGGCTCAAAGGCAGATTCAGACGGTTCATCATCAATAATGTGTTCAACGGCTTGTTGATTATGCGCAACGGCAACGACCCCAAAGCCATCACGCAGCAAATGTCCGCCGCGCTGCAAGAAGGCTCGTCGCTGATTATTTTCCCCGAAGGCACGCGCAATATGGACGATGACGTGACGCTGCTGCCGTTTAAAAGCGGCATCTACCATTTGGCGCGCGAAAATCCCGACGTGCAGTTCGTCCCCATCTGGATTGACAATATCAACCGCGTGCTGCCCAAAGGCAAGCTCATTCCGGTGCCGATTATCTGCGAAGTGAACATCGGCAAAGAAATCCAGCTTTTCCCCGGCGAAAGCAAAGACGATTTCCTGCAACGCGCCCGCGACGCGATGCTGGCCCTGGCCCCCGAAGGCAAACGCCTGCCCGCCCCCAACCACCATTCATCGTAAAGGAACGGCATGAATACGCTCCATCATCTGCCTGTGCAGGCTGGTTTTGTCTTTATCAGCATTTTTGCGGGCCTGACCGTCATCAGCCTGCTGACCCATTTCATTGCCCACCGCTATGAAATGCAGCCGAACGCCGCCGTGCGCGAATTCCAAACGCGGATTTCCTCTTGGTGGGTGATGACCATCGTGCTGCTCTTGGCATTTTGGTTTGGCGAAATCGGCGCAACGCTGCTGTTTTTTGCCGTTTCGTTTGCCGCATTGCGCGAATTCATGACGCTGGCCTACCGCCGCCGCAGCGACCACAACGTCATCGCCGCGTGTTTTTATATTTTGCTGCCGCTGCAATATTATTTTGTGCTGACCGATTGGTACGGCATGTTTTCCGCGCTGATTCCCGTATATGCGTTTCTGGGGCTGCCCATCATTGCCAGCCTTTCGGGCGACACGGGCAATTTCATTGAGCGTGCCGCCAAAATCCAATGGGGCGCGATGCTGAGCATTTTCAGCCTGTCGCACGTCCCAGCCCTGCTCATGCTGTCCATCCCCGGCTTTGAAGACCGCAATATCCTGCTGCTGATTTTCATGATTGCCGTGGTGCAGGTGCATGATGTGCTGCAATATCTCTGCGGCCGTATTTTGGGCGGCAGGAGCATTTTCCCGGATTGGTTCACCCACAAATCGCTGCGTAGCGTTATCGTGGCATGGATTTTGTCGGTGGCGCTGGCGGCTGCGTTGTCGTTCATCACGCCGTTTTCCGTATGGCAAGGCACGGCCATCGGCGCGTTGCTGTGCACGTTGGGCTTCTGCGGCAATATGGTGATGGCGGCGATTAAGCGCAGCTTCGGCATTGAGACATGGTCGCGGCTGATTCGCGGACACGGCGGCATGCTCGACCGCGTGGACAGCATCTGCTTTGCCGCACCCATTTTCTTCCATATCGTGCGTTATTATTGGACGCAATAATGCTCTGTTTTAACGAATAAAAAAGCAGCCTGCACCTTCTTTTCCGAAGTGCAGGCTGCTTTTGAATTGCCAAAATATCAATTTTAAACCGAGAAGGAAGAACCGCAACCGCAGGTGGTTTCCGCATTCGGATTGCGAATCACGAATTGCGAGCCTTGCAAACTTTCGGTGTAGTCGATTTCCGCACCGACTAAATATTGATAGCTCATCGGATCGACCAGGAAGGTCAGGCCATTTTTTTCAATTTGGAAATCGTCATCGTTTTTGATTTCGTCAAAAGTGAAGCCGTATTGGAAACCCGAACAGCCGCCGCCGTTCACAAACACGCGCAGCATCAAATCGGGATTGTTTTCTTCGGCAATCAAATCCGCCACTTTGGCGCAGCAGGAATCGGTGAAAATAATGGGAGATTCGTCAGACATAATATGCTCCTTGCAGGGGAAAACGTTAAGACAGTGTGGCAGATAAGGGCGGGCAGCCTGCATTTCAAGTGCAGGCTGCTTTTTTGTTCCACCGCGTTTGCCGCGTATTGTACACCCTTACACGGTTTGCGAATACTGCGCGCGGGTTTCCTTGTGCCGCAGATAGTCGTCAAACACCATGGCGATGTTGCGGATTAAAAAGCGTCCTTTTGGTGTTACGCGGATGCCGTCGTCCGTAATCGCCACTAGGCCGGATTCCGCCAAACGCCACATATCCTTGATTTCTTCCGCAAAATAATTCGCAATCGGCGAACCGCCCTGCGTTTCCTCGCAACGGCGCAACAACTCGCTGCTGATAATGCCCAATTCTGCCGAATCCTGCTTTGCCGCACCCGCTGGCAGGCGGTCGCGGTAATCGTCGAAATCCACCGCAAAGCGGCACATCAAATCCTGAATGATTTCGCGGCGCAGGATATCGTCTTCACTCAACACGATGCCGCGCATCACCGGCAGCCTGCCCGCGTCCAAATCGGCATAATAATCGTCCAAATTGCGCTGGTTTTGGCTGTATGTGTTGGCCACTTTGCCGATGCTGGACACACCGATGGCAATCAAATCGCAGTCCGCATGGGTGGAATAGCCTTGGAAATTACGTTGCAGCCTGCCTTCTCTCAGCGCCACCGACAATTCGTCTTCCGGTTTGGCAAAATGGTCCATGCCGATGAACACATAGCCCTTTTCGTTCAGCAGCTGCACCGCGTACTGCAAAATGTCCAGTTTCTCTTCACTGGACGGCACGGCATTGGTGTCGATACGGCGCTGCGGCTTGAAAATATGCGGCAAATGCGCGTAATGATACAGCGCGATGCGGTCGGGATTCAGCGCATTCAACACCGTGTCCAGCGTCGGCTTGATGCTGTCCACCGACTGGTGCGGCAGGCCGTAAATCAAATCCACGCTGATGGATTTGAAGCCCGCATCGCGCGCCGCTTCAATCACATTTTGCGTTTCTTCCACCGTTTGGATACGGTTCACGGCAGCCTGCACTTTCGGGTCGAAATCCTGAATGCCAACGCTCATGCGGTTAAAGCCCAGCTTCGCCAGTTTGAACACGCTTTCACGGCTCACTTTACGCGGGTCAATTTCGATGGAATATTCGCCATCCGGCATCAGCTCAAAATGTTCGCCGATCATGCGGAATACGCGTTCCAGCTGCTCATCGCTCAAAAACGTGGGCGTGCCGCCGCCGAAATGCAGCTGCGCCAATTTGTGCCGACCGTGCAGGTGCGGTTTCAACAGCGCCATTTCCTTTTCCAGATAAGTCAAGTATTCATCGGCTTTTCCGGTGTCTTTGGTGATGACTTTATTGCAGCCGCAGTAATAGCAAATCACATTGCAAAACGGGATATGCACATACAGCGACACGGCTTTTTCGTTGCCGTTCAGCGTATTGTCCAAAACCTGGATATATTCGGTTTGGCGGAAGCCGTCGTGAAAACGGTCGGCCGTGGGGTAGGATGTGTAACGCGGGCCGTTGGCAGGCAGGCTGGCAATCAGTTCGCGGTCGAAGATAAAATCCTGAGTCGGTGTGATAGGTAGGGTTTTCATATGTAAACAATCGGTTTTGTTGTTTTATTGTTGCGTAAAGTTTGTTAAAATCAAACGGCATTTTATAAGGTATGTCACATTACATCAACGTACACATCAATTTGGAATATGTATAAATGCCGAAATCCTCAATTACCCTGCAAACCCAATGCACCACCTGCTCGCTCAAAGAATTGTGCCTGCCGATAGGGCTCAACCCCGAAGAATTCAAGCAGCTGGATGCCGTTGTCAAACAAGGCCGGCGTGTCAAGAAAGGGGAATTTTTGTTCCACGCGGGCGAAGCGTTCACATCATTGTTCGCCATCCGCACCGGTTTTTTCAAAACCACCATCAATACGCAGGACGGTCGCGACCAGGTGACGGGCTTTTTCATGTCGGGCGAGATGATGGGCATGGACGGGCTGGGCGGCAATGCCTATACCTGCGATGCCGTGGCGCTGGAAGACAGCGACGTATGCGAACTGCCTTTCGGCCAGCTGGACGAATTGGGCAAATACCTGCCGCGCCTGAACCTGCACTTTTTCCGCATGATGAGCCGCGAAATCGTGCGCGACCAAAACGTGATGCTGCTTTTAGGCAACATGCGCGCGGAAGAACGTTTGGCAGCCTTCCTGCTCAACCTGTCCGACCGCCTGCATTGCCGCGGCTTTGCGGCGCACGACTTTATTTTGCGGATGTCGCGCGAGGAAATCGGCAGCTATTTGGGCTTGAAACTGGAAACCGTGAGCCGGACCCTGTCGCGCTTCAATCAGGAAGGCTGGATTAACGTGGAGCATAAACATATCCGCATTTTACAGCCCGAAGCCTTGCAAAAAATGTTGGCCGGCAGCGAACAGAAAATATCCCGACAGCCCTGTTTGTGAATGAGGAATGTGCAGGCTGCTTTTTGAAGCCCTGCCCGCACCCAGAAATTATCCACCGACCCTATCCAAAAGGAGTACCTACCATGACAGCCTTAATGACCATTTTCGCCTATCTGCTCGGTTCGCTTTCCAGCGCCGTCATCGTCTCCAAAAAACTGGCCATGCCCGACCCGCGCGGCTACGGTTCCGGCAATCCGGGCGCAACCAACGTATTGCGCAGCGGCCGTAAGGATGCCGCCGCCCTCACCCTGCTGGGCGATGCACTCAAAGGTTCGGTTGCGGTGGCGATTGCGCGCTGCCTGGCGGGCTGGCTCATGCTGCCCGACGGCATTGTGGCCTGCGCGGCCATTGCGGTTGTGATTGGGCACATGTTCCCCGTATTTTTCGGTTTCAAAGGCGGCAAGGGCGTTGCCACCGCATTCGGCGTGCTGCTGGGCATGTCTTTCTGGGCAACCTTTTGGGTCGTGCTCGTTTGGGCGTTTATCGCATTCAAATTTAAAAAATCTTCACTGGCCGCTTTGGTGGCGGCAGCGGTTACCCCCATCATCGCCTTTATCGTCATCCACCATCCTTCTTGGGGCTGGGCGCTCACGCTGATTTCCGTTTTGGTGATTGTCCGCCACCGCAGCAATATCCGCCGCATGCTGTCGGGCAATGAATCTTCCATCGGCGAATCGGTACAACATTGATTTTTAAACGTGCAGGCTGCTTTTTTCCCTTTTCAAAAGCAGCCTGCACCTTTTTCTGAACACATTATCCGCCTTGCCGGACACACCACTATGACACACACAAACAAAACCTTGGCGCAATGGCTCGCGCATCTGGAAACCGCCCACAGCAACGGCGTTATCGACATGGGCTTGGAGCGCGTCACCCACGTGAAAGAAACCATGGGGCTGAACATCGCCTGCCCGCTCATCACCGTGGGCGGCACCAACGGCAAAGGCTCCACCTGCGCCTTTTTATCGCAAATCTACGCGCAGGCGGGCTACAAAGTCGGCACGCTCACCAGCCCGCACCTGCTGCGCTTCAACGAACGCATCGCCGTCAATACGCAGCCCGTGTCGGACGAAGCCATTGTCGCCGCCTTCGGGCGCATCGAAGCCGCACGCGGCAGCACGTCGCTCACCTATTTTGAATTCAACACATTGGCCGCGGTGGATATTTTCCTGCGCGAACAAGTGGACGTGATGATTTTGGAAGTCGGTTTGGGCGGCCGCTTGGACGCAGTGAATATTTTCGATACCGACTGCGCCGTGGTCACCAGCGTGGATTTGGACCACCAGCATTATTTGGGCGACACGGTGGAAGCTGTGGCCTTTGAAAAAGCAGGCATTTTCCGCACAGGTAAACCCGCCGTCTGCGGACAAAACCCCGTGCCAAGCAGCCTGCAACGCCATGCCGAAGACATCGGCGCGCCTTTGTTGTGGGCAAAACACGATTTTTCGGTCAGCAAATTGGACAACCAGCAGTGGAATTTCCATTTCACGCCGCAAAACGCAGCCTTGGCATTACCCGCACGCAACCGCAACGCCCTGCCCATGCCCGCCCTGCGCGGCGGCTACCAGCTCAACAATGCAGCCTGCGCCCTGGCCGCCATCGAATGCCTGCACCAACGTTTGCCGGTCGATGTCGGCGCGGTGAAACGTGGCTTGCTGATGGCGGAAAATATCGGCCGCTTCCAAGTATTGCCCGGCCGGCCGCTCACAGTGTTGGATGTAGGACACAATCCGCACGCCGCACGCGCGCTGCGCCAAAGCCTGATTGCCCTGCCCTTTGCCGAAAAACGCATCGCCGTGTTCAGCATGCTGTCCGACAAGGATATCGACGGGGTTTTGGAGATTGTGCGCGACCAATTCGACGAATGGTATCTCGCGCCGCTGGATATGCCGCGCGGCATGACGCTGGCCGCATTGCAGGAAAAATGTACCGCACACGGCATCGACCGCATCAAAACTTTCGAGAATGTGCAAGCTGCCTGCGAATCAGCCTTATCGGTGGCAGGCGAAAATGATAGAATCGTCGTATTCGGCTCATTTCACACCGTGGGCGAAGCCATGAGCGTTTGCCATTAACTTCAATATTTAAAAAAAGGAATCATCCAATGACCGAACCGTTAGAGCCCAAATCCGAAGTGAAAGCAGAACCCAAACCCGAAGTGCAGCCGGAACGCGGTCCCGAGCGGATTCCGGAAGCCAGAACCAACCGCAAGCCGGCCAATACGAAATCTGATTTGACCTTCGATTTGACACCCGATGACCAGACAGAGGCCAAGCCCGATGTGAAACCCGATTTGGAATCCGACGATTTCACGATGGAAGAATACGAAGAACTGAAAAGGCGCAACCGCAGCCGTTTGATTGGTGCGGGCGCGGTAACCGTGTTGGTGTGCAGCCTGCTTTGGGCGGTTACCGGCAACGAGTCCGCCGACAAAAACAAAACCGCCACTGAGGCCAGCGCAGTATCGCCGCAAATTTCTGTCGCCGCTTCCGAAGTTTCACACGACACTGCTGCCAACGAAGAACCCAACCTGATGGTAAGCGCGCCGGAAAGCAACGCGCCTTCGGACAACACGGCCAGCATTGCCGCGTCAGACACAGCCAAACCCATTGCCGAAGCGCCTCCGACCGAAGTGCAACACACCGAAGAGCAGCCTGCACTTTCCGCAGCCGAACAACGCCGCCAAGCGCAAGAGCAACAACAACGTGAACGTGCCGAACGGAAAGCAACGCGCGAACAAGCCCGCATTGCCGCCGAGCGCGCCGCCGAACAAAGCCGCCGCGAAGCACAGGCCGTGAATGCCCGTTTGGCCGCCGAACAGGCCAGCCGCCAAAAAGCCGCCGCCGAACGCGCACGCCAAGCACAGTTGGCCGCCGAACAGAAACGCCAGTCCGACCACGCGGCATGGCTGGCCAAACAGCAGGCGCAGCAGCAACGCACCCAAGCGCAAGCCCAAAACCAATCCGCTGCCGACAAAGCCGCACCGCCGGCAGCCGCCCAAAAGCAGCCTGCACCTGCCGCTTCCGGCGGACGCGTGATGGTACAGGTCGGCGCGTATAGCACGCAGGCCGCGGCACAGCAGGCCCAAAACAAACTGAAATCCTTGGGCTACGGCACGCAAACCGAATCCGTCCGCACCGCCAAAGGCACCATGTACCGCGTGCGCGCCACCGGTTTTGCCAACCGCGCCGCCGCCGAACAAGCCGCTGCCAAGCTGAGAAGCCAAGGCTTGGGCAGCATGATTATCGAGCCCAAATAACCATGATATTCACCACATTCGATATTGCCGCACTGCTGACCGTACTGGTCTGCCTGGCCATTTCGGCAATGCGCGGCCTGATGGGCGAAGTCGTTTCGTTTGCAGGCTGGATTGTCGCGCTGATTTTGGCGCGCGCGCTGGCCGTGCCTGTTTCCGACATTGTGTTCACCAGCATGAACCCGCGCCCGATGGCCGTGGTGTGCGCGTTCGTGTTGGTCTATATCATCGCGCGTATTGCCATTGTGCTGCTGCATCAAGTTTTGGATTTGGTGGTGAAAAAAGTCAAATTATCGGGCGTGAACCGAATGCTGGGCGGCATTTTGGGCACCATCAAAGGCGTTTTGGTCGTCGGATTGGTCGTGCTGGCCTGCTCGTTCAGCAACCTGCCGCAAGACCCCGAATGGCGCAACGCCGCCACCGCACCGTTTTTCGAACATATCGCGCTGATGGAAAAAGATTACCTGCCGGATTTCTTGGCCAACCAAGTCCAACTGCCCAGCAAGGGCAATATGCAGGCTGCTTTGGAAGCCGCCGGCGCATCCGAACCGGCACCCGCCAAAATCCAATCATTGAAACCTTAACAGGAGTAAGCACCTATGTGTGGCGTATTAGGCCTTGTGGCTCACGAACCCGTCAACCAATCACTCTATGACGGCCTGCAAATGTTGCAGCACCGCGGACAAGATGCCGCCGGGATTGTCACCACGCAAAACGGCTGCTTCCACATGCACAAAGGCAAAGGCATGGTGCGCGAAGTCTTCCGCACGCGGAATATGCGCGATTTGCACGGCCACGCAGGTATTGCCCACGTGCGCTACCCCACCGCAGGCAATGCAGGCAGCTCTGCCGAGGCACAACCGTTTTATGTCAGCTCGCCCTTCGGCATCGTATTGGCACACAACGGCAATCTAACCAATACCGCCGAATTGTCGCAAGAGGTGTATGCCAAATATCTGCGCCACATCAACACGCAATCCGACAGCGAAGTGCTGCTCAATGTGTTCGCCCACGAAATCCGCCGCGAAGTATCCGCCAACGAAGACCCGACCCGCCTGAATCTCGACAATATTTTCAACGCCGTGGCCAAAGTCCACCAGCGTGTGCGCGGCGCTTACGGCGTGGTGGCGATGATTGCAGGCTACGGCATGGTGGCCTTCCGCGACCCCAACGGCATCCGCCCGCTCATCATCGGCACGCAAAACCAAAACGGCAAAACCGCTTATGCCGTCGCCAGTGAAAGCGTCGTATTCGGCGGCCTGAATTACGAAACTTGGCGTGACGTCGCCCCGGGAGAGGCCGTTTTCATCGACTTTGCCGGCAATTTCCATGCGCGCCAGTGCGCCCAATCCTCCAGCCTAAAGCCCTGTCTGTTCGAATATGTTTATTTTGCGCGCCCCGATTCCGTGATTGACGGCGTGTCAGTGTATCAGGCGCGGCTGGACATGGGCGTGACACTGGCAGAAAAAGTGAAACAGCACATCAACTTGGACGAAATCGACGTGGTGATGCCCATCCCCGACACCAGCCGCCCCAGCGCGATGGAACTGGCCAGCCATTTGGGCAAACCCTATCGCGAAGGCCTGATTAAAAACCGCTATATCGGCCGCACCTTCATCATGCCCGGCCAGGCAACGCGCAAAAAATCCGTGCGCCAAAAACTCAACCCGATTCCCAGCGAATTTGTCGGTAAAAACGTGCTGCTGGTGGACGATTCCATCGTGCGCGGCACCACCAGCCGCGAAATCGTGGACATGGTGCGCGAAGCCGGTGCGAAGAAAGTATTTTTCGCCTCCGCCGCGCCCGAAGTGCGTTATCCGAACGTGTACGGCATCGACATGCCCACGCGCGAAGAATTGATTGCCAACGGCCGCAGCGCAGAACAAATCGCCCGCGAAATCAATGCCGATGCCTGCATTTTCCAAGACCTGAACGACTTGGAAGCTACCATCCGCGCGCTCAATCCGAACATTGCCGGATTTGACGATTCGTGCTTCAGCGGCTGCTATGTGACCGGCGATATCGACAGCACTTATCTGGACGCGCTTTCGGCGCACAAAAAGCAGCCTGCAACGCTCATCATGCCCGGCGTTGTGGAATACAGCGTCCGCATTGAAGATACGGCGGAATAAAACCCGTTGAAAAGCAGCCTGCACTTTCGGGAAATCAAGGTGCAGGCTGCTTTTTAATTGACGGATAAACACAAAAACACTATAATTCCACCCTTTTCGAAGCCATCGTCATCAACCTATCCGGCTGCCCAATCAATGGGCAATTTCTTTTTGCAGGTTGCCGCCGATGTAACCCACGGTATTCAAAACCGGCGACAACTTTGCTGCAAAATCTTCTGCCATCGCATTTCACGATGATTTAAATTTTCCGCGTCCCATGCTTCTACGGCTGCCTGTGCATTAAGCATAGGCAAAATGTTGTTGTTTTCCAACAGGAAAAACCATGACGATTCAATTCGCCGACTTAAATTTAGACAAAAACATCCTTTCCGCCCTGCAAGCGGCGGGCTACGACAGCCCCACGCCGATTCAGGCGCAATCCATTCCCGCCGCACTGGCCGACAAAGACATCATGGCCAGCGCGCAAACCGGTTCCGGCAAAACCGCCGCATTCCTGCTGCCCAGCCTGCAAAAAATCGTGAAACGCAGCGAAAAACCAGGCAAAGGCCCGCGTGTTTTGGTACTGACCCCCACGCGCGAATTGGCGGCGCAAGTGGAAAAAAACGCACAGATATACGCCAAAAACATGAAATGGGTGCGATCGGTAACACTGGTGGGAGGCTCATCTTTCGGCCAGCAAATCAAAGCGATGAGCAAGCCGATTGACATTATCGTGGCCACGCCCGGCCGGCTGATGGACCACATGCGCAGCGGCCGAGTGGATTTTGACCGGCTGGAAGTGCTGATTTTGGACGAAGCAGACCGCATGCTGGACATGGGCTTTATCGACGACATCGAAACCATTGTCGCCGCCACGCCCGAAGACCGCCAAACGCTGCTGTTTTCCGCCACTTGGGACGGCGCGGTCGGCAAACTGGCGCGCAAGCTGACCAAAAATCCCGAAGTGATTGAAATCGAACGGGAAGACAAGCAAGGCAAAATTGACGAACAATTATTGTATTGCGACGACAAAAACCATAAAAACCGCCTGCTCGACCATATCCTACGCGATGCGAACATCGACCAATGCGTGATTTTCACGTCCACCAAAGCCATGACCGAAGTGCTGGCGGATGAATTGTACGAAAAAGGCTTTGCCGCCAACTGCCTACACGGCGATATGCCGCAAGGCTGGCGCAACCGCACGCTGATGGATTTGCGCAAAGGCCGCTGCA
>ERZ773072.539-NODE-539-length-20848-cov-16.868513_pt1 | contig 20848 bp, 19 predicted proteins | sample MGYA00580617_ERZ773072 | MGnify/ENA primary metagenome ERZ773072 (study PRJEB29015, sample SAMEA2737970) | human oral metagenome | biome: human oral; feature: human-associated habitat; material: dental | place: China | collected 2122 ...
GTCGTTTGGCAGAGCTACGTAAGTCTGGTGAAATTAGCTACCTTCGTCCAGATGCTAAATCTCAAGTTACTGTTGAATATGATGAAAATGACCAGCCAGTGCGCGTGGATACGGTCGTTATTTCAACTCAACACGATCCAGAAGTCAGCAATGAACAAATCCATGAGGACGTAATCAACAAGGTCATCAAAGAAGTGATTCCAGCCTCTTACCTGGATGATGAGACTAAATTCTTCATCAATCCAACAGGTCGTTTCGTTATCGGAGGACCTCAAGGAGACTCAGGTTTGACTGGTCGTAAGATCATCGTGGATACCTATGGTGGTTATTCACGTCATGGTGGTGGTGCCTTTTCTGGTAAGGATGCCACTAAGGTTGACCGTTCCGCTTCTTATGCAGCTCGCTACATTGCTAAAAACATTGTTGCTGCAGGTCTTGCTAAGAAAGCAGAAGTGCAATTGGCTTACGCGATTGGGGTAGCTCAACCTGTATCTGTCCGTATCGACACTTTCGGTACAGGAACAGTAGCTGAAAGTAAACTTGAAAAAGCAGCGCGTCAGATCTTTGACCTTCGTCCTGCAGGAATCATCCAAATGCTAGACCTCAAACGTCCAATCTACCGTCAAACAGCGGCTTATGGACATATGGGACGTACAGATATTGATCTTCCATGGGAACGCTTGGATAAGGTAGAAGCCTTGAAAGAAGCAGTTAAGTAACATAAAAAAGATTGGTTTAAGGACCAATCTTTTTTTGATATTAAAGAATTAAAAGATTTTTAGTGATCTATTGTTTTTACAAATGCCCAGTTTCCAATAGATTTTGTTCCGTATTCTAACATCATCGAATCCAGTAATTCATACTTGTTTTTTTCATAGAAGCAAACATTTTTTTCAGTACTAGTAATCAAGCCCAAGCGTTTGCAACCTTTAGATTTCAGATAAGGTTCAACACCTTCTTGTAGAAAAGCACTCCCGATTCCTTGGTTTTGACTAGAAGCGTTGACACCTAACATCATCAAATACCAGTCAAAATTTCCTGATCTTTTCAAATGCTGTTCGGAACGTTCCACCAAATCAAGATATTTCAAGAGATTGCGCGGAGTAATAAAACGGAAAAGCTTGACCATCCCATTCAGCAAATAAGATAGAATGGAAAAATCCTTTTGTTGCAGGAGGGCAACGGCCATGATTTCCCCGTCTTGTTCAGCTATCAGACAGGTCTCTCCTTTGATATAGAGTTTGGTCAGAAGGCTATCCAATAATTCTAAGAATGCTGGGTAATATTCTGGTTTTTTTAAATCATCTTTGATAAGAGTCATGAAAGGGTAGTCCATAAAGGCACCAGCCAACACTTTTCCAATTTTTTGATATTCATCTAGCCTGGCTTCTCTGTATACTATTTCTTTCATATCAAACTCCTTCATTAAAATCTCTCTATCTATTATAACGAAATTTCTCATATTTTTCGATTAAAGTGTGAATTTTTCACAAAAAGTTCAGACATGGTAGTTATTTTAGAAATGTACAGAAAAAAGCATTAAAAAACCCCCGCAGTTTTAACTGTAGGGTAGATTAATTCTATTTTGTAGGGATTGAAATCTCAATCAATTTATCAGAATAGAGGGTTTTAATATTTGCCTTATCAATAGCCTGTTGATTAATTTTACGACTGAGGAAAAATTCTTTGATTTTTTCCATTTCTTTTTCACGGATTGCACGATGTTTATTGGAAATGAGGATTTCGTAATGAAGTGGAGCCTGAGTAAAAATAACATCTGTATTTCCCGCAGAATAAACCTCTACAAGCGTTGCGTCGGTACTTTCTAGCTGACTTTTAACAAGTTGCGAGTGTGAATTTGTAGTATTGATAAGCTTCATAGGGTTTCCTCCTGTATTTCTATGTCTATTATAGCACTTTTTGGGAAATTTGGTAAAGATAGTTTAAATTTGATGTTGTTTTTTCCAAGCTTCGATCGCCCATTTGTGACTTCCACGTTTTAAGTTAGTAATAGCTTCATCGATTGGGAACCAAGCTAAGTGATTGAAGTCTTCGAGAGGTTTTTGGATTTCTTGGTAAGAAGTAGCTTCATAGAGATAAGCTGGATTGTAGTAATAGGTGTCACGATGTCTAGAGTAGAAGTATTCATCAGCTTGCCCGTAGTAGGTGCCGATTTCAGCTGTAAATCCTAATTCTTCAATCAATTCTCGTTTGAGAGCTTCAAGGTGATTTTCACCTTCTTCAATTTCGCCCCCTGGTAAGAACCATGCACCATTTGGAGCTTGTACGAGGATAATCTTTTCATGGTTTGCATCCGGTATGACTGCATAAACGCCATATCTATTTTTGTAGGTTACTCCCTCTTTTTTTTCTCCAAATGTTGGATTTGCCATAAAGTTCTCCTTCGTGAGTGCGCTTTCTTTCTATAATAGTAAAGAATGCTCTTACTGTCAAGCAAGAACATTCTTTTGTATGTGAGGAATTAGTCGTTTGACTCGACTGTTTCCGTTTTATTTTTGGACTTAATCACGATTTTACCTTTACTTGTCATGACTGCCTTGAGGTCTTTTTCACTTGGATTTTCAAGGTAGTAGTCTGTAATGGCATCTTCGATATAGTCTTGAATCGTACGACGTAGTGGACGAGCTCCCATTTTTGGATCGTAACCAAGGTCTACAAGTTTTTCTTTCACCTTATCTGTTACATCTAAATGGATGTTATTACTTGAGAGGCGTTTATTCACATCATCCAACATAAGGTCAACGATTTGTAGGAGATTTTCCTTGCTGAGAGCCTTAAATTCGATAATGCCATCAAAACGGTTCATGAATTCTGGACTAAAGAAGTTGCCTAATTCTCCAAGGACAGAGTTGGTACGACCTTCTCTAGCTGCACCAAATCCAACGCTTGCTTCAGCCTTTCCTGTACCTGCATTTGAGGTCATGATAATGATGGCATCCTTAAAGCTAACAGTGCGTCCTTGACCGTCAGTTAAGCGGCCATCATCCAATACTTGAAGGAACATATGCATAACATCTGGATGGGCTTTTTCAACCTCGTCAAGGAGGATAAGTGAGTAAGGGTTGCGACGAACTTTTTCAGTCAACTGACCTGCTTCATCATAACCTACGTATCCTGGAGGGGCACCGACGAGTTTGGCAACGCTATGTTTTTCCATGTATTCGCTCATATCAAAGCGAATCATGCTATCAGCAGAACCAAAAAGCTCAATAGCTAGTTGTTTAGAAAGTTCTGTCTTACCGACACCTGTAGGACCAACAAAGAGGAAGCTACCAATTGGACGGTTTGGAGTTCCAAGCCCAACACGGTTACGGCGGATAGCCTTAGCAATCTTATCAACAGCATCATCTTGACCAATAACATGAGCCTTGAGGTCGTCTGCTAGGTTGATGAGTTGAGACTGCTCTTTTTCTTTCAAATCACCAACTGGAATATTGGTCTTTTGTTCAATAATGTGTTCAATCGTCTTTTCGCTGATAATCGGGGTATCCTGATCCGTTACTTTTGTTTTTTGCATTTCCTTATATTTGGCAATCTGGTCACGGAAGTAGGCTGCTTTCTCAAAATCTTCATCTCGAGTTGCTTGTGCCTTAAGATTTTCTGCTTCGATTAAGCGTTGGTCGATAACCTTAGGATCCACAAAATTCAAGGTTAAGTTCATTTTAGAACCAGCTTCATCCAGAAGGTCAATAGCCTTGTCTGGCAAGAAACGATCTTGGATGTAGCGGTTAGAAAGAGTCGCAGCGGCTTCGATAGCAGCATCTGTATATTGAACGTGGTGGTAATCTTCGTATTTTTTTTGAATACCTTTAAGAATAATAATGGTTTCTTCAACCGTTGGTTCATCAACCTTAACAGGTTGCATCCGACGTTCAAGGGCAGCGTCTTTTTCAATGATGCGGTACTCATTGAGTGTAGTAGCCCCCACTAACTGAAGTTCGCCACGAGAAAGGGCAGGTTTGAGGATATTTCCGGCATCCATATTACCGTCTCCAGCAGAACCAGCACCGACAATCTCGTGAATTTCATCGATAAAGAGGATGACATCTTTACGCTCACGAATTTCTTCCATGAGTTTCTGCATGCGCTCTTCAAACTGTCCACGAATTCCTGTTCCTTGGACAAGACTTACGACGTCTAAGCGGATGACTTCTTTCCCTTGAAGTTTGTGGGGAACATCACCATCTACAATTTTTTGAGCGAGGCCCTCGACAACGGCTGTCTTACCAACACCAGGCTCTCCGATAAGGACGGGATTGTTTTTGGTTCTACGGTTGAGAATTTCAATGACACGGATGATTTCTTCGTCGCGACCGATAACAGGATCGACATTTCCACGGCGGGCAATCTCGGTTATGTTGATACCGTACTCATCCAAGAGTCCTTTTTCTTGACTAGGAGGTGGTGTTTGAGCTGGCCCGCGATTTTGGGAACCAAAACCACCATTGCCACCATATCCACCACCTGACTGGGTTGGAGGAACATTATTATTAGAAGAAGGTCTAAAGTTGTTGAGATCATTAAAGAAGTCTCCAAAGGGATCAAAATCACGATTGTTTAAATCTGTAATGCCTTTGAATAAGCTATTGTTAGGATCTGTTTTGATAATTTTGTAGCAATTTTGGCAAAGGTCAATTTGCTTTTGTTGTCCATTAAGATTGGTGTAAAGATGGATCGTTGAGTCATTGATTTTACAATTTTGACAGAGCATACCACTACCTCGTTTCTTTCTTGGCTTTGACTAAAACAGAAAGGTCAAAAATAGTCAAAGTTCTTTAGTCTCATTATATCATGATTGAAGGGGAAAGCAAGTAAAAAGATTGAGTCTTAGAAGTCATGATAAAAGAGTTTTGTAGATGAAATATAGGGATAAAAAGAAAAATCCCATTTGTCATGCAAAAAGGATTTTCATTGGTCAAAGCAGGAGACTTCTCCGGCATTTATTCAACAATTAGTATAAAAGTTCGTAGATTTCCATCGCAATGAGGTCGATGCTATCAAATGTATATGTTTCACGAGCTTCAACGTCACGAAGTGTAAAGAGTGGTCCGTTTTCTTCGTCGTGGTTAAAAGCAACCTCTGCGACAACAACTCCTTCGCGCTCAAAGTTACGTTTCAAGTTACCACCATCTTTAGTCATTGCTTCTAAGCGATTGATGATTCTAACCAAATGTGATTCCATTTTGATTCTCCTCCATTTCTTATCTTTACTATTTTACCATAAACAGACTCTACTTGACTAGAAAAAAACTAAGATTTCTCGCTATTTCTATCGTCTTTGAAAAATTATTGAAAATATTAGGTAAGAATGTTGCATTTTTATGCAAAATATGTTATCATTATACAAGTTTTAAGTTTAAATATTAAAAACAGAAAGTAGAGTATCCATGAATTTTTCTTTTTTACCGAAATATCTACCATATTTTAACTATGGAGCCGTTGTAACAATTATCATATCTATCTTGGTGGTCTTCTTGGGGACCATTCTAGGAGTGCTGTTGGCTTTTGCACAACGTTCAAAGATTAAACCACTTGCCTGGTTTGCTAATCTATATATCTGGGTTTTCCGTGGGACTCCGATGATGGTGCAGATTATGATTGCCTTTGCCTTGATGCATATTAGTGCTCCGACTATTCAAATTGGGATCTTAGATGTTGATCTGACTCGCTTGATTCCAGGGATTTTGATTATCTCTATGAATAGTGGTGCCTATGTATCAGAAACAGTTCGTGCTGGGATTAATGCAGTGCCAAAGGGACAATTAGAAGCAGCTTATTCACTAGGTATTCGCCCTAAGAATGCTATGCGCTATGTCATTTTACCCCAGGCTATCAAAAATATCTTACCTTCTTTAGGAAATGAGTTTATCACTATTATCAAGGATAGCTCGCTCTTGTCAGCTATCGGGGTTATGGAGTTGTGGAATGGAGCTACTACAGTATCAACAACTACTTACCTACCTTTAACACCGCTCTTATTTGCAGCCTTTTACTACTTGATTATGACCTCTATCTTGACACTGGCCTTAAAAGCTTTTGAAAATCGTATGGGACAAGGAGATAAGAAATAATGACTGAAACACTTATAAAAATTGAAAATCTTCATAAAAGCTTTGGAAAGAATGAAGTTTTAAAGGGAATCAATCTTGAAATTAAAAAAGGGGAAGTTGTGGTCATTATTGGGCCTTCTGGTAGTGGTAAGTCTACCCTCCTTCGCTCTATGAATCTCCTTGAAGAAGCCACTAAAGGAAAGGTCATCTTTGAAGGTGTCGACATTACGGATAAGAAAAATGACCTCTTTGCCATGCGTGAAAAAATGGGAATGGTATTCCAACAATTTAATCTCTTTCCAAACATGACGGTCATGAGTAATATCACACTTTCTCCTATCAAGACTAAAGGAGAAAGCAAGCAAGTAGCAGAGAAGAGAGCCCTAGAACTTTTAGAAAAAGTTGGCTTACCTGATAAAGCAGATGCTTATCCGCAAAGTTTGTCAGGTGGTCAGCAACAACGGATTGCTATCGCGCGTGGTCTTGCCATGGAGCCAGATGTTTTGCTCTTTGATGAGCCAACTTCAGCTCTAGACCCAGAAATGGTAGGAGAAGTACTAGCGGTTATGCAAGAACTTGCTCAATCAGGAATGACCATGGTTATTGTAACGCATGAAATGGGCTTTGCGCGTGAAGTCGCAGATCGTGTCATCTTTATGGCAGATGGTATTGTTGTCGAAGACGGAAGTCCAGAGCAGATTTTTGACCAGACCCAAGAACAAAGAACCAAGGAATTCTTGAGTAGGGTTTTGTAAGAGTTGTAAAATTATATCCATTTCGACTTTTTTTAGGTGGATAGTTCGACAAGTTAGAGCAAAACTTCATTACTTAGTTTAGATTAAAGTTATAAATAAAAAGTAGTCATCAGCATATGCTGATGACTACTTTTTTGTAGTTAAAATAAGAAGGTAATGCTTGTAAGTATACCTAATACTGCGAAAATAATTTTCCAAACTTGCTGGTTCTTTTTGAAAAGCTTATCAGAGTATAATGCTAGTATCAGAAATATAAAGAATAGTATATATTTATTAAAGATTGGCATGGCTTTCCTCCTTTTATTGTAAGACTTCCATTACTTATATTATACATTATTTTTAATGCATAAACAAAAAATAATATTTTTATTCTGTAGAGGGCCGTTATCTTCCAGTAAGATAATGACTGGTCTTCTAACTGAGTTTTCTTATAGCTTGTAACTATAAGAGGAGCTATCCAAAAAATGTTAGAGGCTCCAGATAATTTTTGGTATAATAGAAAATATTTGTTAGAAAAGAGAAAATACATGACACAGATGATTGATGGCAAGGCTCTAGCAGCAAAGTTACAAGGTCAATTAGCTGAAAAAACGGCTAAACTAAAAGAAGAGACAGGCTTGGTGCCTGGCTTAGTCGTTATTTTAGTAGGGGATAATCCTGCTAGCCAAGTTTACGTTCGTAACAAAGAACGATCAGCTCTTGCTGCTGGCTTCCGAAGTGAAGTAGTGCGAGTTCCTGAAACTATTACACAAGCGGAATTATTAGACTTGATTGCCAACTACAATCAGGATCCAGCTTGGCATGGGATTTTAGTTCAGTTGCCTTTACCAAAACACATCGATGAAGAGGCAGTTTTATTGGCTATTGACCCTGAAAAGGATGTGGATGGTTTTCATCCGCTTAATATGGGGCGTCTCTGGTCTGGTCACCCAGTTATGATTCCTTCAACTCCTGCTGGAATTATGGAGATGTTTCATGAGTATGGGATTGAGTTAGAAGGTAAAAATGCTGTCGTAATTGGTCGTTCAAATATCGTTGGGAAACCAATGGCCCAGTTGCTCCTGGCTAAAAATGCAACTGTAACCTTGACCCACTCTCGCACACAAGATTTAGCAGCAGTTGCTTCGAAAGCAGATATTCTTGTCGTAGCTATCGGTCGTGCTAAGTTTGTGACTGCTGACTTTGTCAAACCAGGTGCAGTTGTCATTGATGTAGGGATGAACCGAGATGAAAATGGCAAGCTTTGTGGAGATGTTGACTACGATGCTGTTGCACCAATTGCTAGTCATATCACTCCTGTACCTGGTGGAGTTGGACCTATGACCATTACCATGCTAATGGAACAGACTTATCAGGCAGCGCTACGTACACTGAACAAGGACTAGGAAGATGAAATTCGTATTTGACCTGGATGGAACACTATCTTTTGACTACATGACCATAGATGAGGAGATTCAGCAGGTTCTTTTAAATGCTAGCGATTATGGACATGAGCTTGTATTTGCCTCAGCTCGTTCTTATCGGGATTGCTTGGGTTTATTAGGCCCTGAACTCAGTCAGCGCTTGGTCATAGGTTTGAATGGTGGCGTAGCCTATCATCTGGGGCAGGCTATCTTCGAAAGGAATCTCAATGCTAGAGTTTATCAGGCGCTAGTGGATTATTGCCAGACTTATAATCTCCCTTTCTTTGTAGATGATTGCTTTGACTATAGTGGTCAGATTGTGGAGAAGATTCCATTTTTCTCCAGCGTGGATCCCCTAAAGGTGGCTCGTCATCAGAAACTCGAGGACTTAGGGACTCCGATTAAGGTAGTCGTTTATATGGGAGACCATGAGGATTTGCTTGATGATCTGCTTGGTCAGCTAGAAAGACTGGGACAGGCTCATCTCTCCTATCATGCGCATGAAAAGTGCCTTTATGTTAATCCCTTGGACACTCATAAGGCGACAACTGTTGAAAAGTTATGTGGAGAGAACTTCATTGCTTTTGGCAATGACCAAAATGATATTGAGCTGTTTAAAACATCTCTCTACTCTGTCCAGATAGGCGATTTTGCTGGTCTTAGTCCATATACAGATGAAACGTTAGAGCTAAAAGGAGAACCTTCTCCAGCAGTAGCAGCTAAAATCTTACAGACCTTTGCGGAATTTAAGGGAAAATAGATAGAAGGAGGTTTGAACCTCCTTTTATAGTATAATGGAGTGAGAGGAAAAAAAGATGAAAGTGATTGATCAAACCTTAGTAGAAAAAGTCATTGTAGAAAGAACTCGTCACAGTCACAAGGGAGACTACGGTCGTCTTCTATTGATTGGTGGAACTTATCCCTATGGTGGAGCGATTATAATGGCTGCTTTAGGGGCGGTTAGAAGTGGCGCTGGCTTGGTAACTGTAGCAACGGATAAAGAGAATATTCCAGCTCTCCATAGCCATTTACCGGAGGCTATGGCTTTTGACCTTGATGATAAGGAATTACTTGAGCAGCAACTGCAGAAGTCAGAAGTTGTCTTGCTGGGTCCGGGTTTGCGAGAGGATGCATTCGGAGAAGAACTCGTCAGACAGGTCTTTAATAGCCTCAGAAAAGACCAGCTTTTGATAATCGATGGCGGTGCTTTGGGAATCTTGGCAAAAAATCAGTTTCCTCTTCCTGTTAATCAACTTATCCTAACTCCTCATCAAAAGGAATGGGAAAGATTATCAGGTGTAGCTATTGAGCATCAATGCGAGGAGACGACTACTAGGGCTCTTTCTTCTTTTCCTCAAGAAACGATTTTAGTAGAGAAGGGGCCAGAGACTCGTATCTGGCAAGCTGGTCAAACTGATTGTTATCAGCTGGGTGTTGGTGGCCCTTATCAAGCAACTGGAGGTATGGGTGATACTCTGGCTGGGATGATCGCTGGCTTTGCGGGCCAATTTCCCCAAGCTAGTCTCTATGAAAGAGTGACGGTAGCGACCCATTTACATTCAGCAATAGCCCAAGAATTAGCTGAGGACAACTATGTAGTCTTGCCGACCATGATTAGTCAACATATCCCAGCATTCATGAAGAACATACAAAAAGACACCTGATTTTTTCAGGTGTCTTTTGATGATTAGAAGAGGCCTTTGACCTTATCTACAAGACCGTCTAGGCCTTCTGATCCTGAAACCAAAGCTTGTGCTTGGCTAAGGTACTCACCGAGTTGATCCTTGTTTTCTTCAACAAAAGTTTTTGCTGCAGAAAAATCTTTGTTCTCAACAAGTTCTTTTACTTGATTAAACAAATCTAATGGGTTCATGATATTCCTCCTTTTTTACAATTCTATTCAATCATTTTTGTTCAAATCTTGCAAGAAACTTGACTCTTCAAATAAAGTTCATGGATGTCAAATGGTGCAAATTTTGATATAATTTTTAGTGATGAATGTTAGAAATGATCGGTACGTGGTTGTAGATTTGGAAGCAACAAGTACTGGAAGCAAGGCAAAAATCATCCAAGTGGGAATTGTAGTCATTGAAGATGGTGAGATTGTTGAACAGTATGCTACTGATGTCAATCCTCATGAACACTTGGATTCTCATATCAAAGAATTAACGGGTTTGACTGATAAACGTTTGGCAAAGGCTCCAGAGTTTTCTCAGGTGGCTGAAAAGATTTTTGAACTGGTCAAAGACGGTATTTTTGTTGCGCACAATGTTCAGTTCGATGCTAATTTATTGGCAGAATTCCTCTTTTTTGAGGGTTATGAATTGCGCACGCCACGCATTGATACTGTTGAGTTGGCTCAAATATTTTATCCTCGACTCGAGAAGTATAATCTTGGAATTCTCTGCCAAGAGTTGGGGATTCCCCTTGAGCAAGCCCATTCAGCCCTGTCTGATGCTCAAGCAACAGCAGAGCTCTTTCTCTGTATGAGGCAAAAAATGTTTGGACTGCCTAAAGGTTTGTTGGAACGTTTATTGAGCCTATCAGATAGTCTATTATATGAGTCATATATAGTAATTGAAGAAGTTTATCAGAAACAGTCCCTTCATATGAAGCATGATCTAATAGAAGTTCAAGGCTTGTTTTTAAAAAAAGAAAAGTCACTTCTTTCTCCGCGAAAGCTATCCAAAGATTTCCAGACCAATATTGCCTTATTGGACTTAGAAGATAGACTCCCACAAGCTAGCTTTGCTCAAAAAGTTCTTGATTTCCTACAAGATAAACAAATTGCCTTTGTTCAAGCTCAGACTGGAATTGGGAAAACTTACGGTTATTTGTTACCGGCTTTATCTCTGGAAAATGAAAAAGGGATTCTACTCAGTGTTCCTACTAAAATTCTCCAAAATCAGATTATACAAGAAGAAGCTAGAAGACTAGAAGAGGTCTTCCATCTTTCAATCCATAGTCTTAAAGGTCCACAGAATTATCTGAAACTCGATGCCCTTCATCTAGCTTTACAAGAGGAAGAAACAAATCGTCTTTATACACGCTTTAAAATGCAACTATTGGTTTGGTTAACAGAAACAGATACAGGTGACCTAGATGAAATTGGTCAGCTATATCGTTATCAACAATTTTTGCCAAATCTAGTTCATGATGGTAAACTTTCCAAGGATTCTCTCTTTTGGTTAGAGGATTTTTGGAAACGGAGTCAGAAAAAGGCCCGTAGTTGCCAATTATTGGTGACCAATCATGCTTACTTGGTTACCCGTCTAGAAGATGACCCAAGTCTCTTAGAGGGGCGTCTATTAATTTTAGATGAAGCCCAGAAAATCTTGTTAACCTTAGAAAACCTTTCACAGAAGTCTTTCTTATTAAACGATTTAGTGGATCAACTAGACCATATCATGGCTCAAGAAAGCGGGATGCTTCAAAGACGATTAATGGAGAGCATTCGATTTGAGCTTTGTCATCTGATGGATCAGTTTCTATCTGGGAAACGGAGAATGTGTCCAAGCACTACCATGAAACAGTTGCGACAAGATTTTTCTGAATTAGATATGCCAATTCTCCACGAGTATCAGAAGTTTTTCTGCTCAGATGGTGAATTTTGGTTATCCGCTTCGGAGTTTTCTAGTAAGAAGGTTCTAATTTCTTCTAGTCGTCATCAACGTCTGCTCTTTTCTGAGATTTTTCCGGACTCCTGTCAGCTATTAGGTATCTCTGCAACTTTAGAGATTAGTAGTAGAGTTTCTTTGCCAGAATTATTAGGATTTCCTGATGCTGCTTTTGATAGACTAGACGAACAATTTCAAGAAAACCAAGAAATCTTAGTTGTGAAGGATTTTCCATTGGTGACTGAAATTTCTCAAGAAGACTATGCTCAAGCTCTTGTCAATCTGATTGAAGAAGTAAGTAGCTTGAAAGAGCCTATCTTAGTATTGTTTACTTCGAGAGAACTTTTGTTAAAAGTCTCTGATTATTTGTCAATCCCTCATTTAGCGCAGTATAAGCATGGAGAACCAGCTCAGTTAAAAAAACGTTTTGAAAAAGGGGAGCGAGAGCTTTTACTGGGTGCAGGTAGTTTTTGGGAAGGTGTTGATTTTTCAGCTCATCCTCGTGTCATTGAGGTGGTGACGCGTCTTCCTTTCCAAAATCCTGAAGACCCCTTTACCAAAAAGATGAATCAGGAACTGCGGTTGGAAGGTAAGAATCCTTTTTATGACTATCAACTGCCTATGGCTATTATTCGTCTAAAACAAGCACTTGGTCGAACAATGAGACATTCGAATCAGAGCTCTATTGTCCTTATTCTAGACAGTCGTATGCTGACCAAACGATATGGTAAACAAATCGCGAGATCTTTGTCACAGAATTGTCGACTAGAAGAAACAAATCAAGACCAAGTTATTTCCAAAATAGCTAAATTTTTTAAAAAATCATAAGAGAATTAGAAAAGTGAGAAGGAGAACTTTATGAAACGTCCTCTCGACTCTCGAGTCGATTATAGTTTGATTTTGCCAGTATTTTGTTTACTGGTAATTGGTGTAGTAGCTATTTATATTGCTGTTAGCCATGATTATCCTAACAATGTTTGGTCGATACTAGGACAGCAACTAGCTTGGATTGCCCTCGGAATTATTATTAGCTTTGTTGTCATGTTCTTTAACACCAAGTTCTTGTGGCAAGCCACCCCATATCTCTATGGCTTAGGATTGATTCTAATGGTCCTCCCTTTAGTCTTTTACAATCCGAGACTAGTAGCTGCGACCGGAGCTAAAAACTGGGTATTTTTCGGAGGGATGACCTTATTTCAACCTTCTGAATTTATGAAGATATCCTATATTTTGATGTTAGCTTATATCATTGTTACCTTTACAAAGAACCATAAAAAAGATGTACGAACCATTGGGTTAGATTTTCTCCTAATTCTATGGATGGTACTCTTTACGATTCCTGTTTTAGTTTTGCTGGCCTTACAAAGTGACCTGGGGACAGCTCTCGTTTTCGTTGCTATTTTTGCAGGTATGGTTTTATTATCAGGAGTTTCTTGGAAAATTATTATCCCGATTTTTCTAACAGCTATGTCTGCTATTGTTGGATTTTTAGCCATCTTCATCACGAAGGATGGACGAGCATTTTTGCATCAAATTGGGATGCCGACTTATCAAATTAACCGTATTTTAGCATGGTTAAACCCCTTTGATTATGCGCAGACAACAACCTATCAACAGGCGCAAGGTCAAATTGCTATTGGTAGTGGGGGCTTGTTTGGTCAAGGATTTAATGTTTCCAATTTACTAATACCAGTTAGAGAGAGTGACATGATTTTCACAGTGATTGCGGAGGATTTTGGGTTTATTGGGTCAGTCATTGTGATTGCACTCTACCTTCTATTAATCTATCGCATGCTCAAAATCACTCTGAAATCCAATAATCAATTTTATACCTACATTTCAACTGGTTTTATCATGATGTTACTGTTCCACATTTTTGAAAATATTGGTGCCGTTACAGGTTTACTTCCTCTGACAGGAATTCCTTTGCCTTTTATTTCTCAAGGAGGATCAGCCATCATTAGTAATTTAATTGGTGTTGGATTGCTCTTATCTATGAGTTATCAAACTCACCTTGCTGATGAGAAAAGTGGTCGAGCCAAGTTTAAACGTAAAAAAGTCGTTTTGAAAAAGGTCAAATAAGGAGGATAAGAATGTCTAAAGTAGCAGTTATGTTAGCCAATGGTTTTGAAGAAATTGAAGCTCTGACAGTTGTAGATGTTTTACGTCGAGCAAATATTACTTGTGAAATGGTTGGGCTCGAAGATAAGGTCACTGGTTCACACGGTATTCAAGTCATTCCAGATTCTGTCTTTGAGGGAGATTTGTCAGACTATGACTTGGTAGTTCTTCCAGGAGGTATGCCTGGGTCAGCTAATCTACGTGACAATGAAGTCTTAATAGATGAGTTGCAAGGCCTGAATCAAGCTGGTAAGAAGTTAGCAGCAATTTGCGCCGCACCAATTGTCCTAAATCGAGCGGGGCTTCTTAGCGGTAAAAAATTCACTTGTTATGATGGTGTTCAAGAACAAATTGCAGATGGAAGCTATATCAAGGAGACAGTCGTGGTAGATGGCAATATCATTACTAGTCGTGGTCCTGCAACAGCTTTAGCTTTTTCTTATCACTTAGTTGAAATACTAGGTGGAGATGCAGAAAGCTTACGAAAAGGGATGCTTTATCAGGACATTTTTGGAAAATAATAAAAAAGAGAGAGGGATTTTCTACAAAAAGAGAATTTCTCTCTTTTACTATTAAAAATAAAGGAAATATTCGCATTTTTAATGAAAAAATGGTATAATGAGGAGGTGTAAAGTATCACGAATATAAATGGTTTTGACCAATTTCTAGTTGTCTTGCCATAAAGCTTTTAGTGAGATATCTGCCTTCAGATTAAGGCATGTTGAAACGATCGTGGTACACAAATAAAGTGTTGACTTGTAAGAAAAAGGAAAAAAATGACAGAAGATATTAAAAACCAACAGGCACAAGATTATGATGCCAGTCAAATTCAAGTTTTGGAAGGTTTGGAAGCAGTTCGTATGCGTCCAGGGATGTATATTGGATCAACTGCCAAAGAAGGTCTTCACCATCTAGTCTGGGAAATCGTAGATAACTCTATCGACGAAGCTTTGGCGGGATTCGCTAGTCATATCGAGGTCTTTATTGAACCGGATGATTCCATTACTGTTGTCGATGACGGTCGTGGAATTCCTGTTGATATCCAAGAGAAAACAGGACGTCCTGCCGTTGAAACAGTCTTTACTGTTCTTCACGCCGGAGGTAAATTCGGCGGTGGCGGATACAAGGTATCTGGTGGACTCCATGGTGTAGGGTCATCAGTTGTAAATGCTCTTTCTACTCAGTTGGATGTTCGCGTTCATAAAAATGGAAAGATTCACTACCAAGAATACCGTCGTGGACATGTTGTTGCAGACCTTGAGGTGATCGGGGATACGGATAAAACAGGAACAATCGTTCACTTTACTCCAGACCCAGAAATTTTTACTGAGACAACGACATTTGATTTTGATAAATTAAATAAACGTATTCAAGAGTTAGCCTTTTTGAACCGCGGGCTTCAAATTTCTATTACTGACAAACGTGAAGGACTTGAACAAACTAAGCATTATTACTACGAAGGTGGGATTGCGAGCTACGTTGAGTACATTAACGAAAACAAGGATGTTATCTTTGATACACCAATCTACACAGATGGTGAAATGGATGATATTACAGTGGAAGTCGCGATGCAGTACACAACGGGTTACCACGAGAATGTCATGAGTTTTGCTAACAACATTCATACTCATGAAGGTGGAACCCATGAACAAGGTTTCAGAACTGCCTTGACTCGTGTTATTAACGACTATGCCCGCAAGAACAAACTCCTCAAGGATAATGAGGACAATCTTACAGGTGAGGATGTCCGTGAAGGCTTGACAGCCGTTATTTCTGTCAAGCATCCAAATCCTCAGTTTGAAGGTCAAACCAAGACCAAACTTGGGAATAGTGAAGTTGTAAAAATCACGAATCGTCTTTTCAGTGAGGCATTTTCAGATTTCTTGATGGAAAATCCGCAAATTGCTAAACGAATTGTAGAAAAGGGAATCTTGGCAGCTAAGGCTCGTGTGGCAGCCAAACGAGCACGAGAAGTAACTCGTAAGAAATCAGGTTTAGAAATCTCTAATCTACCTGGTAAACTGGCAGATTGTTCTTCAAACAATCCAGCTGAAACAGAACTCTTTATTGTCGAAGGAGATTCAGCTGGTGGTTCTGCTAAATCTGGGCGTGACCGTGAGTTTCAAGCTATCTTACCAATCCGTGGTAAAATCCTTAATGTTGAAAAAGCTAGCATGGATAAGATCCTTGCCAACGAAGAAATCCGTAGCTTGTTTACGGCTATGGGAACAGGATTCGGTGCTGAGTTCGATGTTAGTAAAGCTCGCTATCAAAAACTCGTTATCATGACAGATGCCGATGTCGATGGTGCTCATATTCGAACGCTCTTATTAACTCTGATTTATCGTTATATGAAACCTGTTCTAGAAGCAGGATATGTTTATATCGCTCAACCACCGATTTATGGTGTTAAGGTTGGTAGTGAAATCAAAGAGTATATTCAACCAGGAGCCAATCAAGAAAAACAATTACAAGAAGCATTGGCTCGATATAGCGAAGGTCGATCAAAACCAACCATTCAACGTTATAAAGGGCTTGGAGAAATGGATGATCACCAACTTTGGGAGACTACCATGAATCCGGAACATCGTCTCATGGCTCGTGTATCAGTAGATGATGCCGCAGAAGCAGATAAGATTTTTGATATGCTCATGGGCGATCGCGTGGAACCACGTCGAGAATTTATTGAGGAAAATGCCGTCTATAGTACTCTTGACGTATAAAAGTGCGGAAAGTGTTTCCACTATTAAAAAAATATGATATAATCAATACAATTGTGTCAAGTATAAAAGGAGTTTGATATGTCTGATAATCAATTGATTATTACTTTGATTGCAGTTGCCGCTCTACTTATTGTTGCTTATGTAATGGCAGTTTTAATTCGTAAACGCAATAGTAGCAGACTTGCAGCTTTGGAACAAAGAAAAGAAGAACTTTACAACCTTCCTGTTAATGATGAGGTAGAGGCTGTGAAAAACATGCATTTGATTGGTCAAAGTCAAGTTGCATTTCGTGAATGGAATCAAAAATGGGTTGATTTGTCCTTGAATTCGTTTGCTGATATTGAGAACAATCTCTTTGAAGCTGAAGGGTTTAACAATTCTTTCCGATTTTTGAAAGCTCGTCAACAAATAGAGCAAATCGAGAGCCAGATTAGTCTGATTGAAGAAGATATTGATTCTATTCGTAAGGCTTTAGCAGATCTTGAAAAACAAGAATCAAAAAATAGTGGGCGTGTACTTCATGCTTTAGACTTGTTTGAAAGTTTACAGCACAAAGTAGCAGATAATTCTGAACAATATGGTGCAGCTTTACCTGAGATTGAGAAACAACTCGAACACATCCAGTCTGAGTTTTCTCAATTTGTAACCTTGAATTCTTCTGGAGATCCTGTTGAAGCTGCTGGTGTTTTAGATAGTACCGAAAATCATATTCTTGCTTTAACTCATATTGTTGATCGAATTCCAGCTATTGTAGCTAAACTGACAACTGAGTTACCAGAACAATTAGAGGATTTAGAGTCGGGTTATCGTAAGCTTTTAGATGCAAACTATCAATTTGTTGAAACAGATATCGAATCTAGACTTCAACTTTTGTATGAGGCATTAAAAAATAACCATGAAAATCTTCGAAAACTAGAACTTGACAATGCCGAGTATGAAAATGCTCAAATCCAAGAAGAAATTAATGCACTTTACGATATCTTCACACGTGAAATTGCTTCTGAAAAAGCTTTTGAAAAATTGATGTCTACGCTTCCTACTTATCTTGGACATTTGAAAGAGAATAACGAAGTTCTTGTTAAAGATATGGAGCGTCTAGGTAAGACATACTTACTTTCAGAGAGCGACGTGAACCGTGTTCGTCGTCTGCAAGCTGATATTACAGCAATGAGTACGACTGTTGAAGAGATGACAAGTGAGCAATCTGAAGTAACAGAACCATACTCTATCTTGAAAGAACGTTTAGAAAATCTTCAAACTACATTAAAAGATATTGAAGATGATCAAATCGGTGTTAGTGAGCGTTTGGTTCAAATTGAAAAAGATGATGTAAATGCTCGTCAAAAAGCAAATGTCTATGTAAACCGACTACATACCATTAAGCGTTACATGGAAAAGAGAAATCTTCCAGGTATTCCTCAAAAATTCTTGAAACTATTCTTTGATGCAAGCCATAGTACAGAGGATCTAATGGCTGAATTGGAACAGTCGCAGATTAATATTGAGTCTGTTAATCGTGTTCTAGAGATTGCAACAAATGATATGGAAATTTTGGAAGCTGAAACGTACAGTATTGTTCAAAATGCTACTTTGACAGAGCAATTACTACAATATTCTAACCGATACAGATCATTTGATGAACGTATCCAGCAGGCTTTCCATGAAGCCTTGCATATCTTTGAGACAGAGTTTGATTATCAAGCTTCTTTTGAAAAAATATCTCAAGCTTTGGAACTTGCTGAGCCTGGTGTAACTAATCGCTTTGTTACATCTTATGAAAAAACAAGAGAAACGATTCGTTTTTAAAAGATAAAATCCTAGAAAATTCTAGGATTTTTCCTTTTATATCGAATCAAGTTATACACACTTTTCATTGAAATTATAGTTCAAATTTGATATGATAAGACTATGACAAAAAAGAGAACAACCCGAAAGAATGATGAGAATAATAGTGTGAAATTAGGTTTCCTTGTAGGACTATTGTTTTTCACAATACTTGCTTTAGGTGGTGCAATCACCCATAAAGTATTAACTAAACAGAACTTTGAACAAAAGATTGAAGCATTAATATCTGAAAAAGATAGTGCTTTTTCGCAAGAAAGTCAAAAAGATCATTTCCGTAAAGATAAATCAGAGATTATTACCTACTATCCAATGAGAGGAGATAGTATTATTTCTCCTGTCAAAGATATCGTGATAAAAGATATTACAGATAAGGTAGAAGGAAAAGAACATCTGATTTTCTATTATTCAGAAAAAGGAGATTCTTCATTCAGAGGAATTGAAAATAGAGTAGTTAAAAAACAAGTCTATGATTTGTCAAATTCCAATCTTGTAGAATTAGAGAATACAACCTTAAATCAGCTTTATCTTAAAGAAGATGGCAATCTCTTCACTCTTGATCAATTCTTCAATGATGCTTCGGCAGCTAAAGGAAAATTATTAGAGGATATTAAATCAGCTCTTCTTGATAAGAAAGTAGAGCAAACACTTGTAAATCAAGTTATAGCTGACTTTTCGAACACGGATTTATCTAATTGGAAATTTGCCTACAAGGATAGTCAACTTATCATATACCCAGTAAATCAAACAGGAAACACAGGAGAAATAGGACTTCTTATTTCTGACTATTTTGAACTGATTAAAGTAGCTTATCTAGCAGAAAAAGATGCTAAACTGTATGAGACTATTCAAGGAGAAAAGCATAAAAAAGTTGTAGCTTTAACCTTTGATGATGGTCCTGATGGAAATACGACTCCTCAAGCTCTGGATATTTTAGCTAAGTATCGCATAAAAGCAACCTTCTTTGTACAAGGGAAGAATATAGCTGGTAATGAGTCCATTCTAAAACGAATGAAATCAGAAGGACATGAGGTAGGTAATCATAGTTGGAACCATCCAGTCTTGACGAAACTTTCTCTAGAAGATGCAAAGAAACAAATTACAGATACAGAATCTGCAATTACCAGTGTTCTTGGAACTAGTTCTAAATTGATGCGTCCGCCTTATGGAGCAATCTCTGATGATATTCGTAATAGTCTCGATTTAAGCTTTATTATGTGGAATGTAGACAGTTTGGATTGGAAAAGTCTGAATGAAACAAAAATTTTAACAGAAATTCAGCACCAAGTTAGCAATGGATCTATTATTCTGATGCATGATATCCATCAACCATCGATCAATGCGCTTCCACGAGTTATTGAGTATTTGAAAGAACAAGGTTATAGTTTTGTGACTGTTTCAGAACTTCTCAATTCTCGATTACAACCTCATCATATCTATTATTCTCGTGAGTAGTGAATGATGACTATAGGCTTTTATAGATTTTTAAATTAAAGATAGAAAAAAATAACTTTTATCTTGACAAACTAGGGAAAACTTGATATGATATAAAAGTTGAGAAAAGCAGAAGTGAGAACTTCTCGCCTTGCGACTAACGTTGTCTGGCCCCTACGGATCAAGTTTCAGAAATGAACTATAATCATGTAGTGCGGATTTGCGTTAGCAAGTCCGCTCTTGTTTTTCTCTAAAATAAAAAAAGAGGTGAAAACCATAGCAAAGCAAGACTTATTCATCAATGATGAAATTCGTGTACGTGAAGTTCGCTTGATCGGTCTTGAGGGAGAACAGCTAGGCATCAAGCCACTCAGCGAAGCGCAAGCATTGGCTGATAGTGCAAATGTTGACTTAGTATTGATTCAACCCCAAGCAAAACCACCTGTTGCAAAAATTATGGACTACGGTAAGTTCAAATTTGAGTATCAGAAAAAGCAAAAAGAACAACGTAAAAAACAAAGTGTTGTTACTGTGAAAGAAGTTCGTCTGAGTCCAACGATTGACAAGGGTGACTTTGACACAAAACTTCGCAATGCACGCAAGTTCCTTGAAAAAGGAAATAAAGTTAAGGTATCCATTCGCTTTAAAGGGCGTATGATCACCCATAAAGAGATTGGTGCAAAAGTTTTAGCCGAGTTTGCTGAAGCAACACAAGATATTGCGATCATCGAACAACGAGCTAAGATGGATGGACGCCAAATGTTCATGCAGTTGGCGCCAGCAACTGACAAAAAATAATTGTCAGAAAGTTAAATAAAGGAGAAAAAATCATGCCAAAACAAAAAACACACCGCGCATCAGCTAAACGTTTCAAACGTACAG
>ERZ773072.540-NODE-540-length-20846-cov-3.943341_pt1 | contig 20846 bp, 23 predicted proteins | sample MGYA00580617_ERZ773072 | MGnify/ENA primary metagenome ERZ773072 (study PRJEB29015, sample SAMEA2737970) | human oral metagenome | biome: human oral; feature: human-associated habitat; material: dental | place: China | collected 2122 ...
CCAGGACGATCCGGCCGCCGTAGGTCTCCACCAGCTGACGGTTGCAGGGGTAGGACGGATCTGCGATGACGACGTCGTCGCCGGGTTCCGTCGTAGCCGCTGCCACCAGCAGCAGCGCCGACGACGCCCCGGTGGTGACGACGATGCGTTCGGGGTCGACCCGTACGCCGTGCCGGTCGAGGTAGAAACCCGCAATGGCCTCACGCAATGCGAGCAGGCCCAGAGCGGGGGAGTAGGGCAACGGTCGGCCGTCCATTACGCGGCGCATCTCCTCACGGACAGCAGGAGGAGCACCGAAGTCCGGCTCGCCCAAGCTGAGCTTGGCGATTGAATGGCCCTCGGCCTGCAGGATCCCGGCACGCTCGCCGATGCTCATGGCATGGAAGGGCTGGGCGGCCTTGGCCCGGGCGGCGATCTTCATGATGGCTCCTTGACGCAGGGGAGGACAGGGCCAGTGTCCACCTTCTCATGGCGGGAGGGCAAAGGCTCCGCAGGTCCGGGAGAGGAAAAGATTTCCTGATCCCGTGAACGGGATTCTCCCGGTTGATGGCTTGTCCTTCAGTGCCGTGTCGGACAGGTTCGTAGAGCAATACTCGCGCCGAGGACGGAGTCCGATCAGTGCTCACTGATGCCATGATGCTTGTCTCTCCCTTTCACGCCGACTACGAGTTCCTGACCAGGCCGTATCACGAGGCAGCTCCTGAGCTGTGGGACACGGAGGGCGCTGGTCTGGCGGGGTTGAGTCAAGAGGTCGCAGCCACTCTCCTGGAGGAGTCCTTCGAGGTTGTGGACGCCGCCTCTGCGATCGAGTGGTGCGACTCGCTGGAGGCCGAGGCCGGCTTATGGCCGGATTCGAGCCTCGTGGCTGCGCACGTACCCGCCGTGTCGATGCTCTCCGGCTCCGCAGTGGCTGCGGGCTTCGACTGCTGCCGCGTCATCAACATCCTCACCTCGGCTCGCGCGGCGGGCTATATAGACGAGCGCACGTTGGCGGCCCTCCTTGAGCGCTACGTGCAGGGTTTCGTTGACCGCTGCTCCGGATGGGGGCAGTACCTGGCCTCGGTCATCGTGGGCAAGGTGGCGTTCCAGGTCATGTACGCAACACCTGAGACTCGCCATGTTGATGCGACGATCATTCTTGAAGGCGCCCACATCATGGCACTGACTGCTCCTGTCACCCTGTTCCGCACCGGAATCTGGCCCGAGGAGGATCTCAGTGCCCTGATCAGCGCGATCGATGCCCTCATTCCGACCGAGCGTGTGCGTGCTGTTCGTCTTGGGGCCAAGGGGTGGTTGGCGACGGCTGAGCATCCGCTGGACTCGGCTACCGCCAAGGTGCTTGAGAATGCGGACACGGATGCAGGAACGTTTCTGCGTGCACGCGCTATGGCGCAGGAGGTCTTCTGGCGTCCTGCCGATGCAGGGGGCATCGGGGGCGTCTTCGAAGATCTGAGAACTGCCCGTATACCTCTGTGGGATCTGCCTGCTCGCGGTGACGGCGCTGCGGCGACGACGTTCTGGACCGACTCGAGTCTTGATCAGGAGCACTGGAGCGGCGTGCCGTTCCTGCGTACGAGTGAGGGGGCTCGGCTTACCGCCGTGATGACGGAGGACGCCTGCTTCCTGGCCTCCCGAAAGGCACTGCGCCGAGTCTTCACCCCGATCCCCTGGGAGCAGGTAAGGTTCACGGTGTCGGTGATGCCGGGGCAGGACATCGTCTTCTATGCCAACGGCAAGAAGCTTGGCACGCTCTTCCCCGAATGGGATGTGGTGGGGGTGATCAACCCCGACCTGCCGTTGCACCTGGAGGCCTTCATGAATGGTCTGGGACCGCGCGTGCGTGCCTTCAGCGCCGCCTACCCGATATGAGCAAGGTGGGTGTGCCGTCGCGACGTTAACCGTCCGACCTGATTCGCCCAGGCTCCAGGCTCCTCGCAACCAGTCCGGAGACTGAACTGATGTGCGAGAAACTCTGTAACGCGTTTCCGAGCCCGTGGTGAGGGTTTGTATAGCGATGCTGTGGTGCGCTTCAGCAAGCTCGACACAAACAACTGGAAGCCCCTGCTCGCCTTCCGCAAGCGTCTCATCGCGGATGAGGTGGCTCCGGAACCGAGCACGGCTAGCGTAGCGCCTACTGGGCAGGCGAGCGAGACCACGACGGCCCGCGGCATCCGCAACATGGCCTGCCGTCCGATCAGCGCGGCGAAGAAGCAGCAGATTCTCGACCTGGCCCGTACGGGTATGTCTGTCAGCCAGATCGCTGCCGAGGTCGGCGTCGCAGAGACCACCGTCCGTGCCACGTGCCGCCAGGCCACGCAACCGCCCCGCCGCAGGCGACGCTTCACCACCGATGACCTCCAGCGTGCTCAGCAGCTCCACGCCCAGGGGCGTACCTACATCGAGATCGGGCTGGAGCTCGGCTTCGGGCGGGACACCGTCAAGAAGCATCTGGCGGCGGCGCAGGGGTGATTGGTAGCTAGGGGGAGCGGAGGCGGAGCGACGTGCTCCTGCTCTTCCCTGCAGACGACGATGCAGATCGCCGCATGCTTCGCCCTTCCACCGCACCACCGTGGCTCGGCATAGGCGGGGGAGACCTTGCGTACTGACCCAGCCGACCCTGACTTCCAGGAGCGGGTACGGCAGACCTACGCCGAAATCGAGACGGCCAAGCACACTGCATAGCGAGCGGGAGCCAGTAAGGACACGGTGCGGGGATAAGTGAACCGGGAAGATTTTCTCCACGACAATTGACGAAATGAGGTGCAGACGACGTATCGTGGAATGAACCTCAATCCGCGGCAGCCTTAACAGAAAACTATATGACTATTATTGACAATTTGTCTCTTAAAACGTAGTATATTGATAAATGGGCCACCCTTTCTGTTGATGATAAGAATCGTCGATAGAAAGGGCGGGTCATTTCCGCCTATATATCACGAGAGATAGGTGGAATCATGAAATCCGCACCTCAGCGCCCGTCGGCGCGAAAAGTCAATCCAAACCTCATTGTGATAGCGGCCGTCGGGCCTATCACATACTGGTTATGGAATCTGGAGGTTGCTTGCTACGCAACAACACTCGTTGCACTCGTGAGCATTGCTGTCGACCATCAGCGTCGACGCAACCGCGACAAGTAGCGCCCTCCCCACCCAGCGATGATACATCGCTGGGTTTTCCTATACGAAGGAACTCAGCAACCACCTAGACAGTATTGGTCAAGTCCGGTACGCATGATGAGAACACAGACTGCCCAGTAGGCAGTAGCATCAAGATGAAAATTTGCGCCGATGATTGGGCCGATAGCCATCGCCCACTTAGTTTGATCGTCGTTAAACTTGGCTTTGCCGTCTTCAGTGCAGACAAGTTTTCGGAGTTCAACGAGCTTCTCTTGATACCATTCTCGCCCCAACGCAACGAGGCGTCGACGACTGGTCGCGAAAGCACCTAGCCCTTGGCCAAGGACATCGTTACCAATCATGGCAAACAGTTGATCATCGGTAAGTCTCTCATAGTAGAAAAACGTTGGCATACTAATTAGTCTTCCTTCGAAAGCATGTGGTTGCGAACCATTATCTCCGTTATATAATTGCATGCGAGTTGGTAAGGGCTGCCTACTGTGCTAATTTCTGGATCTGTCGAGACCACATCGTCAATATCATGCAAACTTAATCCATAACTAGTGTCGTCAAACTTTGCCATGATGCGCCGCAGGGGCGAATTTATGTCTATATCCTGACGGTTAGCCTCCTTGAGTGTCTCCTGGAGTGCATTGAGGAGAAGCTCTTCGTCCATGCCGCACATCATGTCAATATTGACGATCTCTGAGTATACCTGCTCAGAATGGAAGTCAGTGACCCAATGACGGCTACTCAGGAGATCCTGCCAAAACTCAGAAGGAAGCGCTTCTACGGTGTCAGACGATGCCCACGCCACCTTTGACATTACCTCATCAAGGTCAGTCGGCTGAAGCAGGCCTCTCTGGACTAAGCTGTCTATGCGTTTGGCCGCGGAGGGATGAGATTGTGGTGGGATAACCCACTGTGAGCGCACCAAGAAATCGAACCCGTCCAATACAAGCATGGCTCCTGAGGTGACATCAGACTTTTTCCGGATTAGCGGCATCTTATGCAGCAGTTCAAGACCATAAGCGTCGGCTTCATACTCAAGCTTGTGCGATTCTGCCGTGTTGCGAACCGCTTTATGTTCGTGCCCTAAAAGAATATGTGCTGCCTCGTGAGCTAAAATGAAGCTAGTGGCGGCATACATAAGGCGATAAATGTACGAACTCCACGTACCGAATCGCAGTGACGATTTGCGCCCGATCGTGCCACTCAATCCATGAAAGGACCACTGAAGTGCGAGGTACCGTAGGGCGGCAACTTGTGTTTCTAATGGCCGACGCCGCCGCATAATGTTGCTTCCCAAATCCGCCTGAACCTGTGTGAGCTCAGACATCAGACCCAAAAGAGATGTACTAATATGGATGTATGGAAAATATTTGGTATCATGAACCGTCCCTGCTTCAGGAAATTCGTCTTCAACAAGAGCTATCTTCACACCGTTTAGTCGTTCATCTAACTCGGATAGATCTCTGAACACCTCCTCCACCATGCGCTCAGCGGCAGTTTCGAGACTGACGTTTAGCCCCGACCACTTCATTTCCCGTTGTGCGCGTCGAATAGTCTTCTTTGTTCGAGGGTCGGTGGCTAGAACATTCGCTACCCTAGCGATCTTATTCGTGTATCGGTTTTGCAAGTCTTCAAGACGGGGATCTGATGACATGATTCAACCATACGGCAAGCTAGATTGATCAACAACGGTTACTCAGTGATACCGGAACTAGGCCTCGTCTACCTACAAAAGTGGACGAAGCGGTTTGTGGAATATATCAAAACCGAGAGGCAGGATGCATAAAAAATCGTAGGGCAGTCAGAATCGTCAAACTGGTTGTATCAGCGATAACAACATGACGTCAGTCACATGTGTGCCCTACCTCTAGATGATTGACCTATCAACATGTTCTGTCAGCGGCGTTGTGCCGCTCAGCCACGACATCCGTGACGCTGTGGCTGAGCGGTGGCTTTGCGTGGAGTACATGGTGCCCAGCATCTTCAGTATCAACACGGATGCGAGCCAGTACGAACTGATAGCGCAGACATGCCACCTGTGGAACGTGCGGGGAATCCCGACACGTTCCACAGGTGCACGACCGAAAGCCTTTAGGTAGGCGCACGGTGGTTGATGCGAGTGACCGAGCCTTTACGGGTTGCTAACCTGCGTGCTCTGTAGCGCCTTCAGCACTGCGATGAGCATCTTAGTTGACTCTGCCAACTCTTCGTCCGTGTATGGATCGTTGAGCCTGTTCTCTGGATGATGGCTAGAACTTCTGACGTAGTACGGAATTGTTGCTGATTCAGATCTTTGCCCGTTCTTTCCCTCCCTAATCCATGTTTTCTTGTAATCAAATCCGTATTTTTCGTTCAAAGCCTTATTGAGTCCATACTCGCTGCCTGGGTCGATGAGGCAGTGTATCTCGCCCCACAACTCATCATGGAATTCAGGTGAAGGAATTCCAAACGCAAAGTAGGTGATCTCGCCCAGAGAAGGTGCTTGTCTGGTAAGCAGCCCAAGCTCGTCCGAGTACCGAATTGATGGTACGGTATCTTCGCGCGAGAAAATGATCAGTCTGTGCTGTGTTGGATTGTATGAGCGCAACATGTACGGAGAGTGCGTAATGAGGAATAGCTGCTCGTCTTCCGAGATTTTTGACAGTGCTTCTCCGAGCTGAATCTGTGCACGAGGGTGGAGCCAGGTTTCGGGCTCGTCCAGGAGGAGCGTGAGAGGTGCGTGCTCTTTCGTTTTGTGCTGCATACTCGAGTACACCTGAATCAGCGCTAGCGTGACGGCGCGCTGCATCCCTGTACCTTTGTCGCGCAGCGGAGTTTCGTAGATTCCGTCCGTGACGAGTAGCTGGCCGCCCTTGATGAAGGTCGTAGCATCAGGAAGATTGAAGTCAAACCGGACTTTGGCTGCGCCGTATTGTGCCTGTACAAGGCTTTCAACCTGGCTGGTGACATCTTCGGTCAGAGATGAGAGCGATTCCTCGCCATCGGAGAATGCCGTCGCATGGGCATCCTGAAATGCCTTCCACCTGGGGCTCTCTTGAAAACTTTGCGAGATTACCGAGATGAGTTTTCCAAGAGTTTTGGTAGAACTGAAATCGACGATTTCCGAGGTGGTGGTGTCGGCAAGCACCGGCACGAAGTCGACTAACGACCTGAATAGAGCATCGATACCGGTCGGGTTCTCGAACTGTTGCGTTCCGGGATTCCAGAAGGGGGTTTTCTTTCCGTCAAGTTTCACCTTCTTGCCGTTCTGCTCGATTTCCTCTTCTTTTGGTGAGCGTCGTACCCTGAAATAGGGTTCGTCGCCATCAGTGAGCAGGTAGTCCTTATACTTGCTGTACTTTTTGTCGGCGACAATCTGAATCAAATCGCTGCCAGCGATGACTCCCTCCACTGAGAAGTCCTCGCTGGCAGCTTTGTTTTGCAAGGCTGATGTATCGCGAGCTCCTTCGGCGAGATAACGTAGAGCGTCGATGATAGTAGACTTTCCGCAGTTATTGTCGCCAACGATATAGTTTATTCCTTTGGAAAAGGTGATCTGTTGCTCGCCCTCGAAAGACTTGAAGTTGGTGATGGTTAGGGATTTGAAATACATGATGGTTTCCTCATGGTGTGTCTGTCGCGGCCATTGCGACATCGTGCCCGATCTGGGCGCTTTCACGATAGCTTGTCGTGAGGATAGTGAGTGGGGCTGTACCGTTGCGGTTTGGTAACAGCGGCTAGAGGTGCGAGCCTTCAAGCTGTTTGTCGGTCTGGGAGTATCGTCTCTGGCAGTAGACTGCTTGGTCGGAGCGAAAGCGCGCTGAAGCTGTGTGCTCGTTAATTTCAGTCAACTCATTGGGGCGCAGAATCGCTCTGTGAAAACGATGATGTTGCTACGCCGCCTGCAACCTGCTCTCAACAACTGCCACCCGGCCCGCAAGCTGTTCGTGCTGGGTGGTGAGTAGCTTGAGTGCACCTTGAGCCTGGAGAGCGTCTTCATGCTGGGTTTCGATATCTTTACTGAGTGTGTCGAGCCGCTTGGTCACTTCCTGATGGTTGCGATCGATCTTCTCGTCTAGTGCTGCAAAGCGAGTGTCAATCTCATTGAACTGCTCGCCAATGGCATCGAAGCGTGCTTCCATGCTTGTACGCATTTCCTTCATCTCATGTTCAAGCGTGTCGAGTCGACTCTCTACGCCGTTCATGCGACCTTCTAAACTGTTCATACGACCTTCTAAACTGTCCAAACGGTCATCTATCTTATCGAGTCGTTCATCAACTTTGTCGAGGCGACCATTGATCCGCTCCTCGACAGCATTGAGGTTAGTGGTTAATAGTTCTTGTATGCGTTGAAAGTCTTTTTCGGTCATACTTCTATTTAAGCATGTTGGTGTGCGGGTGTAAACCACGATATCGTGGCGATTGGAAAAAGATTGGCCTGATGGCAGTGTATCTTTGATTCATCTAGTACGTCTTTACGTGTTCGAGAAAAAGGTGAGTCATGTCAAAATCGAGTAAAACTATTGACAACTCAACCGAAAAGCATATAATCATAACCAGACACAGTTGATCGCCGTGTCACCCGAAATCTCCGGCATGTAGTTTTCAAGCTACCCCGCGGGAGATTTTTATTTTGTGCGCTTTAGCGCGGTTTCCTATCAAAAACTGACATGAAGTCCTTGCGGCCAGTGCGCTTGTCCTCCTTGACCTGCACGCAGAAGTGTACACCATCTTTGGTAACTCCGTAAAAGCGGTGGAGCAAGATGTTGCGGTCGTCGGCATTGAAGGTTGTTTCCGGTGTGATCTGCGAGTGACGCAAGACGTCGAGTGCAGCGCGGTAGAATCGAAGCCGTCTTGTGCGTTCTTTCAGTCGCTTCTGCATCACGTGATCCCAAAATACGTTCAAAAATACTTTGTTGCCATTGAAATACTTCGATTTGACGTACGGCTGTCGTTTGGTTGAGTGCGCGATGACGTTGTATTCCTGGCGAGCGTGGCTCAGTGCCTCAGCATAAGATGATCCAGGTAAGCGTGAATATTTCGATGTATAGACATTCATTACTCCAATCAGTATACAATGATTACATGCCCATGAGAAGGCCATCAACGCCGCAATTTTTCAAAGAAGACAACTTCGATGGTTACGAGTCCGAGTCTTGCCTCGACTGCTCCTCCGCAAACGCCCTGAGGTCATCCAGCATTTGCGTTGCTTCGGTCATGAGGCGTGCGATGTACTCCTGTGGCGTATCATTCCCGAGCTCTTCCTCTAGATAGGCCTGTCCACTGCTGCCTGATGAGTGTGCCGCAATGCGTGAACGCATCCTCTGGATTCTTTGCAGAAGACGGACGTCGCGTTCGGTATGTTGGTATGACTGGGCCGTGAGGAACTTCTTGAGCTTGGCGATGCCTTTGTCGCCCTTGACGTCCGACAGGTACGACGCCAACTTTTTCTCGTTGAGATAATCTACTAAGACAAGTGCGAGGTTTATCGACTGCGTGCGAAGTTCTGCATCGGTGTCATTGACGGGGATACGCAGGCGCTGAAGCACGCCAGCGTCCGGCCCTTCTGCCGTGCGATGGAGCCGCCATCCCCAGTGCTTGTCCCAAGAACTCTGTAGTTGGTTGTACGCTAGTTTAAAGCAGTGTTCTGGGTTCTTGCTGTTGGTTGGCTGGTTAAGGAATGCCCGACGAAAAGCTACTTAACTCATTTTCTGTGTCGGAGGAACATTATAGGCAAGCCAATGAGTCCAGTGCTCTGATGGGATATCTCGACCAATGTCTCCAAGAAACACCGATATGACGTCGAAGAACTCATTGTCTATTTTAACGCCCCACAGGTGGGAACACGATAGGTACCCGTCACTCACCGTGTACAGCTCGGAATCATCATAGTATCTCTGGAGTGCCTCTCGTTTAAAGAATACTGGCGTGAGATAATGTGGCGCGTCCGGATTCTTACCGAAGTAGTTGGCAAGACGATCTGGATCGCATGTGTACTTGACTGGCTTGCCGTGGTCGTCTTCGCCGATGATGAACTCTGGGTAGTCTGCAGGATCAGCCTCGTCCCAAGGCCAGATTCCGCAGGTGTCTTGGGGCGGAGCGGGAATAATTCGTTTTGCTAACACTCGAGAGAAGACTCGTCTCTCTTCTCCTGATATCTGACCAACATTCAACGAGGCAAAAAGTAGGTCGATGTTACTGTTGCCCTCAAACTCGAGATCGGAGAACTTAGTTGAGTTTTCGTTGCATGGTATGAAAGTAACGGAGTCGACGAATAGAACTGCGTCGAGTTGCCGCGCAGCCATGTAGCGCTTTAGTATGGGTGTCCGTACTTCTATTCTTTCATCCTGAAATCTGATAGCAAGATTTTTTGATCCGTCATTTTTGACTTCGTAGTAGTTGCCGGACTTTGGATTCTGCCACAGGTTCATCAGGAGTCTGAATTCTTCGGACACTATCCAAGCGTCTGGTACAACGCCGTGAAATTGGTGAAAGATAATCAATGGTTCGAAGTCTGGCAGTTTATTGCTTCTCGTATACGAGATTTCATCTCCGCTAGTTGAAAATCCAGGAAATCCGTCGCCCCTCGTGAAGTCCCAGCCAGCGTCTGAAAGAATTTTGTTGCGCATCCTTGGCTGAGCAAACGCCATGTAGCGACCGCCGTTGTTATCATTATCGAGGTGCCAGTCGTCGTACACGACTGTCCACGGGCCATCGCCGTTGATGAAAGCGGATTCGATCATCCGCTCTTGCTTGAGCCGATCCCTTATCTGCTCACGTTCGTCGTCGTCCAGTTCGCTGTGCTTTGTCATCGTGATTCCTTTAAATCAGTTGCGCTTTGCCCGGATGGCGTGTTGTCTGCGAGAGGACTGTCCGTCTTTGCAATATCTTCAACTGTTTCGCCAATCACTGATTCTTCTATCATATGAGATTCGTGAGGAAATGTAGCGGTCTTCAGGGATATTGTGCTGGAAAGGATCTTGTTCGCTTCCGACTATTTGTCCGAATGTCTGAACCAGAGACACCAGCACTTTTCGCAGCGCCGATAGGCCGTCATCGTCGGTGCGAGACGTTTGCGTTGATATGCGACGTGTTGTGTGATGTGATGACCGCATTTGCAGAGTGGCACTATCGCTGCGGGCTGTTTGCCGCTGATCCGCGTCTTCTTCCCGAGTACGACGCTGCCGTCGCCGAGGAGGACGTACGGCACCAAGGTGAGTGGCCCGCCCGGCCGATTCTTCCTGAGCCAGCCGTTGTAACGCTCGATGACGACTCGCTGGCTATCGAGTTCATAGTCACGCAACTTCTTTCCTGGAGGAAATTGTTGTGGCACGAGGAACGACAGGTGGCGGCCCGGCTCGATGGTTGTGTTGATGCTGGCAGATGCTGTCTCAACGAGGAGGGATCCTCGGAGATCGCCTTTGGGGTTGATACGTTTGGTGCAAACAGACCAGCGTGGCCGCAGGTGTGCGGGCATAACCCCGACCCGACTGATGTGATGTTCGATAGGGCCGTAGTTGGTGACGTGGACGCAGCAGCCGGGATTGCCGATGGCAGGCTCAAGGCTAAGCCGGAGTCCCCTGGGTTTACTGATGGCGTCGGGGATAGTTCTGACGAGGAAGACAATGGCGGCGACCACAACAGGGATCGCACTGACAACCGTGGCCGAACTGGCAACTGCATTCAGCATGACCATCCTGTCCGCTTGGGAGAGTGCAGGCCAGCGGTGGCACTGGTGGCCTACATAGGGGAATGTCACTGTCGCTGGCCAGCCAGGTGTCATCACGTTCGTCTGGCCTCGTGCAGCTTCATCATCGTAGGCGGCCAACCGCGCCAGCCCTGGGCTTCCGCGCATCTTCAGCATCGCACTCTGGTAACGATGCACGCAGTCGAAGGCCGGAGCCGCTCCACGAGCAACCTGCACTTCGTCAGCAGCAGACACTCGCTGACAGCGGCAGCTTTCCCTGCACGCTACCCAGGCAGAAGGCAGGGAATGCCCTCACCGTCGTCGCTCCGCGCACCACCAGCCAGCCCGTCGTAGCGCGCTTTTCTTACGGCTGCCGCCTACCGCAGCAGCTCCGCATCAGCACCGCTTGTGCTCATCCTCGACAGACCGGCAGACAGTTTCGTGGATAGATACGACGCTGCGCGCACCTGCGCGATCACTCGGCGTGTGCGGCAACACCGCTCAGCGTTTCATCCAACCAGCAACCCATTGACGCACGCCGCTTCGCCAACATCGTATTATTTATGGGTATTACCTATTGGTTGTGGGGCTAGACACTTCCGCCCCCGCTTTGCACGATGTTGCTGCATGTCACGACGTCGTCACAGCCGCTCTAGAGATTGGATCATCATGTCTGCCATCTTCGCATCTCTCGACAATCGCTTCAGTGTGGCCAGCTTGCGCAGGCCCAGCCAGGGCCTATACGCCAGCACTATTGCGCCCGAGCAAGTTGCGCCAAGTCAGCTGGCGCGCATGGCGGCACTCTCCGTCACGCTCGTCCGCATCCCCATCATTCTCTTCGGCATTGCTGCTTTGAACATGGGCTGGCAGCTCATGGCCTGCACGTCATTCGTCGCCTTCGCGCTGCTGGACTACTTCGATGGTGTGGCTGCCCGCAAGGTAGGCGAAGACACTGCCTCGCGCCGGCTGGGCGATGTCCTGCTCGACCGCGTCTCCATCCACACGGTCATCCTCCTGACCTGCCTGTACTACGGCGGGGGATGGGCTGCCTGGAGCGTGCTGCTCCTGCGTGACCTGCTACAGGGCGGCTTCTCCTCCTACCTGCTAGCCAAGTACCGCGTCATCATCATCGGGGCCTACTGGCACATGTCGTACGGCATCGCCATCCTCATCTGGGAGTGCGCCTACGTCATGATGGGATCCGTGTCTCAGGCGCTGACTGTGTGCACTGCCGCCATTGTGTACGCCACGGGGGTGGATTATGTCGCGCGCTGCTTGAAGTTGGTTCGCGCATGAGTTCGATTATCACTCGGGTGTGTGACGCCATAGTTGCTGTTATCGGAAGCATCTTCTCTGAAGAAGACAAAGGGAAAGGGTTAAAATACCCAACAACACACCCTCTAACGCAGGCAGATCTTGTCGGCTGGTACACTATAGGGACAATCCTATCGTATTCTGCCTTCCTTTTAATTGTAGGCGACAAGTATCATATGCCACCGATCAAGTTCTACGTAATTTGGATCGCTTCATATTTGCTATTCTGGGGGTCAATGTATGTTGAGTATATTCCTGTTGCATTTAACAAATGGAATAGCGGCATAGACGAATTCAGCAGAACCATTAACGGCAAGGAGTCGAGGAAACGATATCCAATAAAAAAATGGCGACCTCCTCGGATAGAACAGCACACTAATGAATTCCATTACCCTAAAGGCGTCGCAATACGAGTATTTCTTTTGGTGACGACCTCAATAATTATTTCATGTTGGTTCACTCTTTACTCGGGTGGCCCGTTCCAAAGTGCGTATTCGCAAGTGATCATTGCGTATCCGCTTTTTGCGACCAACGTTGCAAGGAACCCTAAATCACTCCTGGCGGTGTATTTTGGTGCGATTTTTTGGATGGTGATGTTTGAGACGATCAAACACTATTATGTAGTCGGTCACACAACACAGAGCTTTTGGTGGTATATTACCGTATCGGTGATTGTGCTAGCCATGTCGGGCTTAATAGCTGCAGCCAACAGAAGATATGAACGTGAAGAAATTGAAAATTCCCCAAGAGAGGAAAGTAAGTACCTTTCATGAGGAGATGTTGCACTCTCCTACCTGGTTCTGATGAAATTCTTAACTAGGAGCGTAGACCGGCTACTACTGTAGCGCCGATTGCCGTACAGCAAACTGCTGCCAGCAATGCTCTCCAAAAATTAGGATCTCCTTTGTCGGCTCCAATACATAGAGCGCAAAACAGGACTCCAAAAAAGAGTACTACCAAGGGAACTGTTTCAGCTGTGCGAATTTTTATGAATTTAATACGCATGCTATATCTCCTAACCAGGAGAGTGCAACACTCTCAGTATAAACCTATGGTTGAGTGCAAGTCAATTAGTTTCATCTGATTCTGACAATTGTTTTTCATGTATGAGTCACATTCTGTGAGCGCCGCGATTGTTGTTGGAGTGAGTACTTTCCTTATTCTACGCAAAACACAAGACGGTGCGTTATATTTCGGATGGTTCATTGACTATTGTGTCTACTTGTCAATCGCTAGCGTCTCGTCCGCAAGCACAAGCGCTCCATATCGCAACCAACCAACAACCGTCGTAGCCAAGAATAGAACGCTGCGCGCGGTGGCTTCGTCGACATCTTGCGGTTGATCACTGCCGTGTCGATCAGGCTGGTAACCGATGGTGGCTAGGTCCGTGAAGCTGTTGAGGCCTATAGTGCGTGTCTCCTTCTGAGAGGTATTGCATCGAGTGGGTGAGCCATGTTGAGTGCCCGCTGGCATCCTGCTCCTCAAGGCTGGCCGCCTTGTTGAGGCATGGTGTCTGTTCGGCTGGCCGTCAGCGACGGCACTACGTGAGTGACAGCAGTTCACTCTTCATCACTGTTACCACCCTCTTGTACTGCCTCCTGATGAATGTCACGTATTTCCTCGCCCGCTTCGTCATTGGCCGCTGCTTCTGTATCTAGCATATCGATCGTCCGTATGATGTAGTCACCAATACGTTTGAAATCGGCTACCTCATCCGTTGACGGATGCCGCTGTTCATCAATGCACTGCTGACGTATCAAAGACTGACATGAAGTCTTTACGCTTCGTCCGTATGTCTTCTTCGACCTGGACACAGAAGTAGGTGTCGTCTTTCGTGACGCCATAGAATCGATAGGGCAGCATCCGCTGATCTTCGGCACCGATGACACCTACCTCTATGCTGCCTGCTGCATCAAGTCTGGGAACTTTGCTTCAACGAGGCGAAGGCGGCGGTCGAGATCGCCATAGAGGGTTTCGTCGGCGGTTTCGCGGCTGCCGGACTCATGGAAGAGACTACGGCGCAGGCGAGCCATCTCAGCTCGTACTTCATCTTGGCCGGCTTTCAGCTTGGTTTGCCCTGCCTTGAGTTCGGTAAAGCGCTCCTCCCATTTATAGTCGAGATCCTTTATCATGCCGGACAGAGCTTTGTAGTCCTTGCGAACGTCATCAAACTGCTCGTCCGCTGCTTTGAACTGCTTGTCGATCACATCGAAGCGTTGATCGATTTGTTCGAACTTTGTCGTCATAGTATTGGCCAACATTTCGACCGTGCTGCTTAGTGCTGCTATTTGTTGGGATAATTCTTCATTCGTCATACCTCCATTGAACCATATAAGTGGAAAGGAAACAATGAAGAAGAATTAAATCGGAAGCGCTTTTGCAACTCGCCTACAGCCACACTCCCCACACTACCCGTACACCGTCATGCTCGGTGCGAGTCGCGTGCGCTGGCGCAGGGCATGCCGCGTGATGGCATGTCCGCAGGCGCACAATGGTACGGTCAATAAACACCTGGCGGTAGTGCCGCGGCAGGGTGCTGTGCCGTTAAAATCTCCGGCAAATAGTATATCGGTCGCACTGTGAGAGATTTTTGTGATACGTCCGGTATGTTATACTAAATCATAGTATATGAAGAAGCAAGGCCGTATTACCGCTAACGGAGTTCTTCTCCAGCAACACGAAATGTCTACCGTGGTGTTCTTAACGCAACAAGGTTTCGACGTCGCGCTCATTCCTCCTCAGCGTCGCAAGGGTGCGCATACGCCAGATATTCACATGCAGGGACTCGACTGGGAGATGAAGCGCCCTAAAGGCCAAAGTGCGCATACGATCAAGCGTGCGTTTAAGACTGCTTCGCGGCAGTCGGTCAACATCATCTTCGATCTACGAAGTTCCAAAATGCCTGACGAAGTCAATCTACCCAAGCTCGAAAAAGAGTTTGCTGACCTACGGAGCGTCAGACGGCTTATCATCATCACAAAAGACGGAACAATTATTGACAAAACAAAATGAGTTTGGTAAATTAACTATAGAAGAGGCGTCGCCACCGTGGTTCTGCGGAGGCCGCGCCTCTTCTTTTTGGCTGTCACGAATGACGGCTTTGCAGAGTTGTCTTCAATTATAGAACAGCCAACTATGCTACCCTGCAATGAAATGTGAGTCACCCACAAACGACCGCACTTCTTGTTGGCATTTGCCCTACAGTAGGAATATGTCAAGCTCGGACGTTCCTCGCATAATTCGCAAAACAGACAAAGTGCTGAAAGATTATGGATACCCAGAGATTTGTGATGGATCAGAAAGAATGCTTGCAATCTCTGCGTCGATCAAGGCAAGTCAAGACCTCAGACTCAGAGGTGCCTTTGCTATTATAGGTGCATTCTCGTTGGTCGGCGTATGGATCGTTTCTGGTGGCATCCTCAACCTGCAATATATCGCTGTATTACTAGCGCTAACTTCAATCTCGACCGTATACTCATACTTCACAATCATAGATTTAGGCTCGCGAGATGCAGCGTCGGCAATTTTGAATCACCGTGCCAGCAAGTAGTTGTAGCGCCACAGCCTCTTGCTACAGGCCTTCCCTAAAGGGTTCGTCACCATGGTGATCGCTTGCGTTTACTCAGGCCAGGGAGGAATGGGTCACCGATGGCAGGTTGGAGAGCTCAAGGCGGAACTCCCTGAACTGGCAGTCCACCGTCCGTGCCACGTGCCGCCAGGCCAAGCGGCCATCCCGCCGCAGGCGACGCTTCACCACCGACGACCTCCAGCGTGCTCAGCAGCTCCACGCCCAGGGGCGTACCTACATCGAGATCGGGCTGGAGCTCGGCTTCGGGCGGGACACCGTCAAGAAGCATCTGGCGACGCAGATGTAAGTAGCCAGAACGGCACCGTGATGGATGTTGGTACGACACCCCATTGTCCGGCTGATCTATCTGTACTATTCACGCGCGGCATATCTTCTGCACCCGCACTCTCCGCACCGCCCAAACTCCGTCATGCTCGGTGCGAGTCGCGTGCGCTGGCGCAGGGCATGCTGCGTGATGGCATGCCCGCAGGCGCACAATGGCACCTGGGCTAGGCACTGTGGCGGCGGCTGGACTCGTGTTTTCTTGCCCAGCACGACACTCCCATCACCGAGCAGGACGTAGGGCACCAGGGGGAGCGGCCCACCTGGTCGATCCTTCTTGAGCCACTCGTAGTACCTCCTGGTGATACCTCGCCGACTCTCAAGTTCATAGTCAGGGAGTTCTCTATCGAGCGGAAGTGGCTGCGGTACGAGCAGTGAGAGGTGACGGCCAGGCTCGATAGTTCGATCGATTGTCGCCCACACGGTGGAGACGGCGAGCGACTTTCGAAGATCGCCCTTGGGATTGATGCGTTTGGTGCAGACAGAGCAGCGTGGCCGGAGGCGTGCGGGCATGGCACCGACTCGGCTGATGTAGTGTTCGATAGGGCCGTAGTTGGTAACGTGGACGCAGCAGCCTGGGTCGCCGATGGCCGGCTCAAGGCCAAGCCGGAGTCCCTTGGGCTGGCGAAGTTCCTTCACCACTTTCCGTGTGCCCGCCACCAAAGAGGCTAACGCAGTCAAGCCGCCGATGATCGTAGTCAAAATAGCAATCGTATCTAGCGCCATGATTCTGTTCAATCTGTGAATATGTTCAGCAGTGATACTTAATCGTCAGACAACGCCAGGCGTGAGCCGCTACGGCCCTGCAGATCACAGCGTTCTGGCATAGACATAGCAGATTGAGGTCGACTGTCTCTTCGGTCTGCACACCATTGCTTATCTTGTCCCTCAGTTATCCTTCATCATAATGTTCTCGAGTTCGACGTGAGCTTGATCTGAAAGTTCTTTGACTTTAAGAATCTCGACATAGTCAAGATTATCGAGTTCGTTCTCTTGTGAAAAGGATATAAATTGCTCGCAACGCATAAGTAGTTCTCTCGCGACATCACGGCTAAAACCAACCTCTTGTAGTTCAATAGCCTTCTTATCAGTTGTTCCATATTCTACAAGAGTTGCCACATTGATCCCAGAAGCATCCGGCCCGAGTACCATCTCACTGAGATCATAATAGTTCTGCAGGTAGCCGACTATGCGAAACCGCAGGCCATTTTCGATATCGGTAAGTGTTTTCTCGATAAGGACGTTGACATGTCTTGGGTTGTCCTTGTCGAAAGGATCGGTTACTAGATAGGGAGATTTGGAATAGTCTCGGTAGGTAATTTCGCCAAGTTGAGTATGATAAGAAATGGCGCGGATTATGATCTGATTGATCGGATATCCTCGAACCCAGTTACGCATAAGAATAGCCCAATACTTGAGCCGTGCTTCCCAGCCTTCTTGATCGGCTTGTTTTGGCATCAATGGATCGAGTCCCGAAACTTCCGTTGCCCGCCAGTCATATAGACCGCTGAGTATTTTGAGCACCGTGAAATAAGTATCGACACTATCGAGATGCTTGTCGTCAGCGATCAAAGGGGAAGACAAATCATCATAAAGATATTTCAATACTCGTTCTTGATATTGTGGAAGGATACCTGGTGAACGACGAAGCGCGTCTGGTGGCACTCCAATTGATTTAGTAGTTTTAGAAAGTAGTTCTCTTGCGCCTGAAATTTTTTCCAAGAAGTGACCATGCAATAGTGTCTGCTGTCCGTCAATTTCGTGTAACGTCAAAATAGATGCATAATGCTCGGCAAGTCGTCGGCGCGATTCTGATGCATTACCGGGTAAAGGTTCTCCCTTGAGAACGCGCTCAATATCGGTGTATTCTTTCCTGCGCCGTCTACTTGGCCCGACTAAAAAACTATCTGCACGAACGGGCCTCGAGCCGGATACAAGGTCTCTCGTGGTTCCTGCCCATCGGCTCTTACCATCTCTAATACAAACAACATTACCTGAGAAATCATAAGTAAGTCGACCTGCGCGGCCTGCTAGATTGTTGAAATCAATCTCAGAAAAATGCTTTCCCCCATGCTTATCATTGAGGATGAAAATATTCTTCGCAGGTAGATTCACTCCTTCGAGAAGTGTGGACGTACACACTACGAACTGTACAGGCGAATTTGGGTCAGCGAATATACGCTCGACACTTTCACGTATCTCTTGGGGCATTTTACCATGGTGAAATGCGACACCACGACGCAAAGTGCTTGCGAGGTAATAGTCCTTGTGAATGTATTCTTTCACGTCATCGATTAATGTGTCGATTTGGACGTCATCTACCACATTTTTGCGAGCCGATAGGTTCATCGCAAATTCGGCGGACTTCAGTGATCCATTGATATAGATGATAGACTTGCTGTTCCCACTTCTCGAGAGAACGACATCAATAATGTCATCTTGGACTGGAGGCGCGTCGAGTTCAGACATTGTTCGCTGTATAGCAGGAACATAGTACTGTTTTCGATCGACGAGATCAATAAAGTAGCGCTGTTGAGCGACTGTCCGCTCTCGAGTCGCCATTGATCCGTCGGTCGCTTTACCGAACAGTTGAAGAAATATTTCGGGATTCTCCAAGCTTGGTGAAGCGAAAATGAGTTTCGTGGCAAACCTTCGTACTACTTCTACTGTTGCATGATAATAAAGCGAGCTTCTCGTATCGTGTTCAGCAATTATCTTCTGCGCCTCGTCAATTATAAGGTAGCTAATGTCTCGTACCGGGTTAGCCAGATAACGAAGTAGTCGTTCAGGTGTAAATACGAAGATTGTCCGCTTAAACTTGTGGCGTAGGAATTTAGGTAGCGACGGGTATACTGCTACATTCACTTTTGGGACATCGCTAAGGAGCTGTCTAAGATCTGCCGCAGTCTGCGTGATAAGAGCCTTTGTGGGCACAAGAACAACAACACAGTGATCATCTAAGCTATCTTGGCGAGCAAGATCGTATAATTTGTCCTTGATGATGAAGGACTTTCCAAGTGATGTTGGTCCAGAAAAGCTAAAGAAACCTTCGTCTAGCATCTTCTCTTTAATCGCATACTGCACATCTGTGAGGGTGCCATCGCCTTTACTTGTCCGCTGGATAACTTCTTTCGCAATGCGAGTTATACCGCGAGATAAAGGCAGAGCGTACTCGCTCTCTTCTCCATTCTTCTGAAGCGTCTTTAAGCCTGGAAAATTGCCGAGTTGTACAAGAACCGCCTCAGTTACCGCGAGAAGTCTACTTCGTTGACTTTGTTCAAATTGATGAGTGGAGTCATACTCTCGAAGTAGGGTAACGATCACATAGGCGAGTTGTCGGTAATCTGGCTCCTCAGAATGAGACAACACATCAGCGTAGCGAAGGAGACCATTTAGCTCATCAGCATCAACTGCTGACGAAGATTGACCTGTCAGGAATGCCTCAGCTACTGCATGCTGAAGTCGACTGAGCGCCGAATTAAAATCTTTACGGTGGACGATGATATCGCCAAGCAAGTCTGCTGCTATACGTGTGTTCATTCTGTTTTCCTGTACTCAACTCACGATTTGTTACTTAATCTTGAAGCAATATCGTATCGCGCTTCTTTGATTCCCCGCACAGCGCCGTTAACGTTCTCTTTCAGAAAAGGAAGCGCATATATGTGAAAATGATGTCCACCGAGACCTCTATTTCGTATTTCGTCTTCGATTGTATGCAGTTCGCTTGAAATTTTGTCGTCTGCAGTTTGACGAAAGTCGTTTTCAATCTGCGTAGCATCGCGGCTTTCAAACGGATAGTTTACTACATCTATCTCGAAACCAATAAATACGCCAAAAGCATTTGACTTTTTAATTTTTGATGCACTTGACGACTGGGGCAATAGGATTGAAGCAAGCAACTCTGCTTTGTCGGGATCAAGAGTTTCCTTTAGAAGCTCTGATTCTGCCAACCATGTATCGAATTTAAATCGATCTTGCTTAATATTGCCTATCGAGTCAAATGCCGACCTGATTCCCTGTTTGATGTCCGCATACATTTTTGATTCACCAAAGATGAGTTGGTATTCATTTGGCGCTGTTTCAAGCAAGTGTATTCCATCTGATCCATACACATAATGTTTTGGTGATGTCTTGAGTTCCATTTTGGAAAGTATCTTTGGTGCTTTGAGATGTCCTTCTAAAAATGAATATAGGAGCAGTTCACCGCCCTCCCCGGCGTTGGAGTCCGGAGTTTTGAATTGGCTTTGTGCTTTCGTTACAAATTCGACGGTGCGACTTTTGTCGTTCCATAGCTTATTAAGGTTGTTTCGTGAATATACGTACCCAAGCATGCTGTTCGTCATTTCTTTGAACAGCTGTTCCAAAACAAAACTTCCATCTTCGATTCGAAGGACGTGAAGGTGTAAATTACATTTTACGTTAATGCTGAAGTCTGTCGGATCATAAAACAGGTCAAGAAAGCGATCTCGGTTTAGGAGTGAGAGCGGAAGGGGGTTGTTCGTCATCGAGTTTAATATCTCCAAAAAAGATTGTAGCATATTTTGGTGCACGGAAATATTCTTAGATGCACGTCGTCGTTTCGAGCGTGCGATGCTACCTACTTACCCGTAACTACGTTCCTTCTTCCATACAACCAAACCAAGTACCTCCACTGATATGGTCAGCACGACTGTGTGTGACCGCAGCATCAGCGCGACAACTTTGTCAGTATCCCATCGAGGGGTACCGGCAGCGGTGGGCGGAGGGTCACGGTTGCGTTGCACTGCATCGGCTGTGACAGTAGCGCCCTCCGGGAGCGAAACTCGCTCCCCATCCACCACAACCCCGC
>ERZ773072.552-NODE-552-length-20450-cov-59.039863_pt1 | contig 20450 bp, 14 predicted proteins | sample MGYA00580617_ERZ773072 | MGnify/ENA primary metagenome ERZ773072 (study PRJEB29015, sample SAMEA2737970) | human oral metagenome | biome: human oral; feature: human-associated habitat; material: dental | place: China | collected 2122 ...
GAGGGCAGCAAAGCGAGTGGCAACAAGTCCTCCGATTCAGTTAGCTCTGCTACTGTGAGTACAGCAGAGAGTGCAAACTCTGAGACAAAGAGCTAATCCCTCAATTGAATTAGCTCCGCTACCCAAGGAGCAGCGTACAAAGTACGAACAAGGAAGTATAGCTTGACCCAGAACTTAGTTTCCCTCATAACCTCTCGATAGTTTCCCTCGTAACCTCGACTAAGGTATCCCCATAACCTCTATGCAGTTTGCCTCGGTACCTGTTTCGACTCTCCCTCATCCCCCGAATTTATCCTCCCAGCTACTCTATCTCCAGCATCTATGAAACCATTAGAGATCATACGCAATGGCATTACGACGGAGAACCCTACCTTCGTCCTCTTGCTCGGGATGTGCCCGACACTAGCTACGACCAGTTCAGCTGCCAATGGTATGGCCATGGGACTAGCTACGATGTTTGTGCTCATCTGCTCCAACACCGTCATCTCCATTATCAAGAGCCTCGTCCCCGATGCTGTGCGTATCCCGAGCTTCATCGTAGTGATAGCAGGCTTTGTGACGATCGTACAGCTTCTGATGCAGGCCTATGTACCCTCCCTCTATGCGTCTCTAGGGCTGTTCATCCCCCTTATCGTAGTGAACTGTATCGTACTTGGGCGTGCAGAGGCAGTGGCGGCTAAGCAATCAGTCCTACACTCGACGCTGGATGGGCTGGGGATAGGCAGTGGAGAGCGCCCATCAGGCGAGAGTAAGAGAGACCCTCGAGACGAGCAGCAGCGTTGATACGCTGGATCCACAGAGCACGGAAGTTACGCTTCTTGTTCTTACGATCGCGGAAGGCGTAGGTCAGACCCTTTTCCCAAGTATTCTTGGCTACGGTCCAGACGTTCTTGCGAGCACCATAGTACCCACGCGTGAGCTTAAGGATGCGCTTGCGCTTAGCGCGAGAAGCTACATGATTGACTGATCTTGGCATGATGTTTCTTCTTTGTGATTGGTAGCGATCTGCCTCTCTCCCGAGAGAGCGGAGAGCAGATACTTGATTGGCTTACCTCTCTGTTACTGAAATAATCGTTGTGCTAACTTGCCGTTTAGCGGAGGCGGAGAAGTTCCTTGACTTCGCGTACGTCTACCTTGTCCACAGTGGTGAAGTAGGTGAGGTTACGCTTCTGCTTCTTCGTCTTCTTCGTGAGGATGTGACTCTTGAAGGCATGTTTGCGCTTGATCTTACCAGAGCCAGTGAGCGCGAAACGCTTCTTAGCACTGGAGTTTGTCTTCAGCTTAGGCATTTTCTTTCTTGTTTATATAAGTTATTTCATTGACCCAGCTCCACTGACGCAGCCTATGCGCGAGGTGCTGGGATGGGGGATACGTTGATTAGTCTTCGTCGGAGGCATCTTCCGAAGCCTCTTCCTTAGCACCCTTCTTAGGGGCGGGGGTAGCGGCCTTCTTAGGGGCGAGCATGATGGTCATGCGCTTCCCTTCGAGGACGGGCATACTCTCTACGCGACCGTAGTCCTCGAGGTCATTAGCGAAGCGCAAGAGGAGCACTTCACCCTGATCCTTGAAGAGGATGGATCGACCACGGAAGAAGACGTAAGCCTTGACCTTCGAGCCTTCGCTGAGGAAGCCCTTAGCGTGCTTGAGCTTGAAGTTGTAGTCGTGGTCATCGGTCTGAGGTCCGAAGCGGATCTCCTTGACGACGACCTTGACGCTCTTAGCCTTCTGTTCCTTCTGCTTCTTCTTAAGCTGGAAGATGAACTTCTGGTAGTCGACGACGCGACATACTGGAGGATTGACATTGGGAGAGATCTCCACGAGGTCAAGCTCTTGGTCGTTAGCGATACGGAGAGCTTGCTGTATCGTATATACTCCCTGCTCTACATTGTCCCCGACGAGGCGCACTTCCTTTACGCGGATAGCCTCGTTGATGCGGTACTGGAACTTTTGTTTGTTGTCTACTGCCATTCAGTATGTGTTGATTGTATGCTTAGCGAGAGAGGTGGACTACTTAGCTTCGGCCTGCCAGGCGTTGAGCTGACGGTGTACCTCCTCGGCAATTTGCTCGGCAAAGGTAGCAATTTTCACTGAACCCTTATCACCCTCACCTTGCACGCGTACAGATACTTCGCCTTCCTGGGCTTCCTTTTCCCCGACGATAAGCATATAGGGGATACGCTTGAGCTCATTGTCACGGATCTTACGCCCGATCTTCTCGTTGCGGTCGTCGACCTGCGTACGGATATCCTGCGCGTTGAGCGTGGCGGCTACCTCATGAGCGTAGTCGTTGAACTTCTCACTGATAGGCAGCACGACGACCTGGTCAGGCGTGAGCCAGAGGGGGAAGTGCCCTGCGGTGTGCTCGATGAGGACAGCGACGAAGCGCTCCATGGAGCCGAAGGGTGCACGGTGGATCATCACTGGGCGGTGCTTCTTGTTGTCAGCACCCGTGTACTCGAGGTCGAAGCGCTCAGGCAGGTTGTAGTCTACCTGGATCGTACCGAGCTGCCAGCGGCGGCCGAGGGCGTCCTTGACCATGAAGTCCAGCTTAGGCCCGTAGAAGGCGGCTTCGCCGTACTCGATCTTGGCGGGAAGGCCCTTCTCAGCACAAGCCTCGATGATAGCCTGCTCAGCACGCTCCCAGTTCTCTTCGCTACCGATGTACTTCTCGCGGTTCACCTGATCGCGCAGGGAGATCTGAGCCTCGAAGTTCTCGAAGTTCAGCGCCTTGAAGATGATGAAGATGATATCCATCACCTTGCAGAACTCCTCCTTGATCTGGTCGGGGCGGCAGAAGAGGTGCGCGTCGTCCTGCGTGAAGCCACGTACACGCGTCAGCCCGTGGAGCTCACCGCTCTGCTCGTAGCGATAGACCGTACCGAACTCAGCGAGACGCTGGGGCAGGTCACGATAGGAGTGAGGGCCGAGAGCCTTGAAGATCTCACAGTGGTGAGGGCAGTTCATAGGCTTGAGCATGAACTCTTCACCCTCCTGAGGCGTAGTGATGGGGCGGAAGGAGTCCGCTCCGTACTTAGCCCAGTGACCGGAGGTGACATAGAGCTGCTTCGAGCCGATATGTGGGGAGATGACCTGCTGATAGCCGAACTGCTTCTGGATCTGCTTGAGGAAGTCCTCCAGACGCAGGCGGAGCTGCGTACCGCGAGGCAGCCACAGGGGCAGCCCTGAGCCGACGTTCTGCGAGAAGGAGAAGAGCCCAAGCTCCTTACCGATCTTACGGTGGTCGCGCTTCTTGGCTTCCTCCAGCATCGTCAGGTACTCATCGAGCATCTTCTTCTTGGGGAAGGTGATCCCGTAGAGGCGCGTGAGCTGCTTGCGCTTCTCGTCACCACGCCAGTAGGCACCAGCTACGCTCAGCAGCTTGATCGCCTTGATATAGCCCGTATTAGGCACGTGAGGGCCACGGCACAGGTCCGTGAAGTCGCCCTGCGAATAAGTCGTGATCGACCCATCGGGGAGGTCTGCGATGAGCTCCAGCTTGTACTCGTCACCCTTCTCTTCGAAGAACTTCGTCACCTCAGCCTTCGTGATGTCGCGGCGGATGATAGGCTCCTTGCGGGCAGCGAACTCCGCCATCTTAGCCTCTACGGCTGCGAGGTCGGCGTCGCGAAGCTGCACCCCTTCGCCCAGGTCAATATCGTAGTAGAAGCCATTCTCAATGGCAGGACCGATACCGAACTTCACCCCAGGATAGAGCGCCTGAAGGGCCTCGGCCATAAGGTGTGCACTGGAGTGCCAGTAGGCGTACTTCCCCTCGGGATCTTCCCACTTATAGAGCTTCAGCTCGGTGTCCTCCTTGAGGGGACGCATGAGGTCCCAGATCTGGCCATTGACACCAGCGGCCAGCACATCCTGCTGCAGGCGGGGGCTGATGCTACCAGCTATATCCCACGAGGTCGTACCCACAGGGTACTCACGCTGACTGCCGTCAGGGAACGTGACTTTTATCATTGAGCTCATTCTTATACAGATTGATTACTTAGTTTGTCGTGCAAAGGTACGATAAATACGATAAATAAAGGGACTTATCCACGAGGGGAGCAAGGCACATCGCCTGCGCCCTCCACACCCCACCGACAAAAAGAAAGCGGGTATCACTTCGAGAGAAGCAATACCCGCTTAGCTGGTGACCCCGGTGAGGCTCGAACTCACGACCCAGTGATTAAGAGTCACTTGCTCTACCAACTGAGCTACAGAGTCGTTCCGATCTCGGCCGTTTTTCCTCGCCTTGGTGAGCGACGGCTTTTGATTTCGGCTACAAAGGTAAGGCAAACTTTTTATTTGTGCAAATTCCCCACCCCACACGCTTGCGACAAACAGTCTTATAAGAGGGGACTCCCCCGCCTTAGGTTGAGCTAAGGCGGGGGAGCCCGTGAGTGGAGCGGCTAAACGCTGAAGGCGAAGGTTAGATACCTACATGACCGCCTGCACCCGTATCGCCTGCGCCAGGAGTCCCTTCGGCAGGATGGCCGCCTTCCTTCGGCTGCGCACCCTTACCCTTCTTCCCCTTGGCCTTCTTTTCCAGAGCGATGCGCTCGAAGGCTACATCATCCAGACGGAAGAACTTAGGATTGGGGCGAAGGCGCACACGTGCCCTCGTGATATGCGTCATCGCATTGAACTCCTCTCCCTGGGCTACAGCCTTACTACGAAGCGTGGGTGAGAGGCTTCCCAGACGCCCGAACTCGACAGACTCCCCGCCTGCGACCAGAGCGCGCGCCGTATCGGCCGCGAGGTTGAGGATAGAGGCTACCTCCATATAGTTGAAGGTCGTGTGCCCTGCTACCATATCGCAGAAGCGCATGAAGGACACGCGGCCTCGAGCGCGAGCGGTAGCGATGGTGACGGTCTTGCCGGCAAATTTGCCGATCTTCATCTCGGCACTGCGGAGCGTGTAGCCGAGAGCTTGCTTTGTGGTTCCCATAATGGATACGAATAAAAGTGAATAAAACTTACTTGTGCCCTTCTATCTCTTGGAGGACACTGCAAAGGTAGAGCGCCCAGCCTCGAGGGGGCGACCATCTTTGTTCACTTTGGTTCGCTTGCTGCTTTCATAGGATTACTTCGCCCACTATTCAGGGGCTTCACGGCGACTCCATACGGATAAAAAGAGGCGTGCGGGCGCACGAACCGCTGTAGTTCATGCGCCCGCAATACCATATATGCAGGATATTTTCTTATAATTGGGCAAGCTTTCAAATTGCTTCCATCAATGAAAGCAATCACTAGACCAGCCCAACAAGTAGCTACACCATAGCATCTCGTCTTTCTCTGAGTTTATTCTTAATCCGCTCTTTAACCTCAGCGACCTCATCCACTAAATCACTTTGAGCCTGTTCTGTAAGCACACATGTATGGGCAACAGCATTTCGAAGCACTCGCAATTTAGTAGCACTAGCCTCCTCAAAGCAAGGATCACCTTTGTATACCTCTCGCAGCAAATCATCCAAGTATACGTAGTAAGGGTCACTGGTTTTCACTCGAATCCCACCGCCGTAAGCAATGCTATTCAAATTCTTTTCTTCTTTTTTCCTAAACCTCGTTGCCACGTCTTTAAACTCCTGTGAGAACTCTGCCTTAGGAAGCGATTCCTCAAGATAATTACGGAGGAGATTCTCTGCGATGAAGCAATCTCCATACGCAGTAAGAGAGGAATAAGCAGCCCATCGCACTTCATCCAGCCACTCATTTACCTTGCGATCTTCTCTCGTAGCGTATTCCCTTGAAAGGAGATCAAAGAGTTCCTTCGCTTTTCTCGTTTCAGGTGTAAGGGATTCATTCTCTGGATCTCCATCTTCTTTATGCTTTAGACGAAATTTATCCCATTCATTCCCAACGCTCCTAAGCATTTCCTCAAAGTAGACTAAATAATCTCGAATAAGAGGGTCATTTCCAAGGACACCCTCTCGACTACTAGTGAACCGATCTATACTGCCTCCATCATCCAAGTTGTTGATATGAATCTGCCCATATAAGTAACTTGCGCCATGCTTTGAACTACTGATATTTCTGAAGAAGTCTTTTTCCCGAAGACGGCCATTAACAAAAAGGTCAATGCCAAGCCTCTCATCTGATAGTCCTCTAACCTTTAAATGGCTTGGCTTCTCTACGGACGCAATAAAACCAGAAAAAGGCAAGTTAGGGGCAGCTATTGGGTTATCTATCTTAAGCAAAGACGTCTCTTTAACAGGATCGCATAAATCAAGGAATGGATCATTAAAACCATCTGTCTTCCAAATGAATTCCGTTGTAGCAGCCAAATCAGAGAGAGCGTCAGCAGTGACTAATTCCCCGTTGATGTAGATAGAGAATTCTTTATCAATCAGAGAAAAGCGGAAGTGCAGAGCGACCAGCTTACAAATATACTCCATGCGATTGCGAATACCATCATTAAGCTGATCAAATATGATGAGGGTACCCCGTTCTTGCAGCAAGGTCTCTGATTGATTAAAAGCTTCTGCACTGGGAGTCCCAAGGCTATACTCATTTGAGTTCAAATCATCTTTAATAGCTTGGTCTAACTCTTCATTATTTATCACGCCTCCGACAAGCTCTCCCCCCTTTACTTTACTCAGAATTGTAATATTCTTAGCACAAGACAACAGGGCTAATTTTCCAATGCCCTTACGCCCGATGAAGGGACGCCCCTTTTGAGTCTTAGACAGCCCTGTACTACGCTTAGTATACCCGATCTTTAGGAACTTATCCTGAAAGTCCTCTTCACTCATTCCGACTCCATCATCACAGATGGACATCGTATTATTATCCCTGTCAATCTCAACCCAGACATTGGTAGCATCTGCATCCCAAGAGTTGGAGATCGCTTCACCGAGGACGGTGATAAAATTACGATACAGATTTCGCCCAAGATGATTCAATATCTGGAGCGAAATATTAAATCGAAACTCGTTCTTCATAGGTTTATCTCTTTAAGGTGATTAACTATACTCATACCGATTATCTCTCCTAATCGAGGAGGCACAGCGTTCCCAATATATCGAGAAGCTGTAGTGATTGGAACCGCATCTTCATTGACAAAGAAGCGATAAGAGGCTGGGAAGGTCTGAATAAGCGCAGCCTCTCTTGGGGTAATAGCTCTATTTTGCTCGGGATGTCCAAAGCGACCATTTCCCCATCCAGTGCACTGGGTTGTCATCGTCGGAGCAGGTTTTTCCCAACGCATGCGACCATATACACTACCGAAAGTCTGACCAGAAGCCTTCTTGTGACATTCAAGCTGCAGCTCCTTCGGCCAATCCTTCCAACTCCCTCCATAAGGGGTTAATCTCATTCTCTCTTGATTAAGAGGACTTAGTGCTTTGGCTCGATGAAGAGGATCGCTGGGGTCAGCTTCTCCAGCCATAAGCGCAGGCAGCTTCCCTATTACATCAGCCGTAGTCACGTACTCTTCGGGCTTATTAGTCGGAGGAAGAAGTGCAATATCCCCAAAGCGAGATGCTAAAAGGACAAGACGCTTACGAGTCTGAGGAATACCATAGTCGGGACAGTAGACGACGGAGACACTTACTCGATACCCTTGGCTCTCAAGTAAATCAACAAAGTCCCCCAAGACATCTTTCTCTCGGAATGCAGCTATCTGAGGCACATTCTCCATCGTCACAATATGGGGCTTTACCTCCTTAATGATTCGCCCAAACTCATAAAGCAAATCATACTTAGAGGCATCCTTTTCCTTATTCTTAAAGGCATAAGAAGAGAAAGGCTGACAGGGCGCACACCCAGCGAGAATGCGTATTCCCTCCGTAGAGTACTGCCTCAAGACTTCATCTGCTTCTAACTTAGCTATATCTTGGTAGAAGAACTTTGCCCCGGTATTACTTTCGTAAGCATAAGCACATGTCTTATCAAGGTCATATCCAGAGACGACATCTAACCCTGCTAAGCTCAACCCATAACTTAACCCACCTATGCCGCAGAATAGATCAACGACTTCAACTGGAAGAGGACTAACACTGGGCATAGTACAAGTGACAGAGGGGCTATACACGCTAACTTCTTTAATGATGTAAGAGAGATACTGATATGCAAATTTATGAACTTCCCTCCATATACATTCATGATATATAGATGAATACGTGAAAAGCATCACGTAAACTCACAGCAAAGTATCTCTAGGTTTTCCACTTCAAAGTTACTATAAATGCCCTACCCTCCCATAGGGCTCTCATCCCGTCTCTACAAGTGTGGAGAGCGGGGGCTATGGGAGGAGTCGAGAGGGAGATGCCAAGAGGAGGAATAGCAACCTATATAGGTCGGTGGGCTGATCTATATAGGTCCACGTGACGATCTATATTGGTCGGAGAAGCGACCTATATAGGTTCACCCAGCGACCAATATAGGTTCATAGCACCCCCTTCGGGAGGAGGGCGCAGAAGAAATTCGGCGGGGAGAATAAACCTTCGGGAGGGACGGCACTCTATTATAGCGAAGCAAAGCTCCTAATATAATAGGTACGCGCGAGGGAAGCGGGCAAATCCCCCGTCCCCACGCCCATCCGAAGCCAGGCTCATAGCCCAGGGAAAAGCCAGACGGCTGACACTGCTAGCTGAGATTTGGAGTATCTTTGCAGAGTACTACCCGCCCCACTTGCCCCGCACCTCCTGCGGTGACGCTTTCTACCGCCCCCATCTGCGGGGCACTCTTCATCAAAAGACAAACCAACAATACAACGCCACAAGAATCATGATGCATCGACGCCTTACCGTCTCGTGCCTTAGCCTCCTGCTCCTCACCGCAGGGATCACGCTCCTGCCCGCCTGCTCCAGCCAGCAGGCCCAGCAGGGACAAGCCCAAGGCCCTCAGGAACTCCCCGTACGCACCCTCTCCGCAGGCGACTTCTCCGCCGACAACAGTTACCCCGCCGTCATCCGAGGCGAGGACGATGCGGAGATTCGCCCCAAGGTATCGGGCTTCATCACCAAGGTCTACGTCACCGAAGGTCAGAGAGTGAAGGCAGGTCAGCCCCTCTTCCACCTCGACGATGTCACCTATCGCGCTGCCGTCTCGCAGGCTACCGCCAGCCTCTCCGCCGCACAGGCTTCGCTCGCCACGGCACAGCTCAACCAGCGCAATAGCCAGGACCTCTTAGCCAAGAACATCATCAGCCAGAGCAACTACGAAGAGGTCTCCAACGCACTGAAGAGCGCTGAGGCCAATGTCGCCGTCGCCAAGGCTGCCCTCGTCTCAGCACGCGAGAACCTCTCCTACTGCACCGTCACCAGCCCCGTCTCGGGCGTCGTCGGCTCCATCAACTACCGCGTGGGGAATCTCGTCAGCCCTCAGAGTGCTTCGCCCCTGACGCAGGTATCGAATACGCGCAAGGCCTACGTCTACTTCTCCGTCTCCGAGCGTGAGATGCAGACCCTCGCAGGGGATGGCACGACAGCCAAGAGCCATCCCAAGGTGCGCCTGCGCCTCTCCGACGGCAGCGAATACCCCGCCGAAGGGACGATCCAGGGCGTCAGCGGCGTCGTCGACAAGACCACGGGTGCGATCACGCTGCGTGTCGACTTCCCCAACGCTGAGGGCAAGCTCCGCAGTGGCTCGGTAGGTACGGTCCTCGTCCCCACCCAGACGGCAGGGGCTATCCTCGTGCCCCAGAGTGCCACGGTTGAGCTGCTCCACAAGAAGTTCGTCTACACCGTCGACAAGGACGGCAAGCTGACCTTCACCGAGATCACCGTCAGCCCCGTCGATGATGGGCAGAGCTACACCGTCACCAGCGGCCTCAAGGCTGGCGACCGCATCCTCGTCGCCGGCACCACGGGCGTCAAGGAGGGCGAGGTCATCAAGCCCCTCACCGAAGAAGCCTATGCCAAGCAGCAGGAGGCTATACGCCAGCAGATGATGGGCAAGGGCGGCGCTGCTGAGAAGCACTAAGCCCTCACCGCCTTAACCGGAAGCATATAGAGCAATGAATTTCGATAGATTTATTACCCGCCCCGTGCTCTCGACGGTGATCTCCATCATCATCGTCATCCTCGGGGTCATCGGGCTCATACAGCTGCCTATCGAGCAGTACCCCAACCTTGCACCGCCCACCGTGCAGGTCTCCACAGCCTACGCAGGTGCAGACGCCCAGACGGTGCTCAACTCCGTCATCATCCCCCTCGAAGAGCAGATCAACGGAGTCGAAGGCATGACCTACATGACCTCTACCGCTACGAACTCGGGCGGCGCCTCCATCACCGTCTACTTCAAGGAAGGTACCGACCCCGACATGGCAGCGGTGAACGTGCAGAACCGCGTACAGCAGGCTCAGGCCCTCCTCCCCGCTGACGTCGTGCGCGTCGGGGTGACGACGCAGAAGCGCCAGTCAAGCATGCTCCTCGTCTACTCGCTGACGAGCGAAGACGGGCGCTACGATGCGCAGTTCCTCGCGAACTACGCCGACATCAACATCCTGCCCGCGCTGAAGCGTGTGCCTGGTGTCGGCTCGGCAAATACCTTCAGCCAAGGCACCTACGCCATGCGCCTCTGGCTCGACCCCGACAAGATGCGCGCCTATTCCCTCGTCCCCAGCGACGTCTCAGGCGTCCTCTCGGCACAGAACTTCGAGGCTGCCCCAGGGAGCCTCGGCGAATCAGGTGACCGCACCTATGAGTATTCGCTCCGCTACAAGGGCCGTCTGAAGAGCATCCCCGAGTACGAGAACATCATCATCAAGTCCGACGATGCGGGCAACATCATCCGCCTCAAGGACGTGGCGAAGATCGAGCTGGGCTCCCTCAGCTACAGCCGTAACTCTCTCTCCGATGGCAATCCCGCCGTCACGGGGATGGTCTCGCAGATCGCAGGCTCCAACGCTAACGACATCGTCACCGCTATCAAGGCCGAGATCAAGGGGCTGGAGAAGGACTTCCCTCCTGGCATGAAGATGACCTACGTCCTCGACGTCACGGACTTCCTCTACGCCTCTATCTGGCACGTCATCCAGACGCTCCTCGAGGCCTTCCTCCTCGTCTTCATCGTCGTATATATCTTCCTGCAGGACTTCCGCAGCACGCTCATCCCCGCCATCGCGGTGCCCGTGTCGCTCGTCGGTACGTTCTTCTTCCTGCAGATCTTCGGCTTCTCGCTGAACCTCCTCACGCTCTCGGCACTGGTGCTCGCTATCGCTATCGTCGTGGATGACGCCATCGTCGTCGTCGAAGCCGTACACGCCAAGCTGGACGAGGGCTACGACTCCGCCCGCACAGCCAGTATGGACGCCATGCATGAGATCTCGGGCGCTATCATCTCCATCACGCTCGTCATGGCTGCGGTCTTCGTGCCCGTGTCGTTCATCTCGGGGATCAGTGGTACGTTCTACCGTGAGTTCGGGGTCACGATGGCCGTCTCTATCGTCATCTCTGCCGTCAACGCTCTGACGCTTAGCCCCACGCTCTGCGCCCTCCTGCTCAAGCCCCACAAGGGTCACGAGGGGAAGAAGCTCAGCTTCATCGACCGCTTCCATCTGGCCTTCAACGCTGTGTATGAGAATCGTGTCCTGCGCCCCTACCGCAAGGGGGTCGAGTTCTTCGTGCGCCATCGCGTCACCTCGGGCATCATCGTGCTGGTAAGTATCGTCATCATGGTCGTCCTGATGAAGTTCACCAGTAGCGAGCTCGTGCCTCAGGAGGACACGGGTACGGTGATGGTCACCGTCGCCACACCTCCAGGTACCAGCCGCGAGAAGACGGAGAAGGTGCTCAAGGACGTCGCCGACGTCGCGAAGGCACAGGACGGCGTGGAGCAGGTCATGAGCATCTCGGGCTTCAGCCTCATAGGTGGCTCGGGCTCGAACTATGCCTCGATGTTCGTCCGCATGAAGCCCTTCGGCGAGCGTAAGACCACGACAAGTGAGATCGCAGGCAAGCTCTTCGCCTATGGCGCTACCATCAAGGATGCCTCCGTGCTGGCGATGACCCCACCGATGGTCCCGGGCTATGGTATGGCCTCGGGCGTGTCGCTGACGATGCTCGACAAGACGGGTGGCGAGCTGGATAAGTTCTTCGCCGAGACGCAGAAGTTCCTCGCCGCACTCAATGCACGCCCCGAGGTAGCCTATGCGATGACGCAGTACAACCCCAGCTTCCCCCAGTACGTCATCGACGTCGACGTAGCCGCCACGATGCGTGCCGGCACGACACCGCAGACCGTCCTCTCCACCCTGCAGGGTTACTTCGGGGGGATGTACGTGGCGAACTTCAACAGCTACGGTAAGCTCTACCGCGTACTCCTGCAGTCCGCCCCCGAGCAGCGCCTCGACATCAACGCCCTGAGCAATATCTATGTGCGTACCGGCACGGGTGAGATGGCGCCTATCACCTCCTTCATCACCACGGAGAAGGTCTACGCCCCTGCGAGCGTGAACCGCTTCAACCTCTACACCTCTATCGACGTGATGGCCTCCCCCGCCCCAGGCTATGCCACAGGGGACGTGCTGAAGGCCGTCTCCGAGGTCGCCAGCTCGACGCTCTCGGCAGGCTACGGCTACGACTACTCGGGTCTGACGCGTGAGGAGCAGGGCTCGTCGGATACGACAGCGCTCATCTTCGGCCTCTGTCTGCTCTTCGTCTACCTCATCCTGAGTGCACAGTACGAGAGCTACCTCCTGCCCTTCTCGGTCATCCTCTCGATCCCCTTCGGGCTCTCGGGTGCCTTCATCTTCTCGAATATCTTCGGGCACACGAACAATATCTATATGCAGATCGCTCTGATCATGCTCATCGGTCTCTTGGCGAAGAACGCCATCCTCATCGTCGAATTCGCTCTGGACCGCCGCCGCACAGGTATGGCGATCACGTGGAGTGCGATCCTCGGGGCGGTGGCTCGTCTGCGCCCGATCTTGATGACCTCGCTCGCGATGATCGTGGGGCTCCTCCCGCTGATGTTCGCCAGTGGTGTCGGGGCTAACGGGAACTCCACGCTCGGTGCCAGCACCGTCGGCGGGATGCTCATCGGGATGATCCTGCAGATCTTCATCGTCCCCGCCCTCTTCGTCGTCTTCCAGAGCCTGCAGGAGCGCTTCAAGCCCCTACGCTTCGACGACATCATCACCTCGAAGCCCTCGGGTGAGATCCTTCAGTTCTCCAATACCTCCAAGACCGAATCACAAGATGACGCTCAAGCATAGCCTTCCCCTCCTCGCCCTCAGCCTCACACTCACAGGCTGTGGCGTCTACAAGAAGTATCAGCGTCCCACGGTAGACACCTCCGTCTACCGTGGCGACAAGATCGACACGCTGAGCCAAGACACCACGTCCTTCGGGCAGACGCCCTGGCGTGCGCTCTTCACCGATGCGCCCCTGCAGGCACTCATCGAGAAGGCCCTCCAGCAGAATGTCGACCTGCTCTCGGCGAACCTCTCCGCCCAGCAAGCCGAGGCCCAGCTCAAGGCTGCCCGCCTCTCCTTCTTCCCCTCGCTGACGCTCGCCCCTTCGATCTCGGCGGGTAAGACCGAGGGCGTGCCCGCCAGCTACAGCTACACGCTACCCGTGCAGGCCAGCTGGCAGGTGGACCTCTTCGGCTCACTGCTGAATGCCTCCCGCTCGACGCAGGCCCAGCTCCTCCGTGCTCAGGCCTACCAGCAGCTCGTCCGTGGCCGTGTCATCGCGAGCGTGGCCAACAGCTACTACACGCTGCTGATGCTCGACCGTCAGCTCCAGCTCACCCGCTCGGCAGCCGAGCTCGCTGCCCACACCCTCGAGGTGATGCAGGCGCAGAAGGACTTCGGCCGTGCTATGGAGTCCTCCGTGCAGTCCGCCCGTGCTAACCTCCATCAGGTAGAGGCCTCCATCCCCGAGATCGAGCGCCAGATCACCACGACGGAGAATGCGCTGGCCCTCCTCCTCGGCGAGTCACCCCGTGCCTATAGCCGCTCCACGCTCGAGGCCCAGCAGCTCCCCAGCACCTTCGCCGTCGGCGTACCCGCTCAGCTACTCTCGGCACGCCCCGACGTGCGCGTAGCAGAGATGGCTCTGGCCAGCTGCTACTATCAGACGAATGGTGCACGTGCCGCCTTCTACCCCTCGCTCACCATCACGGGGAGCGCAGGCTGGACGGGCGCTCTTGGGCAGGCCGTCTCGAACCCGATGAAGTTCATCGCCTCGGCTCTTGCCTCCCTTGCACAGCCCATCTTCGCCCGTGGCAAGCTCGTCGCAGGCCTTCGTGTCGCTGAGGCCGAGGAAGAGAAGGCACGTCTGGCGTTCCAGCAAAGCCTCTACAATGCCGGCGCCGAGGTAAGCAATGCCCTCGCCCTCTATGAGGCTTCGGAGGCGAAGATCAAGGCCGAGACCCTACAGATCGAGAGTCTCGAGAAGAATGTCGAGATCGTCGAGACCCTCTTCAAGACGGGGAAGACCTCCTCTTATCTCGAGGTTATCACCGCCCAGCAGGCACTCCTACAGGCCCAGCTCTCCCAGATACGCGACCGCTTCAGCAAGATGCAGGCCGTCATCAACCTCTATAATGCCCTCGGCGGAGGTGCCCAGTAATCCCCTATCGTTATGATCAGTCCACAAGCCTTCATCGCACCTGGCGCCCAGATCGGTGCCCGTGTGACGATCTATCCCTTCGCCTACATCGAGGACGACGTCGTCATCGGTGACGACTGCACCATCTACCCGCATGTCAGCCTGATGAACGGCACGCGCATCGGTAGTGGCAACACCATCTATCAGAATGCCGTGCTCGGTGCCTCACCCCAGGACTTCTCCTACAAGGGCGAGAAGTCCACGCTCATCGTCGGCGACAACAACGTGATCCGTGAGAACGTAGTCATCAGCCGTGCCTCCCGAAGTGACGTCTCCACCGTCATCGGCAGTGGGAACATCCTTATGGAAGGCACCCACATCTCGCACAACTGTCAGGTGGGCAATCAGAATGTCTTCGGCTACGCGGTCAAGATCGCCTGCGACTGCACCATCGGTAGCCGCTCGATCTTCAGCAGCGGCGTCACCGCCAAGCCCCGCTGTCGCATCGGTGATCTGGCGTTCATCCTCACGGGCTGCCGCTTCGGCGAGGACGTACCGCCCTTCATCACCGTCAAGGATAACCCTGCCGTCTACGCTGGGATCCATGCCGGCATGCTCTCCAAGGCAGGTATTGACGAGCGCACACAGCGCCATCTCGCTATGGCTTACCGCTTGGTCTTCAATGGTAAGATCAGCCTCTACGACGCCATCCTGCAGATCGAAGAGCAGGTACCTGACGGCCCCGAAGTCCAGCAGGTCATCGCCTTCCTCCGCTCCTCCGAGAGCCTCATCATGAAGTAAGGCCCCGCTGCTCTCACCCGTGGGTGAGGCTGAGATATGCCCTACCCCATACAGTCCGAGGCCCTGCTGTGCGATGCACGGCAGGGCCTCGGACTATCTATAGGTATCCGCTTGCAGGGGCGGAGGTCAGATGCTCGAAGGCAGAGACCAAAGAGAGGTCATTGCGCAACGGTCTCCTAGGGCTATTCTACATACTCTTATTACTTTTGTTATGAACATTTATCTCAAAGACACCTTCCACAATGAGCTACCCCTTGACAAAACCCGGAGCCATCCTGCAATTAGAACAAGAGTTAGGCTTTGAACTCACTGACCTCACCCATAATTCCGATACTAACGATGGTATTCCGAGATCTAAGACCTATATCTGTGATCAAGAAGGCGAGGTTATTCAATTGAACTTAAGTGCATGTAGCTTAGAAGATATCCCCAATCTACTAGCCTTTGAAAGGCTAGAAACCCTAAATCTGGCAATCAATAAGATTAGTCGGATTGAGGGGTTAGAGAAGCTTACCAACCTAAAATCATTGCACCTCTGGAGAAACCAGATAACAAGCTCTGAGGGATTAGAGAAGCTTACCAACCTACAAGCATTAGACCTCAGCGGTAACCAGCTCACATGTATTGAGGGATTAGAGAAGCTTACCAACCTACAATCATTGAGGCTTAGCGATAACCAGCTTGTGCGCATTGAGGGATTAGAGAAGTTTACCAAGCTATACAACTTGGAGCTCAGCGATAACCAGCTCACGCATATTGAAGGCTTAGATCATCTATCCCGATTAGAGAGTTTGGATCTCTCAAATAACAAACTTTCGGTAATTGAAAACCTTCCTCAAACCAGTTTAATAGAATTAACGGTAGGGGGCAACAACATCGAGTATATAAGGAGCTCTTTCTCGGATAAGGACTCTGAGCTACTTCCTTGTCGCTTGATTTTTGATTCTTACGGCAATCACTTAGAGGATATCCAACGATGGCAGCAACGTAAGCCTTCGGGAACGCTGGCGTTGCCCATTAAAGTGATGCTGTTAGGGAATCACTCCTCTGGGAAGAGTACGTTCTTGAACTCCTTGCACAAGAGGAAGAAGAAGAAGCCTGGGAGTACTCACGTGCTTCGTGTGGAGAAAAGGCCTGATTTAGAGGCCAACTTTTACGACTTCGGTGGTCAGGATTTCTACCATGGCATCTACCATGCCTTTTACAGCACAGGTGCTCTCTATATGCTCTTTTGGAAGCATGAGCTAGATAAGAATAGTCGAGACAAGGAGCAGGTGACAGCAGTGGGCGATGCACATAAACAGAAGATATTAAACTTTAACCGGAGTTATTGGCTGGGACAGATTCACTATGCTGATCGGCAACGAAGGATAGCAGGGCGAGACCGCTCTAGCGGAGAGAATATCTTGGTAGTACAGACCCATGCGGACCGTGATTATCAGCAAAATCTAAAGGGGACCGCATTCTCTGTCCGAGAGGAATTCTATATAGCCTTGGAGAGGGAAGACACAGAGAATCAAGACAAAGTACTCCAAAAGCGGGATAAGGCTGCTAAGCGGTATCTACACCTCAGACTTGAGGAGGAGATTGCTCGCCTCAAAGAAAAGATGAGTATTGAAGTCACAGATAGCGAGAGGGCCCTCTATAACTATATTATCAAAGGAGAGGATAGAAAGAAGAGAAAGAAATCTCACCGTCCTAGCCATACAGAGGGGCTACGCTACAAAATGTCAGGCTATAGAGACTCTTTAGCTTCTTTGAAGGGAGACCTGCACCAACTCTACCTACATGGAGAGGTGCTTTATTATAAGGATGACAAATATTTATCCAACCTTGTCTGGTTAGATCCTGAGGCTACGGTAAATTATATTCACACTGAAATTCTATACAAGGGAATTATTGGAAGAAGAGGTGTTATAGAAAAGGCTGTCTTAGAAGAGAAAGACAAACACTTAGTTCGCCTGCTGGAGTTAGAGAAGGTCATCTATGACAACGGACAGGAGTACATCATCCCAGGCTACCTGCCCCTTGCAGATGGTGATGAGATGTATGAGTGGCTTCAGCTTAGCTACCTGCAACCCAATATCACCCTAAAGTTTGAGCACTTCATCCCATTTGGGCTGATCAACCAGCTCATCTGTTACTACGGACAAGGTGAAAATGAGCTTAAGAAGTTTTGGCGTGACCAGCTCTTCTTTACCTTAGTCAACACACCCTCCGAAAAGGAGCATAGCAAACGAGAGAAAGAAGATCCCTCGTCACATGTAGAAGACCGAGTCTTCGAGACCTACCCCGAAGGGCGGTATATGGTATGGATTAGCCTCAACCACGAGCAGCTCACCATAGAGGTGTATATAAAGCCTATTGACCAAGGGATAGAGCACCAAGTAAGCCAGGTGGAACGCATGCTACTGCAAGATATTCTGGATATGTACTGGAGTAATCTCCCGCCCAGCAATGATGAAAGGTATTTAAGTCGTCGTAGACAAGAGCATCGGAGATTGAGAGAGAAGTTCCCTATAGAAGATCTGTATATATCTACCTCCAAGCTTCCCCTATGTCAGGAGAGAAGATTGTTTGTCAACCTTGCTTCCATAGATCATTATGACCCCGACAAGGGGCCTGGGGGAGCTAGAGGTAGTAGAGGAATAGCTGTAGGCTATCCGCTAAACGAGGATGGGACGCTCGATAAGGGGCAGGCTCAACCGACCTCTTTGCGTTCATTCCAACACCTGACTGATAACAAGCATATAGGCAAGATGAAGAAGGTCTTCATCTCTTACTCCAAAGAAGATAAGGCTGAGCTAAAGATTTGCCTCCAGTCCTTCAAGCCTTTGGAGGATAAAGGCTTGCTCACGATCTACTACGACGAGCGTACCGAGGCCGGGGACGAGATTCATCCTACTATCCACAAAGAGATTTCTGAGGCAGATGTGATTGTGGTTTTGGTAAGCCCATCTCTCCTTAGTACCGATTATATCACCCGCTTGGAGCTGCCCCTAGCCAAGAAACTCCGCAAGAGGATTTTCCCCTTTGTCCTGAAGCCCTGCATGTGGGAAGATAATGAGATAATCAGTGCCGTGTATGTCTCCCTCAAGGGAGAAGAAGCTTCTCTGCAGATCCTTTTTGATAGGGAAAGTGGAGCCTATGTGAGCGAGAGCATACAGCTTGGTGTTTGGAAAAAGTTCATGGAAGAGTTCAAGAAGAAAGTATTATATATCAACACATAGTCTTATGGAACACGAAGAATTTAAGAGACAGCATCTAGAGTTCGTACAGAGTGCAATCACCCGCATGGCGAGTAATTCCTTTCAGATCAAGGGATTTACTATGGTGATGGCGACTCTCTTAGCAGGGCTTGGGGGTGAGAGTAAGAATATGATCTTCTTGTGGCTCTTGATCCCCATGACGGTAATATGCGCTTGTGTAGACGCTTACTATTTGCAGCTTGAGCGTAAGTATCGAGAGCTATACAAAAGAAGCGTGGAGCTACTGGAGAGCAAACGGTCTCTAGCAGAGATATACAATATGGATGTGAGCTCCATATCTCGTAGCTTTTGGAGCTGCCTCTTTTCTAAGAGCATGGTGATGCCTTACCTGATCATACTTCTGATAGTAGGTGCGATACTATACTGTCTACTCTGCTCTTCTTGTCTAATAGGGGTAGGAGGGAAATAAGGTTATTCTCATTGCAGAGAGAGAGTTCTACATAAGCTGAACTAAGGTGGTTATGCGCTGTACTCCGATGCTTCGGAGATAGCGTTTACCTCATCTCATAGCTATAAGACTGAGCTTCCCTGCACAAGAGTACACCCTCCACGGGATACTTTCAAATAGTCACTCCAATCCTTACTTTACTTTGGGGGCTATTGAGTTGCTGGATAACGAAGCCTTGCGCACCATTTCCAGAGATAGGCTCTATAATAGGTACTAGGAAGCACAACAGCAAAGCAAGGCTTTAGCTCTAACCCAACTGATATCCCCCTCTACTCTAACGGAGGGGGATATTCTGCTTCTTACAGACTGTGGAGAGAGCGAATTTAATTGGGCTTGGGGGAAGAGACCGTTGCGTCTTGGGGCGGGAAGGAGGGAAGAGAGGCAAGGGCTTATTCCTCCCAGCAGAAGAAGCGCAGGGAGGCTCTAATGCGATCGCCCGTCCTCAGGAGCCGTGGGCTCAAGAGGGCGGGCGATACTACACCAATCTAACCTATTCAATCCAGGAGGTGAATCCTGAAGAGAGCGATGGTAGTCGGCTCCGCAGGACTTCTCCCGCAAAGGGGAGAAGCCGCCACAGGAGGCCGAAGAGAGGGATTCGTCTCGGAGCTTAGTCCTTGAACTTAGCAGCGAGGAACTCGCGGTTCAGACGAGCGATATTGGAGATCGAGATATTTTTGGGGCATTCGACTTCGCAAGCACGAGTGTTCGTACAGTTACCGAAGCCCAGCTCATCCATCTTAGCGACCATAGCCTTAGCACGGCGGGCAGCTTCGACACGACCCTGTGGGAGGAGAGCCAGCTGGCTGACCTTAGCAGAGACGAAGAGCATAGCCGAGCCGTTCTTACAAGCTGCAGCGCAGGCACCGCAACCGATACAAGCAGCAGCGTCCATAGCCATGTCGGCATTAGCCTTAGGAATGGGGATAGCGTTAGCATCGGGTACACCACCGGTATTGACCGAAACGAAGCCACCAGCCTGGATGATCTTGTCGTAGGCCGAGCGGTCTACCATGAGGTCACGGATGATGGGGAAGCCAGCCGAGCGCCAAGGCTCGATGGTGATCGTGTCGCCATCGTTGAAGCGACGCATATGCAGCTGACAGGTCGTGATGCTATCATCGGGCCCGTGGGGGTGCCCATTGATGTAGAGTGAGCACATACCGCAGATACCTTCGCGGCAGTCGTGGTCGAAGACAACGGGCTCCTTGCCTTCGCGTACGAGCTGCTCGTTGAGGATATCGAGCATCTCCAGGAAGGAGCTACCCTGAGAGATATTCTGCAGGTCATAGGTTTCGAACGCACCCTTTACCTCGGGGCCACGCTGACGCCAGACCTTAACCTTGATATTTATATTCTTGTCCATTGTGGATGTTGGCTTGGGGTTAGTTCTTATAGTTACGCTGCTGACGTACGACGAACTCGTAGTCCAGAGGTTCC
>ERZ773072.556-NODE-556-length-20412-cov-85.576706_pt1 | contig 20412 bp, 19 predicted proteins | sample MGYA00580617_ERZ773072 | MGnify/ENA primary metagenome ERZ773072 (study PRJEB29015, sample SAMEA2737970) | human oral metagenome | biome: human oral; feature: human-associated habitat; material: dental | place: China | collected 2122 ...
ATAACGGTCCTAAGGTAGCGAAATTCCTTGTCGGGTAAGTTCCGACCCGCACGAATGGCGTAACGATGGCCACACTGTCTCCTCCCGAGACTCAGCGAAGTTGAAGTGGTTGTGAAGATGCAATCTACCCGCTGCTAGACGGAAAGACCCCGTGAACCTTTACTGTAGCTTTGCATTGGACTTTGAAGTCACTTGTGTAGGATAGGTGGGAGGCTTAGAAGCAGAGACGCCAGTCTCTGTGGAGCCGTCCTTGAAATACCACCCTGGTGTCTTTGAGGTTCTAACCCAGACCCGTAATCCGGGTCGGGGACCGTGCATGGTAGGCAGTTTGACTGGGGCGGTCTCCTCCCAAAGAGTAACGGAGGAGTTCGAAGGTTACCTAGGTCCGGTCGGAAATCGGACTGATAGTGCAATGGCAAAAGGTAGCTTAACTGCGAGACCGACAAGTCGAGCAGGTGCGAAAGCAGGACATAGTGATCCGGTGGTTCTGTATGGAAGGGCCATCGCTCAACGGATAAAAGGTACTCCGGGGATAACAGGCTGATTCCGCCCAAGAGTTCATATCGACGGCGGAGTTTGGCACCTCGATGTCGGCTCATCACATCCTGGGGCTGTAGTCGGTCCCAAGGGTATGGCTGTTCGCCATTTAAAGTGGTACGTGAGCTGGGTTTAAAACGTCGTGAGACAGTTTGGTCCCTATCTGCAGTGGGCGTTGGAAGTTTGACGGGGGCTGCTCCTAGTACGAGAGGACCGGAGTGGACGAACCTCTGGTGTACCGGTTGTAACGCCAGTTGCATAGCCGGGTAGCTAAGTTCGGAAGAGATAAGCGCTGAAAGCATCTAAGCGCGAAACTCGCCTGAAGATGAGACTTCCCTTGCGGTTTAACCGCACTAAAGAGTCGTTCGAGACCAGGACGTTGATAGGTGGGGTGTGGAAGCGCGGTAACGCGTGAAGCTAACCCATACTAATTGCTCGTGAGGCTTGACTCTATCATTTGAAGAACTTCAAATAAAAAGCTTACTGACTGATCCAGTCATCACCGAATATATTGATTAAGGCTTTGCCGATTTGTACAGTTTAAGTTTGGCGGCCATAGCGAGTTGGTCCCACGCCTTCCCATCCCGAACAGGACCGTGAAACGACTCAGCGCCGATGATAGTGTGGTTCTTCCATGCGAAAGTAGGTCACTGCCAAACACTTATTTCGAAGCCCTGATGATTTATTCATCAGGGCTTCTCTCTTTTATACGTGCTTTTTTGCCCTATCTAACATGGACAGGTTGCTGAAGAAGGTCATGACGGTTTGATTCTTCGGATGGGAATTTGTTTCGGCGGTGTGGCCAATGTGTTGCCAGGTACTTGTTTTTTATTTATGATTCGGCATTATCTTGCAATTTTGGCCGGATAATTAGGTGTGATTTGGAATTTGATTTAAGAAAGGAGCAGGTATGAAAAAGGCTTTGTTCGGTTTGTTGTCTTATGCGGTTACGGCTTTGGCTTTGGCGGCCGTCAATATCAATACGGCCACGGTTGAGGAGTTGAAGGCTTTGCCCGGGATCGGTCCGGCAAAGGCTCAGGCCATTGTGGATTACCGCAAGGAAAACGGCCATTTCAAATCGGTGGAGGATTTGAAGAAGGTGAAGGGTATCGGTGAGGGTATCTTCGGTAAGTTGAAGGATGAGGCAACGGTCGGTACTGCTGCGCCGGCTAAAACGGCCAAACCCGCCGCCGCGAAACCTGCCGCCCAACCCGCAGCAGGGAAAAATACGGCTAAGTAGGGATGGCCGATTCGGTTCGGTGGATAGGCCGTTTTGTGTAGTGATTATTACGAGCCGTATTGAATAGCAAGATTAGGAAAATCATGTCAAGTTTGCAAGAAAGTAAATTTACGGAAGAAATCGTATTAGATGTCACACGTCATACGCCGAAGCTGCTCACTTTTACGATTAGTCGTCCGGAAACTTACAGATTTTCAGCAGGACAATTTTCTCGTTTAGGCTTTCGTGATGGGAATGGCTATATTTGGCGTGCTTATTCCATTATGTCTGCGGAGTATTCTGATATTTTGGAATATTTTGCCGTCTTGATTCCAGACGGCCCGATGTCTGCGTATTTTATGCAGATGAAGGCTGGAGATACTATTTTGCTCGATAAGAACGCTACAGGTTTTTTGTTGCCTGAACGTTTTATAGACGGTCGAGAGTTGATAATGTTATGTACGGGTTCGGGAATAGCTCCCTTCCTGTCTATTTTGGAGCAACCTGAGGTCTGGCAGAAATTTGAACGTTTAGTATTGGTTCATTCTGTTTCTTATGCTGAGGAATTGATTTTCAGAAATCGGCTTGATGAATTGGCAGATCATCCTTTAGTTGGTGAATACTTTACTAAATTTAGTTTTCTACCAGTATTAACGAGGGAAAAAAATGATGGCGTACTCCACAAACGTTTGCCGGAGTTATTGACGGGAGGGCAATTGTCTGAAGCTTTAGAGCTTCCCTTTACTCCCGAACATACTCGCTTTATGCTCTGTGGTAATCCCGATATGGTTAAAGATACTTTTCAGGCTTTATTGAATATGGGTTTCTCCATGCATCGCAATAAGAATCCGGGACAGATTTTGATGGAAAACGGTTTCTGATTGAGTAAACTCATAATGGATTAAATAATTTTAGGGCTGTCCAAGAAACTGGACAGCCCCTTTTGGTTTTATTGGAATTGATCGAGCACGGGTTTCATTTGCTGTATTGGTGGCTGATTGGTGTGTACATTATCTGGATAATAGCCAATATTTTGTACTCCGGCTTGGCGCAGGATGTGCAGCCAGTTGGTAATTTCTCCTGCGGGTAGAGGACGCTCGCTACGCCAATTGACAGTTTGGAGTTCAAAAACGATTTTTTCAGACGGCAGTCCACTGTTCTGCACGGTTGTTACTAGTCCTTTTAACCATTCGGCGGCTTGAAGACTATCGATTGCTGCTTCATTTTCCATGTAGGGCATAGCCATGATGGCTGTGTAATCATAATGTTTTACGAAAGCCGGCAGACTTTGGGCAAACCATTTCTGTTGATTTTTATCGGTAATAACCCCCGCATAAAGATTACGCGCGGTTTTCATCTGTTCGAGGCCGTTGAAGCTGTAATTTAAGGCAGCTGTTTTAAGGCGATCACCGTGTTTGATTAAATCTTGTTCTTTTTGTACGGCTTCGCGGCGGTATTGTTCTTCACTGCGCTTTCCGGGTGCGATTTTGCCTTCATTGTCGGTAAGCAGGCCGTCATCATGAAAGATGATGCCGTTAAATCGGGCATGAAAGGCCAAGTCTTCATACAAATCTTCCAATAATTTCCGATTTTTTTCGTTATACGGGGAGAGTCGCAGATAATGGGCGGGATCGGGCATTTGGGTACGATGGTCGGTTACATATTCGTAACCTTTTCCTGCATTCACAGCCAACATCGGCATCCAGGCATAAACTTCGGTTTTCGTACGGCTCATTAGTTGCCATGAAACCCGGCTGAATAGGTCTGCACGCATGGGGATACGGCGGTTTGGGAAATAGACGGCATCCGCTGTGCCGTCGCCGTCAGGATCGGCAAATGCTTGAAGATAAACGGTGTTCACGCCCAATTTGCTGATGCGGTCAATCAATGCATCGATATTGCGGTTCATTTGCCGCTCATCTGTGTCATAGATGTAATCCAAATCGACATGGGCTATTTTTTGCGGTCTGTGACGTGGCAGTTGTTCTTGCAAATAGGCTTGCAGAAAAGCGGTATCACTGCCTTCATCTAACATTGCACGGCCTATATGGCCGTCTGAAAGACGGTTTAGCCGACGGTCGTAGAGTGAAAAACTACCGTCAAAACCTGTTTTGCGGGCGATATTCACGGCCGTTTGGTTAAACTGCCCATACGGCCAAACGATAATTCTAGGCCTTACTCCGGTATGCCGCTCGATTTTGTCTGCGGACGTTTTCAAATCTGCTTCTATCCTGTGCCGATATTCTTCGGCTGTTTCGTAACGGCCGTTTCGGTAATATCCAGAAAGGGCGGCGGCAAATTCCGAACCCATAGGGTTTCCGGCCTGACCGCGATGCAGATTGTCGCTATGGGAAGCAATTTCCACCAGACCGCTTTGCTGCAAAGTTTTTATTTGCGGCCAACTTAAAAAGCGATTACGTGGCAACTTGATCGTGCCATATGGGACATAATCTTTTTCATCCAGCCATGAAGTCACAACGGCCAATACCGCAGGATAACGGTATTGCTGCAACAATGGGAAAACGGTTTGGTAAAAGCTCAAATAGCCGTCGTCAAAAGTCAGCAGGACAGGTTTTTCGGGCAGACTGCCTTTGCCTGCTTCCGCTTCTTTAATCTGCCGCCAGCTGACGGGTGTATAGCCGTTGTTTTTCAACCAGTCGAAATGCTCGATTAGTTTGCTACGGCTGACCGTGGGGGTATCCGTTTGACCGGACACCTTTCCCTCGACCACATCATGATATGTCAGTACGCCGTAGCGCATTTCGGCCCAAACTTGCCTTATTGGCAGCAAAAGCAGCAAAACAAGTAAAATTCTCATGGAAGTCCTTTTCAGACGGCTGGATGCAACAAAATAGCAATTACAGGATTTTTTGTTTTTTTAAGAGGGGACTGTGCTTAAATCAGGTAAAAAAATCAAATTTAACATTTAAACCGCCCCTAAATAGAATGTATCGGCAATTTAATGTCTTTGTTAAAGATGTAATGATAATAGTACTTGCCAGGCAATCCGCTTTTACATTACATTGCACTACATAAGAGCAAACGCTCAACGCCAAGTAAACAAAGGCAATATAGAAATGAGGAAATAGGGCATAACCCACATGCAGTATAAATAAACAGGCTGTCCCATAAGGGCGGCCTGTTTTGCGTTTGCCGGTTATTGTCCTTAATAGGCCGTCTGAAAATGCTTCGACACAGTTTTCAGACGGCCTGACAGTAAATCGGCTTTAACGGTGCAGGATAACTTCCAGTACGAATTTGCTGCCCACATAAGCCAGCATCAGGCTGATGAAGCCGACAATCGTCCAAACGGCGGGCCGTTTCCCGCGCCATGCCGTCATACTGCGTTTCAGCAGCAGCCCGGCATAAATAAACCAAGACACGATGCTGAAAATGGTTTTATGCGTGAACGTCATCGGACGGCCGAATACCTCCTCGGCAAAAAACGTACCGCTGATAACCGAAACCGTCAGCAGGGCGAAACCTATCCACATACTTTGAAACATCATCCGCTCCAAACTCAGCAGCGGCGGCAGGAAAGAGCGGGCGGGCGACAGCCTGTGCCGATGCAAATCGCGGCTCAGCCACAAAATCAGCACGGCTATCAAGGTGGTAATGCCAAACAGGCTGTATGCCAGCAGTGATGAAATAATGTGCAGCATAAACGGCCAGTCCGTTATCCGGTAGGATTCCACATGGCCGGGGAAGAGTATTGCCAGCAACATGAACAAGACGGACAAGGGGTACAGCAGCAGCTGCAAACCGCGCAGGCGATAGAAGAAGCTGCCCATCAGATACAGCATCAGCATCAACCACACAATCACCGCCGATGCATAACCAAAGCTCATAATCAACGTCTGATTGGCCAGCGGCGGCAGCATAATCATCAGGCCGTGCGGCAGCAGGGAGCCGGCCAAAACGGCCAATTCCCAGCGCAGCGGATAGTCGGCGGCATTTTTCTTCAAACGCCAAAACCAAACGAATCCCGCCAGCGCGGCATAAACAAGTGTCAAACAAATCATCATAACCGGCATAGCAAACTTCCCGACCTGCGCATATCCACTATGACGCAGGTAGTGTAAAATGCGCCGATTTTATCAAATAACACTGTCCGCGTGGCAGCTTATGAAGGAAGTCCATGTTAGACAATCTGACCAACCGGTTTTATTCCGTTTTCAAAAATATCCGTGGCGTGGCGACGCTGAATGAAGAAAACATCAAGCCCGCCCTGCGCGAAGTCCGTTTGGCGTTACTGGAGGCGGATGTCGCCTTGCCGGTCGTACGCGATTTCATCAACAACGTTAAAGAGAAGGCAGTCGGGCAGGAAATCAACGACAACCTGACGGCAGAACAGGCCTTCATCACCATCGTCAATCAGGCGCTGATCGAACTGATGGGCAAGGAAAACAGCAAATTGGATTTGGCGGTTGCCCCGCCTGCCGTCGTATTGATGGCCGGTTTGCAGGGGGCGGGTAAAACCACCACCGTCGGCAAATTGGCCAAGCTGCTGAAAACGGTTGATAAAAAGAAAAAAATCCTTGTCGTTTCAGCCGACGTGTACCGCCCCGCCGCCATCGAGCAACTGCGTTTGCTGGCCGAGCAGGTGCAGGTTGATTTCTTCCCTTCTGATACGACGCAAAAGCCCGTCGATATTGCTTTGGCGGCTTTAAACCATGCCAAGCGCGGGTTTTACGACGTGCTGATGGTGGATACCGCCGGACGTTTGGCCATCGATCAGGAAATGATGGACGAAATCAAGGCACTTCATGCGGCGGTCAATCCCGTGGAAACCCTGTTCGTCGTCGATGCGATGCTGGGTCAGGACGCGGTCAATACGGCGCAGGCCTTTAACGAGGCGCTGCCGCTGACCGGCGTGGTGCTGACCAAAATGGACGGCGATTCGCGCGGCGGTGCGGCCTTGTCTGTGCGCCAAGTGACCGGCAAACCGATTAAATTCATCGGCGTAGGTGAAAAAATCGACGGCTTGGAAGCCTTCCACCCCGACCGTATCGCCAGCCGGATTTTGGGCATGGGCGACGTTTTGACCTTGGTGGAAGATGTCCAAAAAGGCATAGACGAAGCCGCCGCCGCCGAAATGGCGAAAAAACTGCGCAAGGGCAAGAGCTTCGACCTGAATGACTTCAAAGCGCAAATCCAGCAGATGCGGAATATGGGCGGTTTGGAGAACCTGATGTCGAAAATGCCCGGCGAAATCGGCCAGCTTTCCAAGCAGATTCCCGAAGGCACGGCGGAAAAAGCGATGGGGCATGTCGAAGCCATCATCAATTCGATGACGCCGAAAGAGCGCGCCAATCCCGCCTTAATCAAGGCAAGCCGCAAACGCCGCATCGCGGCCGGTTCGGGCACCACGGTTCAGGAAGTCAATAAAATGCTGAACCAGTTCGAGCAGTCGCAGAAAATGATGAAAATGTTCAGCGGGCAGAATATGCGCAAGCTGATGAGCATGGCCAAGGGAATGAAGGGCTTGTTTCCCGGCATGAAATAAGCCGAAAGGCTTGTGTGATGGCGGATAGGGTTTTTAAACAGGCATCCTGTTGCAGTTGTCCGCTTATGGAAAAGAGGCCGTCTGAAAGGCCTGAACCGCACCCCGGCAGTTGGATAATCTTCCAGCCGCCGGGGTGCAATTTTCAGACCGTGCGTATCAATGGTTGCAAGTTGGTCGTCAAAATGTTTGAGGCCGTCTGAAAAACTGTTTTCAGACGGCCTCTCTGTCGTTTCGAGAAGGATGCCTGCTTATTCGGCCAACAGTTCTTCCGGTTTGACTTTGTCGCCGTACACGGGCAGCAGGGTTTTCTCATAGGCGGCTTTCAGACGGCCGTCTTTCTTCATGGCGGCGATTTCGCCATTCACCCAGTCCAGCAGTGCTTTGTCGCCTTTTTTCACCGCCGGGGCGATAGATTCGGCCGGGCCGATGTTGCCGATGGCCACTTCGTAGTCCGGGTTTTCTTTCGCCCATGCCCACAGCAGCGCGTTATCGTGCGCCAAGGCTACGCCGCGTCCGTCTTTTAGCGCATCGAAGGTTTCGGTGTTTTGGTCGAATTTCAGCAGTTTGACTTCGGGGTGGTTTTTGGTAAAGAAGGCATCGGCGGTGGTGCCTTTGTTGACCAGCAGGGTTTGGTCTTTCAATTGGGCGACGTCGGTAATCGGCTTGCCCTTGGGGGATACCACGCCCAAGGCGACTTTCATGTAGGGCGAGGCGAAATCGACGGCTTCCGCGCGTTCCGGCGTTTGGGTGAAGTTGGCCAGCAAAACGTCCACTTTGCCGGAACGGACGTATTCGACGCGGTTGGCGGCTTCGGTGAGGACGAATTCGATTTTGTCCGGGCTGCCGAGCAGGTCTTTGGCCATTTCTTTGGCAATTTCGACATCAAAGCCTTGGTTTTTGCCATTCGCGTCCACATAGCCGAACGGCGGTTTGTCGCCGAATACGCCGATGCGGATAACGCCTTTTTCTTTGATGGCGGCCACTGTATCCGCCCCTGCGGCGGCAGGCTGTCCGCCCGAGGCGGCCTGATTGTCGGCACCGCCGTTGCAGGCGGCCAGGCCGAGTGCGATAACGGCACCGGCCAGCAGTGTGGAGAATTTTTTGGAAAGCGTCATGATTTGCTCCTTTGAAGATAACGAAAAAAGGGAAGAGGCCGTCTGAAAAACAGCGCGGCAAGGTTTCAGACGGCCTGAAAACCTTGGCGGCCAAACGTTTGGCGGCGGAGTCGGATTCAGATGCTCACGTTCAAATCCGGCCCGTAATCCATACCGGCCAGAAACTGCCGGGCGCGTTCGGTTTTCGGTTCGGTAAAAAACGCTTCGGGCGAAGCCTGTTCGACAATCGCGCCTTTGTCCATGAAAACGATGCGGTCGGCCACTTTTCGGGCAAACCCCATTTCGTGGGTAACGATCAGCATGCTCATGCCTTCGCGTGCCAATTCCAGCACCACTTCCAATACCTCGCGCACCATTTCGGGGTCGAGGGCGGCGGTGATTTCGTCGAGCAGGATGACTTCGGGATTCAGGCACAGGGCGCGCACGATGGCGATGCGCTGCTTTTGGCCGCCCGAAAGTTCGCGCGGGTAGGCGTTTTTCCGCTCCAGCAGGCCGACGCGGGCCAGCAGTTTGTCGGCCTGTGCTTCAGCCTCGGCGCGGTTGCGTTTCTGTACCTTCAGCGGGCCGAGCAGGATGTTGTCGATAACGGTCATGTGGGCGAACAGCTCGTAGCTTTGGAATACCATGCCTACTTTCTGCCGCGCCGTCTGCCAAGATATGTCCTTGCCGAACACGCCCGCGCCCTCCATTTCGATGCTGCCGCCCTGATGCTCTTCCAAGCCGTTGATGCAGCGCAGCAGGGTGGACTTGCCGCAGCCGGACGGGCCGAGCAGGACGATGACTTCCCCTTTGGCCAAATCCAAATCCAGCGAACCGATGGCGGTTACGCCGCCGTATTCTTTGTGCAGTTTGCGCACGCTTAATAAAGCCATGTCAATGTTCCCATTTGTGTTCCAGCCTCGCCGCCCACAACGACAACGGCCAGCAGCAGAGGAAATACAGCATAAAAATCAGCCCGTAAACCCAAAACGAGGCGTTCGGCATGGTCAGCAGCGAGTTTTCGATAATCTGCTGGCCGACCTTGACCACTTCGATTACTCCGATCAGGGCGGCCAAGGAGCTGGTTTTAATCATGCGCGTGAATAAGTTAATCGAACCGGGCAAAACGCGGCGCACGCTTTGCGGCAGTTCGATGAAGCGGAACACCTGCCAACGGCTCAAACCGATGGCCAAACCGGATTCCACCTGATGTTTTTCGATGGATTCCAATGCGCCGCGCACCAAATCGCCCATTTCCGCCACGCCCCACAGCACGAATACCCAAATGCAGACCCACAGGCCGTCGATATGGATACCCGTCCAGGCGGCGAAACCGAAATAGAAGCCGAACAGCCACACCAAAATCGGCACGATGCGCACCGTTTCCAAATAGAGGCGGCCGATAAAGCGCACGATGCGGTTGTCCGCGCGCAGCATGAGTCCGAACAGCGTGCCGAACACGCAGGACAGGGCGACGGAAATCAGGGAGATTTGCGCCGTCAGCAGCAACCCTTTGCCCAGACGCGCCGCGTTTTGTCCTTCAAACAGCCAGTCAAGCACCATATTTCGCACTCCGAACGCGTTTTTCCGCCCAGCGTGCCGATAAGGACACGGGCAGCAGGATAATCAGATAGCTGGCAAACAGCAGGAACAAGGCTTCGTTGGTTTTGTAGTCCATGCCGATGATGTCTTTGGTAACGAACAGCAATTCGGCGATGCCGACCGCGCTGACCACTGATGTTTCCTTCATTAAAAACAGTATGTTCGCCCCAACTGCAGGCACGGCCACCGCCCAAGCCTGCGGCAGTTCCACGTAGCGGAATATTTGAAAGCGGTTCAAGCCGATGGCTTTACCCGCTTCAATCTGCCCTTTCGGCACGGAGAGGATTCCCGCCCGCAATGCTTCGGCCATATAGCTCGCACCCAAAAATGTCAGGGCGATGATGCTGCAGGTAAAGCCGTCCCATTTGATGCCGATTTTCGGCAGGCCGTAATAGAGGAAGAACAGTTGGATAAGCAGCGGCGTGTTGCGCGAAAGTTCGATATAGCCGCGGGCAAGAAAGTAAAACGGCCGGATGCGGTAAGCCGTTACCACCGCCACGGGCAGGCCGACGGCCAGGGATAATGCGATGCCGTAAACCGATAATTCCAGCGTCAGTTTCGCGGCTTCGGCGAATTTCGGTATCGCGGCGGCTAGGTAGGACCAGTTCATTGTAAGTTTGTGTGTGCTGAGACGGACGGCATTGTATAGTTTTGTAAGTCCGTTGTGCAAATAGCTGTCGAATATAAGGCCGTCTGAAAAAGGCATATGGTGGGTTTCGAAACGGTCTCGGCAAAACCGCATTTTGATTTGAGGCCGTCTGAAAACGGTTTTTCAGACGGCCTCCTGCGGGTTGTTTTCCTGTTTCCGAACGGTTGCCGGATGTGCATTTCTGCTGTTGCGGGGCTTATCCGCGGTTTTCCGTTTCCCCGCTTTCCGGTGCGGGCAGGACGGATGTTTCGGCTTCCGCTTCGGCCGCTTCTTCGGTCAGTTGGCGGTCGAGCTGTTTGGCGGTTTTCAGGCCGAGGCGGTGGAGTTTTTGCGCGCGGTTCACGAGGTTGCCGTGGCCGCTTTTGAGTTGGTTGAACGCTTGTTGGTAGGCGGTTTGCGCCTGGTCGATGTTGCGGCCGACTTTTTGCAGGGTATCGACGAAGCCGACGAATTTGTCGTACAGCCTGCCGCCTTCGTCGGCAATGGCCAACGCGTTGCGGTTTTGCTGTTCGGTCCGCCAGATGTTGGCGACGGTGCGCAGGGTGGCCAGCAGGGTGCCGGGGCCGGCGAGCATGATGCGTTTGTCGAAGCATTCTTGGAACAGGCCGGGTTCTTGCTGCAGGGCGGCGAGGTAGGCGGGTTCGACGGGGATGAACATGAAGACGAAATCCAGCGTTTTCAGGCCGTCGATGTCGCTGTATTTTTTTTCGGCCAGTTCTTTGATGTGCTGGCGCACGGATTGGACGTGGGCGGCGAGTGCCTGACGGGCTTCGTGTTCGTTTTCCGCCCGTGTGTAGCGGACGTAGGCGGTGAGGGAGACTTTGCTGTCGATGATGATTTGTTTGTCGTCGGGCAGGTTGATTAAAACGTCGGGCTGGAGGCGGCGGGTGTGGCCGTCTTCCTGCGTTTGCGTGCCCGATGCCTGTATGATGTATTCGCGCCCCCTTTGCAGGCCGGAGTGTTCGAGCACGCTTTCCAGAATCATCTCGCCCCAGTTGCCTTGGGTTTTGTTGCGGCTGCCGGTGAGGGCGTCGGTGAGGGCGTTGGCGTCGTCGTGCAGGCGGTTGTTGAGTTGTTGCAGGCGTTTGAGTTCGTTTTCGAGGGTCAGGCGTTCTTTCGCTTCTTTTTCGTAGGTGTTTTGAACCAGTTGGGCGAAGCCGCTGATGCGTTCGTTCAGCGGGTTGAGCAGGCGGCCGAGGTGTTCGCGGTTTTGTTCGGTGAAGCGGCGGCTTTTTTCTTCGAGTATTTCGTCGGCCAGGTGGCGGAATTGGCCGCTCATGAGGTCGCGGGCGTTGTCGAGCAGGGCGAGTTTTTCTTCCTGCGCCTGCCGTTCTTGTTCGAGCAGGGTGTTGAGGCGTTCGTTGCGGATTTGTTGTTCGGCCAGTTGTTGTTGCAGTTCGGCATAGTCGGTTTTCAGACGGCCTAATTCTTCCGCTTGGGCGGTGAGGTGGCGGATTTGTTGTTCGGCGGCGGCATATTCGCCGTGCAGGCGGCGGGCGTTTTGTTCGAGTTCGGCGTATTCGCTGCGGCTGTCGGCCAGTTGCTGTTGCAGTTCGGGCAGGCGGCGGTTGAGGGCGGATGCGGCGGCCAGTTCGGTTTCTGTTTGTTGCAGGTGTTGTTGCAGGGTTTGGATTTGCCGGGCGGATTCGGCGGCTTGGAGGTCGGACTGCCGTTGGCGTTCGTTCAGGTTGTCGCGTTCGGCGTGAAGGACGGCGAGTTCGGCCTGACGGCGGCTGCGGGACAGCAGGCCGATAATGATGATGACGATGAGGAGGGCGGCCGCAACGAGGGCGGCGAGGATGGGGAAATGGGCGGGCAGGGTGTTCATGGCGTTTGATGGGTTGAGGCCGTCTGAAAGTATGGGTTCGGTGAGGTTGGAATCGGATTGGGCAGGCTTGGGTTAATAGGGTTTGGCGGTCAGTTCGTCGGTGATGCGTTGCAGGAAGTTCAGGCGGTCGGCTTTGATTTCGCCGCTTTCGGCCGCTTGTTTGACCGCGCAGCCGGGTTCTTTGCGGTGGGTGCAGTTGTGGAAGCGGCATCGGCCGATCAGGTGGCGCAGGTCGGGGAAATATTGCAGCAGGTCGGCGGCGTCCAGATGGTGCAGGCCGAATTCCTGCAGGCCGGGCGAGTCGATGAGGAAGCTGTCGGCGGCAAGGTCGTACATTTGGGCGTGGGTGGTGGTGTGTTTGCCGGAATCGAGTGCGGCGGAGAGGCCTCCCGTGCGGGCGTGTTCCCCGCCGAGCAGGGCGTTGGTGAGGGTGGATTTGCCCATGCCCGATTGTCCGAGGAAGATGCTGGTGCAGCCTTGCAGCAGCGGGCGCAGGGTTTCGGCGTTTTCCAGTGCGCTGACGGCGGCCAACGGATAGCCCAAGTCTTCGTAGAAGGCCAGTTTTTCCCGCCAGGCCGCGCTTTCGGGCAGGTCGGTTTTGTTCAGTACGATAAAGGCTTCGATGCCGCCCGCTTCCGCCGCCAGCAGGGCGCGTTGCAGCAGCATTTCGCTCGGCGACGGGACGGCGGCGGTAACGATGAACAGCCGATCCACGTTGGCGGCAATCAGTTTGGTGCGCCATGCGTCTTGGCGGTAGAGCAGGCTGCGGCGCGGCAGGAAATCGCGGATGACGGCCTGTTCGCCGTTTTGCACTTCGATGTGCACCCGGTCGCCGCAGGCGAAATCCACCCGTTTGCCGCGCGCGGTGGCGGTGTAGGTTTGGCCGGATTCGGTACGGACGGTGTAATGGCGGCCATAGCTGGCGGTGATTCGGGCGGTGTCGGACATGTCGGAACGGTGCGGAAAAAAGCGGATTTTAGCAGAGACGGACGTTATACGCCGCCTGCTTGCCGTTTTGTTTCGCTATAATTCCGCCTTCTTTTTTTCAGACGGCCTCATCATGACTTTTTCCTGCCAAATCGAATCCGACCGCGCCGTGTTGCGGCAAAACGGCCATGCCGAAGCGGAAATCTATTTTTTCGGCGCACTTCTGAACCGCTATGCCGTTTTCGGCGGCGGCGAGTGGTTGAACTGCATCGCCGCTTATCGCGGCACCGACGATGCCCGGCAACACATCACCGACGGCTTTCGCAGTGCCAAACTCAGCCCCTTCCCCTGCCGCCTGAACCGGGGCGGCTACCGTTTCGACGGCCGCGAATATCAAACCGGCCGCCACGTTTTGAACGGCCATGCCATCCACGGCCTGCTTTATGACGCGCCGTTTGCATCGGCCGGGCACGGCAGCGGCGAAGACGCGGCTTGGATAGAGTTGGCGTACGTTTATCCTGCCGACCAAAACGGTTTCCCCTTCCCCTACCGCCTGACCGTGCGCTACACCCTGTCTTCAGACGGCCTCACCGTTTCCACCACCGCCGAAAACACCGGCACCGCCCCCATGCCGCTGGCCGACGGCTGGCATCCCTATTTCACCCTCGGCGGCACGGCGGACGACTGGACTTTGCAAATCGACGGCGGCACACAGCTTGAATTTGATGCCGACCTGCTGCCCACCGGTGCGCGCCTGGCCGATAACCGCTTTGCAGAAGCCGCCTCCCTGCGCGGCATAGGATTGGATAACAGCTTTGAGCTGAACGGCAACGGCAGCACACGCCCCGCCTGCACCCTGCGGCACGGCGCGCGCAGGCTCGACATTTTTGCCGAAGAAAACTATCCCCTGCTGCAAATCTACATCCCGCCCGAACGCACCTCCATTGCGTTGGAAAACCTCAGCGGCGCGCCCGACTGCTTCAACAACGGCATCGGCTTGACCATTCTGCCGCCGGGCGGGGCAAAGCGTTTTACCGCCCGCTATCGTTTGGATGTTTCATCATAAACTCAAGCGGAAAGATAGGATAGACAGGCATCGGTCGTTGTATAGCCCGATGCCGTTTTTACATTTTGGAAAACAAAGTCTGTCAGAACAGGGATGGAGGCCGTCTGAAAAGCGGGCGGCGGTTTTGATGTCGGCTTGAGGCCGTTCGGTTTTATGGCTGCGGCATTCGCACGTTTTTGATTTGAAACGGTACAGGAGGGAAGGCCGTATATTTTCAGCCGATTCGTTTAAGGAAGCAGGGGAGATTCAGGCAAAAAAATAACCGCCGAAAGGGCGGTGTGATGTGGTGGCCAGAGGCAGGATCGAACTGCCGACACACGGATTTTCAATCCGTTGCTCTACCGACTGAGCTATCTGGCCACATTTGTTTGAAGCGCGCATTAAATCATGTTACGCACATCTAAGCAAGCGGAATTTGAACAGGCGGATTTATCAGGCTGATATTTATATAAATTAAATTTTAAAGAGGCCGTCTGAAAACCGGTTTGCCCGTTTGGCTGCATGTTTCAGACGGCCTGCCGTCCGCTTGGCGGCAGGCCGTTCAATTCTTGTAGCACTTCCTTCATCAAACAGCCTTTGCCCTTGCCGAAGCCTTTGTTTCGCGCGCTGAAATTCGTTTGCGCGGTAACATCGCTCCAACGCAGGGAAACAAAACGCTTGGCGGCGAAATCATCGTATTCTATTTCAAAATCAAACACGCGGTAATCGGCTGTCATGACCACGCCGGAAATCCAATTCCCGCCCATGCTTTCGCTATCGTACAAATCATGGAAAATACAAGTCTGCAAATCGATATTTTTCTGCGCTATCAGCGTTTGCACCAGCGGCGGGATTTTTTGCGGATGTTCGCGCCAATAACACGCTTCATTCAGCACGGCTTCTTTCTGCAAACGGTTCTGTTCCTGAACACTACGAGATTTCGCCATATTTCACCCTCCGTCAAAACCCTATTTCAGGCCGTCTGAAAAAGCAGCCTGCACCCCGTCAGTTCTTCATCGACTGCACCGGCGCGGGAATGCGTCCGCCGCGGTTCACGAACACTTCGCAGCTTCCTTCCTTCACCGGCATAATCGGCGCGTAGCCCAACAGGCCGCCGAAATCCACGCTTTCGCCCACGCCTTTGCCGGTAACGGGGATGATGCGCACGGCGGTGGTTTTGCTGTTAATCATGCCGATGGCGGCTTCGTCGGCGATGATGCCGGCAATCGTGGCGGCGGAGGTGTCGCCCGGCACGGCCACCATGTCCAAACCCACGGAGCACACGGCGGTCATGGCTTCCAGCTTGTCCAGCGTCAGGATGCCGCTTTCCGCCGCCGCAATCATGCCTTCGTCTTCCGACACGGGGATGAACGCGCCGCTCAGCCCGCCCACGGCGGACGACGCCATCATGCCGCCTTTTTTCACCGCGTCGTTCAACAGCGCGAGTGCGGCGGTGGTGCCGTGCGTGCCGCAGACGGTCAGGCCCATGGCTTCCAAAATGCGGGCGACGGAATCGCCGACGGCGGGCGTGGGCGCGAGCGACAAATCCAAAATGCCGAACGGGATGCCCAGCATTTTCGCCGCTTCCTGCCCGATGAGTTCGCCCACGCGCGTGATTTTGAACGCGGTTTTCTTCACGATTTCGGCGATTTCGGTCAGGTTTTGGCTGTCGCAGTCTTTTAAGGCAGCCTGCACCACGCCGGGGCCGGACACGCCCACGTTGATAATCGCGTCCGCTTCGCCCGAGCCGTGGAACGCGCCCGCCATGAAGGGGTTGTCTTCCACCGCGTTGCAGAACACGACGATTTTGGCGCAGCCGAAGCCTTCGGGCGTGATGTCGGCGGTGCGTTTTATCGTGTCGGCGGCGAGTTTCACCGCGTCCATGTTGATGCCCGCGCGCGTGCTGCCGATGTTGATGGAGCTGCACACGATGTCGGTGGTTTTCATGGCTTCGGGAATGCTGTTAATCAGCACGCGGTCGGCGGGCGACATGCCCTTCTGCACCAGCGCGGAAAAGCCGCCGATAAACGATACGCCGATGGCTTTTGCCGCCTTGTCCAGCGTCTGCGCGATGGAAACGTAGCTGTCCGCGCCCGTGGCCGCCGCGATTTGGGCGATGGGCGTGACGGAAATGCGCTGGTTCACAATCGGCACGCCGTATTTGGCGGACAAATGTTGTGCAGTCTGCACTAAGTCTTTGCCGATGCGGGTGATTTTGTTGTAGATGTTTTGGTTCAGCGTGTCGATGTTTGGCGAAATGCAGTCGTGCAGGTCGATACCGATGGTGATGGTGCGCACGTCGAAGTTTTGGTCGGACACCATGCGGATGGTTTCGAGGATTTCGTTGGAATGGATTTGGGACATTTTGGGGGTTTCCTTGTCTATATCTGTTGGTTGTCGGGGTGCAGGCTGCCTGAAAACGGGGTTAGACTTTCAGTCTGACATACATATGTTCTTGCGTGTTTTCGGCTATTTTCCGCATTTCATAATCAAATACATCGGTATATTTTTTGACTAGGTCGGTGAATTTTTTACAGCCGTAATTGCGCGGGTCGAAATCAACTTGCAGACGCTTCCAAGTTGAACCGAATGCAGTCATTGCCATCCACTCGTCGTCAGATTGCTCAAAAACCTTGCGTATGATGTCCAAGGGCAGGGAATCTTCGGGATGTTCGGCTGAAATTTTCGGTTCTGTTTTCGCGGTGGCTTTTTGAGACGGCGTTTTTTGCGGATTGGGCGTTTCCACAGCAGTTTCTGTCATTTCGGGCAACAGGTTTTCCACATAGATAAACCTGCTGCACGCGTTGCGGAAGGCTTCGGGCGTTTGCTTTTTACCAAAGCCGTAAACGGTTACGCCTTGTTCTTTCAGGCGGATGGCCAATGCGGTGAAGTCGCTGTCGCTGGATACCAGACAGAAACCGTCAAAGCGGCCTGTGTAAAGCAAATCCATTGCATCGATAATCATAAAGCCGTCTGTGGCATTTTTCCCTGTTGTATAGGCGAACTGCTGCATGGGTTTGATGGCGTGTTCGTTGATGACGGCTTTCCATTTACCGTTATCGCCAACAAAGTTCCCATAGATGCGTTTTGCCATTGCTTCACCGAATTTGGCCGTTTCTTCCAGAATGGCGGCTATTGTTTGTGCGGAAGCATTATCGGCATCAATTAACACCGCAAGCCGTGCTGATTTTTCTTCGGCAACGTTAAAGCTGATTTTGTTTTTAGACATACTGTTTCCCTTTTTTTGAAAGTTAAAAATCAGGCAGCCTGCATCAATACGGCGGCAGCAAACGCCTGAATCCGTGCGCCAAGACAACGGGCATCATCAGCAGGTTGCGGGCGAAGGTTACCATGCCGCCGAAACGCCGCGCTTTTTGTGGTCGGCCGCTTTGGCGGGCTTCGTCTGCCTGTTTGGCCAGCGCGGCGAAGAAGTCGGGCGTGAGCAGGGGCTCGCACCATGTTCCCGATACGGCGGCAAACAGGTTTTCGCCGTGCCGCACGCCGACAATGCCGCCGAAGACGGCCGCCGTGGTGTCGGTGTCGCCGCCTTGGCGTATCAGGCTGTCCAAGCCTTCGGCCGGGCGGTCGCGGTATGCCTGCCATGTTTGGAATACGGCGGGGACGGTGTGGTACATATAGCCCGTGATGCCGCATTTGGGGTCGGGGACGTAGGTTTGCAGGCCGTCTGAAAATTCGTTGTCGCCGATTTGCTGCAATATGGCGGCGGTGATGGCTTCGGTTGTCCAGTCGGGATGGCGGGTTTCGTACCACGCGAGCAGGGCGACGGCAAGTGCGCCACGATAGGCTTTCGGGTCGGTATGGGTCAGTTCGGTGCTGATTTTGACCAGCCGGCACAGTCCGTCCAAATCGTCGCACAGTACGCCCAACACGGATGCGCGCATGGCGGGGCCGTTGCCTGCCGAATATACACCCGTGCGCCCCAGCCCCAGCCCCAGCCACATTTTTAAACAGCTTCGCAGCGTTGCCAGACCGATTCCGGCGGGCAGGCGGGCAAACCACCATTTCAGACGGCCGCGCAGGCTGCGGCGGAAGATTTCCGGGTCGCCCGCGCCGTCTATCCACGCTTGGGCGGCCATCACGGCGTGTTCGGTGTCGTCCGAAACCATGCCGCCGTGCAGCAGGGGTATCAGGGCGTAGCGGCGCGGCACGAAACATTTGCCGATACGGCGCGGGGAAAGCCCTTCGTAGGGCAGCCCGTAGGCATCGCCCGCCGCCGTGCCGAGCAGGCTGCCTGAAAGCGGATGGGTCATAGTGTTTCTCCCGTTTTACGGCTTATTTTGGGGTGCAGGCTGCTTTTCCCTGCCCAACCGCCGCCGCAACACCAGCCGTTTGACAAGCAAAAACACGGGAAACGACAGAAAAAGCGCCAAAAATCCGTGTCCCACGCTCCACACTTTGAACGACACGGGAATCACTTTATTGTCGGCGGCGATTCGGTAGCGCGCAGTCATAAAGGCATTGGCATCCAATCGGTTGCTGGCGTAAAACAGCTCGAACGTGTCGGGCGGCAGGCGGGTCAGTTGCAGGTAGATGCCTTCGCGGTCGTGTAACACGGTGTCTTCGCGCACCAAAGTTTCGCCGCTTTTCCAGCGATTCAGCGGTTGGGCTTGGATTTCGCCCTGCGCGTTGCGGACGGCTACGGCAAACAGCGAACTGATTTCGTCGCCTTCGGCATACTGCTGAGCCGGAAAGTGGCGTATGCCCCAGCCGAGCGCCATAAAAATGGCCAACCACAGGGCGAAATGCAGGGCAAGGCTGATGAGCCGGATTGTTCCGGCAACGAAAAATTTGTATGTGTCCATATCCGCCTTCAAACCGTCCAATCCTTTTTCAGACGGCCTTTAAATCCTGTGCATGGCGTTAAACAGCTCTTCGTCCTGCATGCGGATGTCCAGCGCAAGCGTTTTTCCCGCCTGTGCGAAAACGTCCAGCATTTCCTGCCGCGATTTCGGGCATTTGGCTGTGTCTGCCAAAATAATCATGGTGAAATAGTCGTCCATCAACTGCTGGCTGATATTCAGGATATTGATTTGGTTTTCGGCCAAAAGTTTGGACACATCGTAAACGATGCCGATGCGGTCTTTGCCGATAACGGTAATAACGGAATGAGACATGGGGAATCCTTGGAAAATGTTTCAATACGCAGGGCCGCACATCTAAAGTACAGCCCTATTTTGAAGGGCATTGACAACCCAAATAAAGAAGTTTAACCAGTAAACAGGCCGTCTGAAAAAAACGACCGTACGGAAGGCGGGCACACTCTATCGCTTTCACTGCAAAAAGGCAAATCATGGCCGCAAAAGACAAAATTGTAGACAATCTTTCATTCAAATAAAAATGCCTTATTTTGCCATTAAATTTCTAAAAAATGCATTATCAGACATTATTTATGCTTGGAAATTGAATTTTATAAAATCAGTTTTTAAATTGTAGACATTTTTTCATTTTATTTTTCCATAAATCAGCCAAAATCAGACGTAAAGAATTTGTCAAATGTAGACAATCGCACTAGACTGCAACGCATCGTTTTCCCGTATCCCACATTCCCAAATTGCAATAAAACTTAGAACTAAGGAAACTGCCATGAGCGACCTGAACAGCCTGTTCCAAACCATCAAACGGCGCGATCCCAACCAAGCCCCCTTCCATCAGGCGGTGGAAGAAGTATTTATGAGCCTGCAACCCTTCTTGGCGAAAAACCCGCAATACACCAAACAAGGCCTGTTGGAGCGCATCGTCGAACCCGAGCGCGTAATCATGTTCCGCGTTTCCTGGGTGGACGACAAAGGACAAGTCCAAGTAAACCGCGGCTACCGCGTACAGATGAACTCCGCCATCGGCCCTTATAAAGGCGGCCTGCGCTTCCACCCGACCGTAGACTTGGGCGTATTGAAATTCCTGGCCTTCGAGCAAGTGTTCAAAAACGCATTGACCACCCTGCCCATGGGCGGCGGCAAAGGCGGCTCCGACTTCGACCCCAAAGG